>Ga0247610_10004708_pt1 | contig 14529 bp, 12 predicted proteins | sample 174DNAGHGhighgp2_FD_193483 | JGI IMG/M metagenome (GOLD analysis project Ga0247610, IMG submission 193483) | Sheep rumen microbial communities from Palmerston North, Manawatu-Wanganui, New Zealand - 1742 DNA GHGhigh gp2 | ecosystem: Host-associated > Mammals > Digestive system > Stomach > Rumen... | reverse complement strand
CGAGAATGTCAGGTAGCTCAATAGTGTGGCGTCTATGTTCTTCATGCCAATGACCTCGCGCATGGTGCGACGTATGAAGACAAACGAGTAGAGCGTCATCAGCATTAGCAGCACAGCCATGATGACGGGTGCCATGTTCAGACCCGTCCATGAATAGAGCAGGCTGTTGAGTTCTGTAAGTGGCCACAGCAGGTCTGCCAGCAGTGGGTGCCGATGGACGAAGAATGCCAGATGCCATTGCGTCATGGTACTATAGATGAGTGCATCGAACCCAGACACACGGAAATGGTCGTAGAAGTCTGATGTCTTCTGCGTATGCATGAAGATGTCGGCATATTTGTCGATGATGAGGTAGTTGAGCCATGTGAAGTATGCCATGAGGGGTGTGGAAACCAGCCATTCCCTTGGGCTGATGATGAGTAGTCGGAAAATCTTGAAAATCGTTTTCATTGATTGTAGTTTTTTATATGATGCGTTTCATTATTTTATGTATGAGCCATGCTAACAGTAGCGAAATAGCAGTCATCAGAACGAGCGTGAGCCAGTAACCCTGGTCGTAGGGACGAAGGTATTTCAGTACGAAGTTTACATGTATGAGGTAGAGCTCCAGACTCACTGTTCCTACGAAAGCCAGTGCCTTCAGCAGCCATGCCGGCATGTGGTTGAAGACCTTGCAGAGCAACAGCAGTGCCGAGATGCTCAGCGGGATATATACCATGCGTTCGAGGAATAGCGGGAACCGTCCTCGTAAGCCGTTCTCGAAGTTGACACATACGCCCAGGCTCAGCACAAAGACGATGAGCAGCAGCCATAGGGTGTCGGCAGACAGCTGACGTTCTTCTTTGACGCTTTGTCCGATGTTGATGCCTAAGAGGAAGATTGGTATTCGGCTAAACAGAATCTCCAGATGTCCCAATGATGTGTTGAGTGGTTTCCAGTATTGCAGCAATACACAGAAGACACATGCCACAACAGGCATCCATCGCCACACGTCGTGCCGCTCTATCAGTCGCATGTAGAATGGTGCACCGATGTAGAACGCCAGTATCATCGGTATGAACCAGAACTCATCGACAAAGCCACTCCATAGTCGCCAGCCAATGAGAATGTTACCAATGGTTTGCCACATGGTGAACTTTCCCTCTATACATAATGGAACGTAATAGAGGCTGGAGAGCAAGAGCCATGTAGGGTAGATGCGTGAGAGACGGCGCGTATAGAAAATCTTTAAGTCTGGGACCTTCCTATATGCATACCATAGTCCGATGCCACTAAGGAAGAGAAACATATCAACTCCTACATTACCACAGCGGTTAATACAAAACCACAGGGTGTCATGACGTGAGAAACCCACATGGAACATCATGACGACAAGCATGGAGATGCCCATCAGCTCACTGCGGAATCGGCTCAGGTCATGTATCTCTATTGGTTTCATAGCTTGGGCTTGGGCATTTTGTTGATAATCATCATGACAATCCACGACACCACGAACGATGCAATGATGTAAAGTAACAGTCCTGTATAGACATCGCCACGATGTGAGATGGGAATGAATATTTTACGGAGTGTGGGGTGTGCAACGAACATGGCAGCAGAGATGCCACCTGTCCATACGAGCCACTCAAGCACTCTCGCAGGTGTCAGCTTGACGATGGCAATGACGGCAGCAATGACAGCAATGGGAACCCAAAGCCACAGATAAGCATTCAGCGAGAGGAAAAACATGAGTATTATTGCCACCAATGCGATGACAGCCCATTGCCACTTTCTCAGTTGACTAATGTCAGGTGGGCAGAAGCGTGCTGTCAGCACACCCAGTCCGAAGGGTAACAAGCCACATAGGCTGTTGTAACGCAGTCGCATCAGCGTGACGGTATCGTCGATGAACATGCCTTGTATGACACAGCATATAATAATCAGTGTCAGCACGTTACTCCAGTGCCGACGGTAGATGAGCAATCGATAGACAATGTAAAGCTGCATCATCAGACCAAAGAACCAGAAAGGTCCCGGCCAGATAATCTTGTCTGGCTGTGGCATCAGGTTATTGACCATCAGTAACTGAGCCACCACGTCAGAGAAAGCATAATGGTGAGGGCCTGACGTCATGAAATCAACCATAAGGAAGAGCACATAACCAACAATCATGATGCGGAAGAGTTTGAGGTAGTGATACCTTACCCAGCCCATCCAAGGCAGCCCCTTCTCTCCTTGTGAGGTGTCGGGGGAGGCTTTCTCATATTTCATTACTAACCCATAGCCGCTGAGGAAGAGGAAGACAGGCACGCCGTAGTGTCCGAAATACGATAGCAGATGTACTGGCAGGTTCCAGTCAGGATGTGTCAGTGCTTCTATCAACCGGCTGTTGTTGAGGCTGGAGAACGTGTATTCATTCTCTTTCACAGCCAGGCGCAACCAGTGGCAGTAGTTATGCAGCATGATGGCCAGTATGGCGATGCCACGTAGTGCAGAGCATTCCTTTCGTGTAAGCATTATTGTAAGTCGTTATAATTCACTTGGTTCTTCAGCATCCTTGGGCGTTTGCTGTTATACAGAGGTGACAACAGGTCGTAGTCCGACCGATAGTCCTTCGTATAGATGCCAGCCAACGAGAGTAGTATGTGTGGCAGGTTGTCTGTCATGAATGGTCGTTGACGTGCAGCACGTACCGCATTGTATATCTCTGGGTGTTGCTCACGGTTTTTGTTCGAACACCATATCCAGAAGGGTATCTCGAACTCTTCGCGTGCCAGTCGTCGGTCAATGCGTGTGGAGTGAAGTCGTCCATGGAACAGCATGGGTGGGTTGAAACACTCCTCACCATGGTCAGGCATATAAATGACCACCGCATCTTCCTGCTCGTAACGCCCTATGATGGCATCGACCACAGAATCGTTATAGGCTGTGGCATTGTCGTATTCACACAGACACTGTAGTTGTGCACCGTCCAAGTCAGGACGGTTATAGTCTTTGGGATAGAATTTCGTCCTGTTCTTGGGATAGCGTGCCACGTAATCCACATGCTGACCCATGAGATGATAGATGGTGAGAATGCCCTTCCGACTTTCTCCAAGGGTAGGAGAAGGGAGCGTCAGCAATCCTTCGTCGTGTCTGAACAGCTGATGGTTACGCTCGTCGAACATCAGTGCACTCTGTTCGGGGTTGTTCAGGAAGAAACCTCCACTGAAGTCATACACCTTCTCTGAGGGCTTTGACATAAACTGATTGGTGAAGAACGACACATGGTAGCCAGCCTTACGGAACACCTCTGGGAAGAGCGGGGCGTCGCACCAGTCACCAGGGTCGCCAATGGCATGTAGTGACAGGAAATGTTTGAAGGAGAAGCTGGTAAGGTTCCAGCATGACACGACATCAGTAAAGACAACCAGTGAACTGTCCTTTGAGCGCTCAAGTTGTCGTGGGGCAGTGGCTTTGTCGTAACCATAGAGTTGTGAGTGGGAGCGGTTATAGCTCTCGCCTATGATGAGTACGATGTTAGGTGTGCGGAAGGTACAGCTGTCTATCGCAATACCTTGACGTGCCACATCTAACTGATCTATCTGTTTGCCGGCCAGGTGGTTGGCATAAATACTGAAGACCATTCGATAAACAGGTAAGTAGAGTGTTGCAGCATCACGCCGTGTCAGTTCGTGCTCGACATCACCTATGGTGTCGTAACTGAATAGGCGCGCCATCGACACTTTGTTCTGTCGCACCTCTGTAAAGCTCCATATCAGTGCTGCCAGGGCTATCGGGCCTAATAGCGTATAGTGATTATAGTGATTATAGTGATTATAGTTTTTATAGTTCTTTTTAATCTTGTAAGCTAACAAGGAACATCCTATGTGTATCACAAATACCAGCAGCACCCAACCCACCTTTGTGGTCAGTAGGTCCCATCCTACGTATGAATGGAAGAACTCTGTTGTCTCCCTGCCGTCAGTCTCTTCTGCCAACATCAGCATGGTGGGCGTAAGAGTCGATTCGAAACGAACATAGCAGAACATGTCAATCAAGGCAATGGCATAGAGTACGATAGCGATGACCCAACGAATCCAGCGCCGTGCTTTCTCTGGAATCCACATGAGTAGGAAGCAGAGAACGTAAAGGTCGAAGAACAGCTCCGGTGCAGACAGCTCATACGGCTTAGCCCCTGCCAGGTGGAGGGTAATCTCCAGTTGTGTGCACAGGTATCCCAATGCAAACATGAAAATGAAGAATACGAAGTTCTCCTGTATGGGGCGTAGCGGCCACGCTAACACTTTTGCTATCTTACTAAATTCCATACAGATGATGATGCTTGATGTATTGTGCAACAGCGTCAGTCACCAGACCATCGATGGGCAGTCCCTGAATGATACGATGGCGAATGTCGGTGCTTGATATATCGATAAGGGGGAAGTTCTCCTCCCCTTTGTGGTGGCCGGGAGAGTTTCTCCTTGGATAAACTCTAACGTCGTAGTTTCTTAGTATGTCCTTCCAGTGGTACCAGCGTTCGAAGTGAGCCCAGTTGTCACCACCTATTAATAAAGTGAAGGTCTTGTCAGGATAGTCTTGGCTCAGTTGTTGCAGGGTGTGCCACGTATATGACGGCTTGGGTAAGTGGAACTCATAGTCGGAGGCTTTGATGCCCTCGACGTCTTTTAGTGCCAGACATGCCATTTCGAACCTCGCAGTGTCGTCAGCCAGGTCAGACTGTTGCTTGAGTGGATTTTGTGGCGACACCATGAGCCATACCTCATCCAGCTGGTAGTATGTGCGCAGTGCTTTTGCCAGTGCGACATGCCCTACATGGATGGGGTTGAACGACCCACCAAAGATGCCGATGGTAACCCTCGTGGCTGTTAGCTGTTGGCTGTTGGCTGTTGGCATACTATCTTAGCATTTGGAATTGATAAACGTCTCTAAAAGTGCAAATGTTTCCTGTTCTGCTGTTTGCAAATCGTCATTAATGATAACATTGTCAAATAACTTTGCGAAAGTCATTTCATATTCTGCTTTGGCCAATCTCGTCTCAATAGCATCAGAAGAGTCAGTAGCTCTATTGATAAGGCGTTTACGTAACTCTTCGATTGAAGGAGGTTGGATAAAGATACTTAATGCTTGATTTCCATAGAAGTTCTTGATGTTAACACCGCCTTTTACGTCAACGTCAAAAACAACATTCTGACCAGCATCCAGCTGTTTTTCTACTTGAGACTTGAGTGTTCCATAAAATCGGTTCTCATATACCTCTTCATATTCTAAGAATTCTCCGTTATTTATTCGTTCCCTGAATTCTTCTGGTGAAATGAAAAAGTATTCCACCCCATTTTGCTCTGTGCCTCTTGGTGAACGAGAAGTACATGAAATGGAAAAATAAAGATTGAGTTCCGGATGATTCTTCATCAGCCACTGCACGATGGTTGACTTTCCACTGCCACTGGGGGCAGAAAATATAATCAGTTTTCCTCGCTTCCTCCCAAGGAGGGGAGAGGTACTTTCACGGGTACTATTTTCTACTTGGGTAGCCTGCGTGTTATTGGTTAGTTCTTCCATCTTTTCTTTGATTTTGTTTATTACTCATCGTGTCTTGGGAAGGGACGGGGGAAGGCTGTTGCTACAGTGCATTCAGCACCTGTTCCTTGATCTGCTCCAGCTCGTCCTTCATCTTCACTACGATATTCTGCATCTCGGCCTGATTGCTCTTCGAACCGGTGGTATTGATCTCGCGTCCCATTTCCTGAGCAATGAAACCCAGTTTCTTGCCTTGACCGCCCAGAGGCTCTGCCATGGTCTCGCGGAAATAACGCAAATGGTTAGTCAGACGCTGCTTCTCTTCGCTGATGTCCAGCTTCTCAATATAGTAGATGAGCTCCTGTTCCAGTCTGTTCTTGTCGTAGTCTGCTTCAGGAATCTGTTTCAGTCCGTCGATGATTCGTCCGCGTATCTTCTCCACACGTTGCTTCTCCCATGGCTCAATGCCATGCAGTAGCCGTTCAATATTGTCTATTTTTTCGTTGAACTTACGTTCGAGGGCTGCACCCTCCTGCTGGCGGAAAGCAACGAGCGACTGCAGTGCTTCGTTAAGACCTTGGCGTACCACAACCCATTCCTCGTCCTCTAATACCTCGCAGTCGGTCTTTGTCAGTACGTCAGGCATGCGTGTCAGTGTGTATAGCCAGTCCTGTGGCTCTGGAATGCCCATCCGGTGTGCAATGTCCTTCAGTTGATGGTAGTAGTTCTCCATGAGTGCTCCATTCACTGGTGTGGCATTGACCAGGGTATCTTTCTCTATCCATATGCTCAAATCGACCTTGCCTCGTATCAGTACCTCACTGGTCATCTGGCGCACCTCCATCTCTTTCTCACGATAGAGAGGTGCAATACGTGTCTGCAGGTCCAGCTGCTTGGAGTTCAGCGATTTAACTTCTACGTTGATTTTCTTGTCCTTGTATGCTACGACAGCCTTGCCGTATCCGGTCATTGATTGTATCATCTTTTTTTCTTGCTGTTTATATTAAGAGTGCAAAGGTACGAATAAGTGAGAGAAATACAAAATGAAAATAAATATTTTTTATTTTTGTTTCTGAACGGAAGTACTTTTGATGCCTTGCCTCGTAGGTATGTTGTACCTCGGAAATGAAAATAAATCCTAATTTATTTTGCATTTCTCTCGGTTTGCAGTACCTTTGCACTTTAAATATGTATAGGACAATAGAGAACAATGGCTTGCATACTGCATATAGAAACGAGCACTAACGTGTGCTCAGTGGCTGTTTCAGAGAATGGTCAATGTATTTTTGAGCAGACAGAGCGTGGTGGCATGAGTCATGCTGAGAAGCTGGGAACGATGGTCGATGAGGCATTGTCGTTCACTGATAACCATGCTATTCCTTTCGATGCCGTGGCAGTGAGCTGCGGTCCCGGTTCATATACCGGTCTTCGGATAGGGGTGTCGATGGCAAAAGGTGTTTGCTACGGACGTGACCTGAAACTGATTAGTGTACCAACATTGGAGCTGCTTTGTGTTCCTACGCTGCTTGGCGAGAAGGTAGAGGAGGGTAGTCTGCTCTGTCCGATGCTCGATGCACGTCGTATGGAGGTTTATGCCGCGATTTATGATCGTGCCTTACGGCCCGTTCGTGAGGTGCAAGCCGATGTGGTGACGTCAGACACCTACAAGGAATGGCTCGACAAAGGTCCGGTTTATTTCTTTGGTAATGGTGCTGCGAAGTGCATGGAAGTGATTAATCACCCCAATGCCCGTCTGATAGAAGGCGTGGAACCTCTTGCCAAGTGGATGCAGCCATTGGCAGAGCGCCGTTTCCTCAATGAGAAGTTTGAGGATGTTGCCTATTTTGAACCTTTCTACCTAAAGGATTTTGTTGCAAAAGAACCCAAGAAACTGATATGAACATAAAAGGATTAGACTATAACACGCAGCGTGAGAAGCTGATATTGTCGGAGTATGGCCGTGAGATACAGAAGATGGTTGACTACGCCATAGCCCTTCCTACGAAGGAAGAGCGTCAGCGAGCTGCAGAGACCATTATCTTCCAGATGGAGAACAAAAATCCTCAGGTACGCGAAGATGGTGACTACCAGCGTACCCTGTGGGATCATCTCTACCTGATGAGCCGTCGTGAACTCGACATTGACTGGCCTTACGATGTGGCCGACGCAGATAAGATTTTGTCTAAGCCGCAGCCAATGAAGCTGCCCAATGACAATCAGAACAACTACCCCCGACACTACGGGCAGTTGGTTTCGGCACTCTTCGAGCGTCTGAAGACCATGCCAGAAGGCGAGGAACGTGATGAACTGGTACGCCTTACAGCGAATCAGATGAAGCAAGACCTGGTAACGTGGGGTCACGGCTCAATGGACAATGAACGTGTGGCAGACGACCTGGCGCGCTTTACTGACGGTGTCATACAGTTAGACCTCAATAATTTCCATTTTGAGGTAAGGAAAGAAGAGAAGAAAGAAGGCGTGAAAAACAAGAAGTCAAAACGGTAAGGACGTGTCAGCATTTATCATAGAAGGCGGTCATCCGCTGAAGGGAACCATTACTCCTCAGGGTGCGAAGAATGAGGCGTTGCAAGTTATTTGTGCTACGCTTCTGACGAGTGAGCCAGTCACCATCACCAACATTCCTGATATCCGTGACGTCAATAACTTAATAGAGTTGTTGAAGGAGATAGGTGTGAAGATAAACCCTCTGCCAGTCTCACCCAAGGGCAGAAGCATGGAGTTTCAGGCAGATGACCTTGACCTGAACTTCTTAGAGAGTGACGAGTTTGTTCAGAAGTGTGCAGCCCTCAGAGGGTCAGTACTCATGATTGGTCCACTGCTGGCCCGTATGGGTAAGGCTGTTATCACCAAACCGGGAGGTGACAAGATAGGTCGTCGACGACTGGACACCCACTTCTTGGGTTTCAAGCACTTGGGTGCTAAGTTCAATCATGTAGCCGACCGTAATGTTTATGAGATTAAGGCCAAACGTCTGAAGGGTACGTACATGCTGTTGGACGAAGCCAGTGTGACAGGTACTGCCAATATCGTGATGGCAGCTGTGTTTGCGGCAGGCACCACCACTATATATAATGCAGCTTGCGAGCCGTACGTGCAGCAGTTGTGCAGAATGCTCAATGCCATGGGCGCCAATATAGAAGGTATAGGTTCTAACCTGCTGACCATTCATGGTGTAACCCAACTGCATGGCACCAGTCATAACATTCTGCCCGACATGATTGAGGTAGGCTCCTTCATTGGAATGGCAGCCATGGTGGGTGACGGTATCCGTATCAAGGATGTAGCATTGGAGCATTTAGGCATCATACCAGATGCTTTCCGACGACTGGGAGTGAAGATTGACGTAGAAGGTGATGATCTGGTTATCCCAAGGCAGAAACATTACGTGGTCGATTCATTCATCGACGGTACCATTATGACGTTGGCCGATGCTCCATGGCCAGGCCTGACGCCCGACCTGTTGTCCGTCCTCATCGTAGTGGCCACCCAGGCACGTGGCTCTGTGCTGATACACCAGAAGATGTTTGAGAGTCGTTTGTTCTTCGTCGATAAGCTCATAGACATGGGTGCTCAGATTATTCTGTGCGACCCACATCGTGCTGTCGTCGTGGGACATGACCGTAAGTTGACGCTACGTGCCCAGCGTATGTCGAGTCCCGACATTCGCGCAGGTATAGCCTTGCTCATAGCAGCTATGAGTGCTAAAGGCAGTAGTAGGATAGACAATATAGAACAGATAGACCGAGGGTATGAGCATATAGAGGATCGCTTGCGTGCTCTTGGTGCAAAGATAGAACGTGTATGATCAGAGCAACCGACTGTTACGAGATAGGGCGCATAGGCAAGGCTCATGGTGTGCATGGCGAGGTGACGTTCCAGTTTACTGACGACGTGTTCGACCGTGCTGATGCCGACTATTTGGTACTGGAGGTTGATGGTATTCTTGTTCCTTTCTTTATGGAGGAATACCGTTTCCGTAGTGACTCGCTGGCACTGGTCAAGTTTGTGGGCATTGACACCCAGGAACGTGCCTCGGAACTGACACACTCAAAGGTGTGGTTTCCCAGGGCACTGACTCCTGCAGATGAGGAAGAAGCTCCCTCACTGGCCAGTCTGGTAGGCTTCGATCTGGTTGAAGCCACCAGCAATACCGTAGTAGGACGCATAGCATCCATCGACGATACGACTGCTAATGTGTTGTTTGAGTTGAAGAATGGATTGCTGGTACCTGCCCATGACGAGTTGGTTGAGGCTATCGACATGGCAAAGAAGACAATCATCATGCACATACCAGAAGGATTATTAGAATTATGAAGAAGAAACAGATATGCATATTAGGTTCCACAGGCTCCATAGGCACTCAGGCTTTGCAAGTGATAGAAGAACACAGTGACCTGTATGAAGTTTATGCCCTGACGGCCAATAACCGTGTAGAACAGTTGGCAGAGCAGGCACATCGGTTCCATCCGGCAGCTGTGGTGATAGCTAACGATGCGCATTACGACCGTCTGAGACAGTTGCTCGACGACATGCCAGACGTGAAGGTATATGCCGGTGCGCGTGCGCTGGACGAGATTGTAGCATCCGACCCCATAGATATGGTCTTGACGGCAATGGTAGGTTTTGCAGGACTGTCACCTACCATCGCTGCCATACGTGCTCGTAAAGCCATTGCCCTGGCTAACAAGGAAACACTGGTAGTGGCAGGTGAGCTGATTTGCCAGTTGTCACGTCAGTACAGAGTGCCCATCCTGCCTGTTGACAGTGAGCACTCAGCCATTTTCCAGAGTCTGGTAGGTGAGGACGACAACCCCATAGAGAAGATTCTATTGACAGCATCAGGAGGCCCCTTCCGTAAGATGTCGATGGAGGAGATAGCTCATGTGACTAAGGCTGACGCACTACGTCACCCGACGTGGGACATGGGTGCAAAGATTACCATTGACTCTGCAACGATGATGAACAAAGGCTTTGAGGTCATTGAGGCTAAGTGGCTCTTTGGTGTTGATGCTTCTCAGATACAGGTCTTGGTGCATCCACAGAGCATTGTACATTCTGCTGTGCAGTTTCATGATGGTGCTGTGAAGGCACAGTTGGGCGTTCCCGATATGCGTATGCCCATACAATATGCCTTCTCGTTCCCCAAGCGATTGTCATTGAGCAGTGAGCGGCTGGACCTGTTCCGTCAGCCTCTGGAGTTCTTTGAGCCTGACCTCAGGAAGTTCCACTGTCTGGCATTAGCCTTCGAGGCCATACGCCGTGGCGGCAACATGCCTTGTATTGTCAATGCAGCTAACGAGGTTGTGAACCGTGCCTTCTTAGAGGACCGCTGCTCGTTCCTGCGTATGGGTGAGGTAATAGAGCAAACCATGGAACGTGCGACATTTATTAAGGAACCAACATATGAAACCTATGTAGCTACAGATGACGAAGCACGTCGCATAGCTGCAGAATTATTATAATAGAAATGGAAGTTTTTTTAATTAGAGTATTACAATTCATGTTGGCCATCTCAATCCTTGTGCTGTTGCACGAGGGAGGCCACTTCTTTTTCTCTAAACTCTTCGGAGTACGTGTGGAGAAGTTCTACCTGTTCTTTGACCCCAGTATATGGAAGTGGAACGGAAGTCTGTTTAAGTTCAAACCAAAGAATAGTGACACCACCTATGGTGTGGGATGGCTGCCCTTGGGAGGCTATTGTAAGATAGCCGGTATGATAGACGAGAGTTTTGACAAAGAGCAGATGGCACAGCCCATGCAACCCTGGGAGTTCCGGTCGAAGCCAGCATGGCAACGTCTGCTGATTATGATTGGTGGTGTGCTTGTCAACTTCCTGTTGGCACTCTTCATCTATAGCATGGTGCTGTTCTACTGGGGTGACACCTATATCCCCTCCAAGAATGCTACGCTGGGAATGAAGTTCAACAAGGAAGCCAAGGCGCTGGGATTCCAAGACCACGACATCCTGTTGACAGCCGATGGTGACAGTATCAAGTCAGTAGAGTGGGGCTCAGCCTTAAGCGATGCTTTGCGTTCGTTGGCCAATGCCGAGGAGGTGAAGGTGCTGCGTAATGGCAAGGAGGTGACCATTAAGACTCCAGGTAATCTTGACCTGCTTGACATGATCAGTGAGACACCAGCTTTTGCCATGCCTTTCATGCCTTCGCGTGTTGACAGTGTCATACCTGGCTCTAATCCTGACAAGGCTGGCATACGCAAAGGTGACAAGGTGTTAGCTGTTAATGGTGTGGCTGTTGACTCTTGGAATGAGATAACAGAACAAATAGGTATAGTAGAAGATGTCTATCATTCTAATATCGGTCAGCGAGAAGCCCCACTGCCCACTGTGAAAGTGGTGGTACAACATGAGGGAGCAGAGGCAACAGACACGTTGGCCTTCCAGCTGATACAGATGGAGAAAGAGCGTCTGGGCATGAACCTGTTCTTCCAAAATCCGTTCCGTGACTACAAAGAACGTCATATCAACTATAACTTCTTTACCAGTTTCCCTGCTGGCATAGCCCATGGAGCTCATACGCTGGCATCCTATGTGGGTGACCTGAAATATGTATTTACGTCCAAGGGCTTTAAGTCGTTGGGTGGATTCGGAGCCATTGGTAGCTTGTTCCCCGCTGCTTGGGACTGGCATCGGTTCTGGGAGATGACGGCATTCCTCTCCATCATTCTTGCCTTTATGAATATTCTGCCTATTCCTGCCTTGGACGGTGGACATGTGCTGTTCCTGATTTATGAGATGGTAACGCGCCGTAAACCCAGCGAGGACTTCCTCATCAAGGCAGAGTACGTAGGTTTTGGACTGTTGATTCTGCTCATGGTAATAGCCAATCTGAACGATATCCTAAGATGGTTAGGATACATGTAACTCTTATATATAATATAATGTACGCGCGAGGCTCCTCATTTGGGGAGCCTCGTTGCATTGATGAGAAAGTCGTCGAAAAAATCACAGGAAGTCGTCGAAGAATACTTGTTTGATGTAATTTTATTGACTACCTTTGCGACAAATAAAGAAACAAAACATAAATAGATATGAAAACATTGAAGACTTTTTTAGTAGTAGTGGCTATGATGATGGTACTCCCTATGAGTGCCCAGACAACCGTGGTAAAGGGTATCCTGGTGGATTCACTGTCGCAGGAAAGCATACCTTATGCAACAGTCAGGATTTACAAGGACGGCAAGATGGACAAGCCCGTTGCCATGTCACTGACCGATCTTGAGGGTCGTTTCTCGCAAGAAGTCAAGGAACATGGCAAGATGGTTCTGACGATAAACAGCGTTGGCATTCGTCCTGTTAACCGTCGTTTTACCTCTGCTGGTAGTACCATTGATATGGGAACCCTGCTTGCCAGTGAGGAGAGTTCGTCCATTGGTGCCATTGAGGTAATAGCTCAGAAGCCATTGGTAAAGATGGAAACCGATAAGATGACCTACAATGTGGCAGACGATGAGGACTCGAAGACCAATACAGTCCTGGACATGTTACGTAAGGTTCCCATGGTCACTGTCGATGGCCAGGACAATATTACTGTTAATGGTCAGTCGAACTTCAAGGTATATGTCGATGGGAAGCCCAATGCTATGTTCTCCTCGAATGCCAGTATGATATTCAAGAACATGCCTGCGTCGGCAGTCAAAAATATAGAAGTCATTACCAACCCGGGTGCTGCCTACGATGCCGAGGGCTCTGGTGGTGTGCTCAATATCGTGATGAACAAGACCCCTGAGGCTGCTGCCAGCCTGAACGGATACAATGCCACTGTTCGTGCCAATGTAGGTACGCGTAGTTATGGTGCCGGTGCCTTTGCTAATGGTCAGCAAGGTAAGTTCTCGTTCAGTGCAAACTTGATGTACAATCGCAGCACACCAGGCACATCGGATGTTACGATGGAGCGTGAGCAACTGGGCAGTCTGTCGTCGATGATGAACATGCAAAGCCAGGCAGAGACTAAGATGCCATTTGTCATGGGTTCACTCAATATGGGATATGAGCTTGACTCAATGAGCAATATGAACGTGATGCTCTCTGTTACCAACTTCAATATGAGGAATGACAACACCACTACCACATCGATGGGTGGCGGACTCTATGGCACAGGCTTCAACTACACGCAGGAGTCGAACACGCGTAACCACCGTACCTCGTTTACTGGAAGCATTGACTACCAGCGTTTCTTCAATCGTGACCGTACCAGCAGCATGGCCATCACCTATCAGCTCAGTACGTCACCAACCAAGAGCGAGACATGGAGTAAGTTTATTCAGGGAGCCGGACAAGGTGAGTCATTCCTGGATTTGACCGACCGTTATTCAGACAACCATGAGCATACGTTAGAGCATGTTCTTCAGGCAGATGTCACCACACCCCTGTCGTCGTTACACAAACTGAATTATGGTTTGAAGTTCAGTGCACGTAGCTCAGACTCAGATGCTAAATATTATCTGAATGACGTCTATAACGAGTCGATGAGTATGGACTATAGCCATAACAACAGTATTGGTGCTGCTTATGCAGAGTACGATGGTCACTTTGGCAGTTTTGGACTCAAAACAGGTCTGCGCTATGAGCACACTTGGCAAAAGGTAGAGTACCGTCTGGGTAATACAGAAGACTTCAAGACCAATTATGGTAATCTGGTACCTTCAGCAAGCCTGTCGTACATGTTAGCTCCAACCAGCAACATCGGTTTGACGTATAACATGCGTATCTCTCGTCCTGGTATCTCATACCTTAATCCGTATGTAGATAGGACGAATCCTACAGCACTCACTTATGGTAACAGCGATCTTGACGTAGAGAAGTCACATAACATCGGACTGGTGTATAACATCTACACACCGAAACTGATGGTCAATGCCAAACTGAATCAGTCGATTTGCAACAACGCCATCGAGCAGTACAGCTTCTACAAGGACAATCTGCTGAACACCACTTATGGTAATATTGTCAAGCGTAACTTGACCAGTCTGAATCTTTATGCATCGTGG
>Ga0247610_10004706_pt1 | contig 14534 bp, 18 predicted proteins | sample 174DNAGHGhighgp2_FD_193483 | JGI IMG/M metagenome (GOLD analysis project Ga0247610, IMG submission 193483) | Sheep rumen microbial communities from Palmerston North, Manawatu-Wanganui, New Zealand - 1742 DNA GHGhigh gp2 | ecosystem: Host-associated > Mammals > Digestive system > Stomach > Rumen... | reverse complement strand
AGGGGTAGGGAGGTCTGGCTTGACCGATGAACAGTTGAAAATTTATTCTACTATTGGTGGTACTCCCCATCTTGACGGCCAATACACTGTATTTGGAGAGGTCGAGGAAGGTCTTGATGTGGTTGAAATGATACAAGGCACAGCCACAGGACGAACAGACAGACCAGTAGATGACATTGAAGTGAGAATGACTGTCATTGAATAACCGACGATAAAAGTGTAAGAGTGGCTTTCCATATGTTGACAATGTATCACGGCTCTCCGAGACTGTTCGACCAGTTCGACATTTCCCATGTCCTTGAGGGAGACGGGAAACTGAAGTTCGGGTATGGAGTATATCTTACGTCATCATTTTCTTCTGCTGCCCACTATTCCGGAGTCAATCCGTTTTCTTTCACGCACTATGTCTATACGGTAGAGATTCCGGATATAAAGGAAGATAACCACATAGATTTTAAGCATCCAGTACATATTCCTATTATAGAACGGGTAGAAGGAAAACTTAAGCAGACTGTTCCAGAGAAGGTAACAAGAGACGGCAAAGACTTCAGAAAGTATCTCGCAAAGACTCTTACAGGTGCTGTAGATTTTGCTGGTGAAAAAACTGCTGCGGAGTTCCTTGATAGCATTGGCGTAGATTACATAATCTGGCCCTACAGTTGGAAGAATCCTGGACTTGGATTCAACTGCGCCGTCTCTGACGCACAAAAGATAAGAATCACACAAGTTCATCAAGTGGAACTTGACACGAAGAAGAGACTGATTGATGGTTCTCCTAAAATAATCTGGCCCAACAAATTAATCGCTGTATGAGTTTCTATAGCATAGCCCCACTTATCAAAGAATACTATCCCGAATACTATCAATGGGTCAGTTATCCCGTATCAGAGTGCGTGGCCATCCACAAAGTCAAGGAAAAGTGGGGTGTCTTCTCCAACTTCGCTCCGACTCCCATCGTTATAGACGGGGTAAGGTTCAAGAATGCTGAACAACTCTTTCAGATACTGAAGTTCAAGGACGAAGAGCCGGTAGTGGCTGTCTATGCTGCCAATAATCCCAAGATGACAGCAAAGCATTGGGAGAAGACACATAGGAGAGAGGACTGGGGGAAGGTGATAGTCGATGCCATGAAGTATGTCTTGAACAAGAAGTTTGAGCAGAGTAAAGAGTTTCGTGATGCTCTTGAAGAGAGTAAGGGGCACTATATAGTTGAAGACCAGACATCATTTCCCAAGAAGCAACCAGACACATGGGGCGTAAAGATGAAAGGCGATATGTTTGAGGGGTCAAATCTTCTCGGTCGGCTGTTGATGGAACTAAGGGATAAAGGTGTTCTGTCTTATTCCCTTCCAGGAGACGCATTATATTGTTTGACTATACTAAATGCGATGAAAGGTTAATTCTGGCAGTAAATGGAGATACGTTCACAAGCAGATAGGGAGCATGGATCTATACTTGGAGCAAGGATGGTAAAAAGATTAACACGAGAGTTGCATAATAACAAGACTTATGGAAATACAGGAATTTATACAGAATTATAAAGAGGTGTTTGGCGAAAAGGTTCAGCTTCCTTTGCTTTTTGGATATAGTGCCAAGCCGATTGCCGACACAGAGAAGATTGGCGGATGTTTCTTCAAGGTACTTCAAGCAGCCAGAGGGGGAGCACCAGTCAGTCTGAGTATTGAAGTTATCGGCTGCGGTGGTGGCAAACTCTATACTGGATTTACAGATATGCCGGAAAGAGTGCCGGGGTTTGTCTCATTGAAGGAGAAGTACAAGAAAACCCCTGAGTTGGTAGTCGATTATGTAAACGGACTTGGAATGAAGCGAACAGAGAAACAATATCTGAACTTCATCCGGATAGATAAAGCCGAATCATTTGAAGGTACAGAGGGCGTTATGTTCTATGCTACCCCCGATATGCTTTCTGGTCTCTGCGGATGGGCTTTCTATGATACTAATGAGCCAGATGCAGTAGTATCAAAGTTCGGCTCGGGTTGTAGTACTGTTGTTTCAATGACAGTTGTGGAGAATGAAAAGAAAGGTCATCGTTGCTTTATTGGCTTGCTTGATCCTTCAGTACGCCCTTGGGTTGGGAAGAACGAACTGAGTTTCACCATTCCGTTCAGCCGGTTTGTTCCGATGATGGAAACGATGAAAGATACTTTTCTTTTCGGCTCTCATGCTTGGGAAAAGATAAAACAAAGATTGGAAGAATAATATGGCGAAGAGAGAATACATACAGGCAAACAAAGAGTGGCTGATTGCTAAGTCGAAAGAAGATAATGTCAAAGCTCTGCCAAAGGGAATTTTCTATAAGGTCCTGAGCGAGGGCAACCAGTCAAGTCCAAAACCAACAGTGCGTAGTATCATCACAGCCCACTATACCGGAAAGACTATAGATGGCAAACAGTTTGACAGTAGTCGCGGTGGTGTCCCCTTTGCTTGCAGACTATGCGACTTGATAGAAGGCTGGATTATCGCTATTCAGCAGATGCACATAGGTGACAAGTGGGAACTTTACATACCGGCTGAAATGGGATATGGAAAGTTCTCTCAGCCAGGCATCCCTGGAGGTTCAACACTTATCTTTGAAATAGAACTATTAGGAATAGCATGAGTAACTTTCGTGAAATGAGGCGCAAGCGCCAGCAACTTCCTGAGGAAGAGAACATCAAGATATTGAAGAAGGCAACAGCAGGAACATTGGCTTTGCATGGTGATGGAGGCTATCCCTATGCTGTCCCAATCAGCTATGTCTATCATGAAGGAAAGTTGTATTTCCACAGTGCTCTGGCCGGCCACAAAGTTGATGCTATCCGGAGTTACGACAAGGCTTCGTTCTGTGTCATCGAGCAGGATGATGTGCAACCCAAGAAGTATACGACCTTCTTTCGTAGTGTGATAGCATTCGGTAGAATCCACATCATCGAGGATGAACAGGATAAGTTGGAAGCCGCTCTTTTGTTAGGCAATCGTTACAATCCGAATGATGATGAGAGTTTGAAGAAGGAACTTCAGGGTGGTTTTACCCGTATGTTGATGATTCGGTTTGACATTGAACATCTGACGGGTAAGGAAGCTATAGAACTGATAAAACAAAGAAATATATGACAGAGAAAGAAAAGATGCAGGCAGGAGAGATATACTCCGCTGTTGACCCTCAGTTACTTGAAGAACTGTCAGCAACAAGAGAAATTATACATGACTATAACTGTTTGCGCCCATCGGAAAAAACAAAGAAGCTGGAAATCCTAAAGGGACTTCTGGGACATGTTGCAGATGACAAGATAATAGTCAACCAACCCTTCTACTGCGACTATGGCAAGCTGATCAGCGTAGGTAAGCGGTTCTTTGCAAACTTCAACTTCACCGTTTTGGATGAAGCACGAGTCACTATCGGCGACGACTGCTTTATTGGCCCGAATGTCAGTATCTACACGGCCTGCCACAGTACAGATCCCAAGGAGCGCAACAGTCGTAGGGAGTGGGCAGAGCCTGTCAACATCGGCAACAACGTCTGGATTGGTGGCAGCGTGACCATCTTGCCCGGCGTGACCATAGGCGATAACGTAACTATCGGCGCAGGAAGTGTAGTGACTAAAGACATACCTTCGAACTCAATTGCAGTGGGTAATCCATGCAAAGTAATAAAGACAGTATGAAAGAATTGCTCTTAGTTTGCATTGGCAGTTTCTTTGGAGGTGGCGCACGCTATCTGATTGGTAAGACTGTTCAGTCTTGGGTAGCCGTATCCTTTCCTTGGGGAACGATGACTGTCAATGTTATTGGCTGTTTTCTGATTGGCCTGTTTTCCGGACTATCGCTTGGAGGACAAATTTCACCAACTACAAAGCTGGTATTGGTCACTGGCTTTTGTGGTGGCTTTACTACGTTCTCTACATTTATGAACGAGAATCTGCTGTTGGGTCGCGATGGCGCAATGCTCTCCGCAGTCCTATATACACTGGTTAGCCTTGCTCTTGGACTGATTGCCGTAATAATTGGCTATCAAATTGTGAAGTAATGACACTTCCTAAGTTCATAATCACTCTCGATGGCGTGTTCCGTCTTGGTATGGTCAACCAGCATAAGGACTTGCTGAAGCCGACCGACCAGTGTATTGGTGGCGGTTATTATCGTTTTGATTATACTTCTAACCGCATCATCCTCGAACGTTCTTCCTACGACTTCGGCAACCCCAAATGGCATCTACTGGAAACGCTGAGAGTCCCTTCCGTCTATCGTGGTTTCCGACTGGTGTATGAATACGATGACCGATACCATGAAGACTTTAATGTCAGCGAAGAAATGAAGATTGAATACTATGATTGACTTCGACACTATATGGCGCACACAGGATGAAATCCGGACGGTGGTCAATGCCGTTCTGGGTGAATATATCTGGAATCTCAGCTATAGCGAACGACGGAAGGCTATTGTGTTGGAGTTGACTGTCACACTCGATGATGATGCTATCGATAATCTCAGTTGTCAGTTCCCCATCACTGTTGATTATGACGGAGTCGGTATGAAAGGCTCAAAGTTCGTATTCTATCTCTGATACTCATCTCCCTCGGCGAAGATTTCATCGGATTCTACCACTCTTTATAATAATGTTCGCGTGAGTACAATCGCTAAAAAAGTCCAAGACTTTACGAAAAAGGGGATTGCTAAGAAAAAAAGTTGTATCTTTGCATCATGTTAAGGTTTAAATAATAGCATTATGACTTTATTCGATCAGATTAGCGAGGACATCAAGTCCGCAATGAAGGCTCGCGACAAAGTGCGTTTGGAGACGCTTCGTAACATTAAGAAAGTATTTCTGGAAGCAAAAACCGCTCCTGGAGCCAACGACACATTGGCTGATGCTGAAGCATTGAAGATTATCTCAAAACTGGCCAAACAGGGCAGGGAAACTGCTACGACCTACATACAAGCAGGGCGTCAAGACTTGGCTGATGCAGAGTTAGCACAGGTGGATGTACTTGAGAGTTATTTGCCGAAACAACTTTCCCAAGAGGAGATAGAAGCAGAGGTGAAGAAGATCATTGCTGAGGTTGGAGCCACAAGTATGAAGGAGATGGGAAAGGTAATGGGCACAGCCAGCAAGCATTTGGCTGGAAAGGCTGATGGCCGAGTCATCTCTGAGATTGTGAAGAAACTCTTGGCATAAACTTAAATTCTACGTCAATAATTAGTGGCACAATAATGGCACAGAACACCGTAACTCGTTGGTGCTCAGCGTGTTCTTTGATGTTTGGCGAATACTTCCTTGCAAAGATTCTATTCGATTTTTGTGTCATATGAGACACAGGAATCGAATAGATGGAGATAAAACGAGACTTATACTTGAAGAAATTGATTGACCGCCAGCACAACGGAATGATTAAGGTGATTACCTGAGTGCGACGGTGTGGCAAGTCATATTTGGTGTTTAGCATTTTTCAAGACTATCTGAAGTCTCAGGGAGTGGATGACCTGCACTTTATCAAAGTAAACTTGGAGAACAGGAGGAACAAGAAACTGCGCAATCCGGACAATTTGCTTGAGGTTTATGTTCTGGTCTCAATGGGGACGCTCGCAGAGAGATGTAAGAACAAAGGTCAACGGCTCAAAGGAAGGTCAAGGAAGATGTAAGATTTGCATCGAATTGCTCTGCAAAATCCGTAAATACCGAGCACAGGACAAGAGAGGAATAGAAGAATAGGAAGAAAAAGGGGGAAATAATAAATGTAGAGAATAATTATTTATAATGTTTGCGAAGTTAGACAAAAAATGTCTATCTTTGCAGGCGGAATATCGATTTAAGCAATAGAATGACTGAATTGTTGACAATAAAATGGCAAGCATAGCAAGCTGGATATATGACAAGCCGCTCAGAGGTAACTATACCTTTACGCACGATGAGGTGGTCCAGGTGTTTACCGACATGAGTGCCGGCAGCATTGCCCGTGCGCTGACCCGCGAGGTGAGCAAAGGCAGGATTATGTCACCTCTCAGAGGGTTCTATGTGATTGTGCCCGACGAGTATATGCTTCGCGGGGCTGTGCCGCAGCCGTTTTATCTGGACGATATGATGCGTCATGTGGGGCGCAAGTACTATGTGGCGCTGATGAGTGCCGCGAGCTATCACGGTGCGTCGCATCAGGTTCCGCTGAGGTTCAGCGTTATGATAGAACCCCCGTCGATGCGCGACAAAAAGGGCGAGAAGTACCTCACCCACTATTTCTGCAAAAGCAGCATTCCTGATGCGTATGTAGAGCGGCGGCAGACCCGGACGGGTTACATCAACGTGTCGTGTCCGGAACTGACGGCCGTGGACCTGATAACCTATCAAGCGAAGTCGGGCAGTATCACCAGGGCTGCCACTGTACTGGCAGAGCTGGTGGAAAAGACGAATTTCGGACGGCTGGGTCCCGAATTCGTAAAAGAGGTGCCAGTGAGCAGTTTGCAGCGTCTGGGCTATATCCTTGACGAGGTGCTGGAAGAAAAGGAGGCGGCAAAGCAGGTGAAGGGGCTATTGAAGAGCTCTGGGGCCGTGCTTCAAAATGTGCCGCTGAAAGCGGGAAAGGAAAGTCAAGGTTGTGAGCGGGACGCAAAATGGAAGATTATTGTGAACGAAACGATTGAGATTGACGAGTTATGATACCCATACGATATATAACAGAGTGGAGCGAACAGGCTCCGTGGGTGGAGAATAAGTTCATCGAGCAGGATTTGATTATCTGCCGTGCGCTGGTGAGCATCTATAGTGATGCGTTCCTGAAAGAGCATCTGGCATTTCGTGGCGGTACTGCGCTGGGTAAGCTCTACCTCACTCCACAACCCCGCTATTCAGAGGACATTGACCTAGTACAGGTGCAAGCGGAACCCATCAAGGAGACCATCGACCACCTGCGCGACGCATTGGCTTGGCTGGGCACACCGGTGGTGAAGCAGAAGAAGCACAACAACACGCTGGTGTTCAAGGTACAGCCAACCGACACGGATGCGGGCGAGATTCACCTGAAGGTCGAGATCAACTGCAAGGAACACTTCTCGGTATTCCCGATGGTGAGGGTGCCGTTTGCGGTGGAAAACGCTTGGTTCAGCGGACAGTGTGAGGTGCTGACGTATGAGTTGGCCGAGATGACAGGCACGAAGCTCAGGGCCGTGTATCAGCGCAGGAAAGGCCGTGACCTGTTTGACCTGTGGAAAATCCTGACCATGAACCCCGAAATAGACTGTGCGAAGGTGATGAAGAGCTACGAGCGGTATCTGGGCTTCACGGCATCGCACCTGCCCACCTACAAGGAGTTCGTGCTCAACATGGAGGAGAAATTGCAGGACGAGGAGTTCCTGACGGACACCGACATCATCCTTGGCCCGCAAGTGGAGTACAACCCGCAGGTCGCCTGGGCAAAGGTACATGATGAATTGGTAATGAGGTTGATGAAGGATAATGGTTAAGGGGTCTTCGATTAGCGAAGTGGCAAAGCAGAGCGGATGCTTTGGGATTTAAAGTCAGGTGATAGAATGATAATAGATAAGAGTATATTAGGTGCATTATCAGATTTGACTAAAGCCAATCGACGGCTTCGTCAAGCAATGGGCTTGCGGAATAGTCCTGATGACTTGTCGCAACGAATGCTTAATGCCTTAGAGTCTGGGACTGTGATGCCAATTCACAGGCATCATACTTTGTTAGAAATAGTGGTGATTCTGCGGGGTAAGATTGAGTGGGTGTTTTATTATGATAAAGGCGGAGAGACAGAAAGAGCGGTGCTGGGCGCCAATGGTGAGCCTGGGATGATTAACGTGGAACGTGACCGCAGGCATTCGCTCAACTGCATCGGAAGTGCCGTACTCTTTGAGAGTAAGAATGGAGCGTAAGAAGATGAGGTGATAAATGTATAGACATATAGTGAATGAATACGTATTTAAAGTGACACTAAAACATAGTATATGAATAACCTTGACAATATTGCTAAGACAATCAAAGAGACTAATCAGCCTCTGATAGTGACACCCAGAATGCTTATCAATGCGGTAGGGTATGAAAGGCGGTCGCCCAATGCTTGTAGAATGATTGATGAGTTTCTGGAGTGTCATGACCTTGATGTCGTGCCACACTATCTTAATGAATGGGTGGATAACGAGATAGAGGTGCGTCCAAAAGAGAAAGCCACAAAGAGATTGCGGGAAGACCCAATCAAGCGGTTGGGGCTGCTGAAGGCCGCCAATACCAAGCCTACAACAGTGGATAATAGTGATAACATTCAAAAGGCCGTAACCCTGATGATGCTGAACAATTTCTCGCAGTTACCGGTGATGAAAGGAGCAAGGACAATTGTTGGCTATATCTCATGGGAAACGATAGGTGAGGCAATATCTAAGGGTGAAACATCACAGCTGGTGAAGGACTACAAGCGTGAAACGGTGAGGACATTGAAGCGGGATACTCCATTGTTAAGAGCTATCCATGAGGTCTATAAGAATGACTTTATCGTGGTTACGGCTGAGGATGGCTCGCCATGCGGTATCGTTACAACGGCTGATATTTCTTCACAGTTCCTTACATGGACTGAACCATTTGTGATGTTGGAACAGATAGAAAATCTGATACGGCATATCCTTGATGGGAAGATCCTGAAAGAAGATCTTGATAAGGTATGTCAGGAGAAGGAAAGAAAACCAGAATCAATAGACGATTTGACATTTGGTGAGTATATTGCCCTGATTGAGAACCCCAAGCAATGGGAACGTATTGGGCTGAAGTCGGTTGACAGAGCCCTTTTCGTGCAGTCATTGAATGAGGTTCGCGAGATTAGGAATGACATTATGCACTTTGACCCAGAGGGTATTGATGACAGCTCAAAAGTGAAACTTATGGCAGTAGGCGAGTATTTGACCAAGTTAGCTAATTTCGATGATAGATCAATATAGAGACTATTGTGATCCAAGACGAGCGTTGGATAGTTCGTTACAATGATGTGATAGTTTTTATTGAAGAGAATCACCGCAATCCCTCCAAGTATTATGATGGTGAAAAGCTGATGGTTCTTTTTCTGTAACGGAATAGAAAATTAATGAATGCTGGAGAATTGCAGGAACCATGTTTGAGCATGTTTAAAGAATTGCTTGTGTTCAGTGAACAATTCAAGCGGAAAAACCAGAGGGTGTAAAATAACATACGTTTATGATTACTAACACATACTGCACAAATGGAACAGAAATCGAACGTACAGAATAGAGCCGAGAAGGAGTACAAGAATAGTAGGGAGAAATTTTACCTGCTGCTAAGAGAAATTGTGTCTAATTCCATTCAGGCCGTACTAATTCGCAAAGACAAACTAAAAAACAAATCGGTCTATCATCCCGAACTAACGCTGGATATTTCTTTTTCAGAGGAAGAAAAGAAATGTAATATCAGACTGAAAGATAATGGAGAGGGCTTTACTAAGAATAATGCTGATTGTTTCAATGAACTTGATAAGAAAAATTCTGAGAAAGAAAGATATAACTATCATCCTTTAGGGCAGGGAAGGCTGGCTATTGTTTATTTCAGCGACAAGGCTGTGTTTGAAACTGCTTATAGGATAGATGATGGTAGTCTGAAGAGAAGAGAATTTCCATACCCTAACCCTAACGATGGACTCTACAGTCTATTCGATTTTGATGAATTAACTGCGAACGTAGAAGATTCCTACACTCTTTTGAAAATAGCAATTGAGAAACAAAATACTCTAAGTAGAGCTAAAACTTTTTTCAAAAAATATAGCACAATTAATGCTTTAAAACAGTGGTTTGCAGAAACATTCTTCCCTGCCATTGTTTCTAATGAGGATTTAGTGATAAAGTTGATTTATAATGGTGATGTTGAAAAGATAACGAGAGAAAGTATCGAAGCGGAGACAAAGAGTGAGCCCTTCAAGGTTTCTTTCGTAGATGAAGGGGAATATGACTTCAAACTTTGGTTTATTAAAAGAGACAGCAACAAGTCCCATTACCATCCAATTCAGTGTTTTGCAAGAGGGCTAAAGGCAGAATTGGAAAACGAAAAGCTGGGCTATTCGATTGACAGTGAAGATGGGTATTTGTTTTATTTGACATCAAAGTACTTCGATGAACACGTTGACAATAAAGGAGAAACGATAGAGATCTCATTGGAGAATATTGAATTAATTAAGGAGAAAATCAACGAACTGTTAGATGATAAATTTAAAGAAACAATAGAACAAAATCGCCGGGAAACTCTGAACAATCTGAAAGACTTCAGGAAGAAATATCCATCATTGGAAGCTTTTGTCTCTGATCAAGGCCTTGGTGAGGGAAAAAGTATAATGGATGAGACAGACCTGGTAAAGGCTGCTATAGACGCAAAGGGAGGGCTTGAGAAAAATTTCTGGACAAAGCCTGATTTAATAAAAGGAGAGGATGGAGAAACACCATACGATGAGAGTGAAGAGTGCCAGAAGTTGCTGAATTCAAGCCTTCACATCTATGTAAAGCATAGAGAGCGAGTGCTGAAACGCCTGTTTGAAATGATACAGCCATGCAATGAAGAGGGAGAAATCAAAGATGAACTTGAAGAGGATGTTCAAGAATTGCTATTTAGGAGGGGAACGCTTGTTGACAATTCAAAGAATATCAATCACCTTCACAACCTTTGGATTCTCGATGATAAATTTACGACTTTCTCAACTACCCTAAAAGGCAAAAGTACAAAAAAAGGACAGGGACAATCAGACATATACATTTGGGCAGACAATCCACAATCCGTAAAACAGGTTTTGATACTTGAATTAAAATCAACCACACACGCTCATAATGCTGGAAGCAAAGACGAAAGCATGATCGCGCAAGTTAAAAGATATGCCTCTGATGTTTATAACAGGCCAAGGACTATTCTGAATTGGGATGTTGATACGGATTCTATACAATACCAGGGGGTTATTTTGGCACGCAAAGCAGATATCTTGAAAGAAATATCATCGAATAATGCGGGAGGTGGTTTTAGGAAAATTCCTTTTCTTTCCGATTCAAGATACAAGGAGGATGAGTTTTATCCAATTCCAAGTTCTGACAAGGCGATAAGTATCAGGATAGAACTTTATTCTTTTGAGGATATTTACAGTTTGGCATCAAGCAGAAATGAAGTTTTCTTTAGATTGTTGAAGAATGAACTTGGTGTAGATGAGCAGTCGTAGTAGTTCATTTAGTATTAGTTTTACAATCTAGTATGGACAATAGACAAAAGCAGTCACTTTTTCAACAAATAGCAAACTCGGGGTTCTTTGACCGCTTGGTTCAGAATGACCTGTTTTTAGCTTTCATCAACTCTTTCAAGGATTTGAAGAGCATGAAATCTACGGATGGCCGCCCTCAATTCAAGAATGCGGAGGATGATATCCGTCAGCATTACATCATGAACGATGATATGTCACTGGATGATGTATTCTCATCAAAGGTTGGCATTTATAAGGATGATGTGACGTTTAAGGATTTTTTGATGGCTGTATTGGATGCCAGGTTTTCGGAGAATGAGGCTGAGGTTTCCGAGTTAATAGATATTATAAACCCATATCTTCACGCTGATGGGGAGGAAGTGTTCCTTTATGGCTTTAATAACAATGGCCAGGCTGTCTATAAAATAAAGAAAGTAGATGAAGAGTATTCGCCTAAGGATTTAGCAGTGAATAGAATACCAATATTTGTAGACAAGCACCCAAAAGGTAATACAAAGTATGCTCATAATCATTCAAAACCAGCGAAAATTCCATGCTTTGTTTTGGCATTTAATAGCGGGTGGGATGACTTTGGCGTTTGTACATGGTTTGATATGTTCTATTATGATGAGGACGGAACGTCACATCATATAGGTGTTATTAAGATTATACATACCTCCTATAACACACAGGATCATGGTCGTTACTATATGTCAGACCATATAGAAGACAGTTTTACTCAATTATCAAGCGATTATTGCTCATTGGGACAAAGTGAGGACTATTATTATGTGCTCAGAAGGCTGCTGCCCGATGATTATTTGAGTGTATTGTGGGCATTGCGTGACTGTGCATTGTTCCCCACAGTAGAGGAGAAGTTTTCAAATCACCCAAACTTTTTCAGTTTGATAAGAGAAACAGGGGTGGAAGATGTGTTGAATAATGTAATGTATAGACTGAAAGATGAAAGTGCTGCCACGCGTTTCTATTTCAAATACCATTTCCAACCCAAGTATGCAGATGCTCCATCTGATGTGGAGTTTAAGTTTTCGTCGAAAGGTGAGTTTCCTAATAACCTATATGCCATAATTGGCCGTAACGGAGTGGGCAAGACACAGTTAATTTCTCAGCTGCCACTTGATTTGGAGGCAAATAGATTGGACGCCTTTAATCACAAGCCCTCTTTTAAGAAGTATATTACAGTATCATATTGCTATTATGACAATTTTAGGATACCTGATACTTCTGCCACATTTGATTACCGATATTGTGGGTTATTAAAGAAATTGCCAGACGGTCATAAGGAAATAATGACCAAAGATGACCTGCAGCACCGTCTTGTCATTGACTGCAAGGAGATAACCAAAAAAGGAAGGGTTGATGAATGGGCAAAAGTGATGCGATCTTTCTTCCCTGAAGAAGTGATAGACAATTGGAGGGAGGGGGAAGAAAAGAAGTCTTTGAATATTAAAGCTATTGTTGAGAGTGCAGAGAATTTGAGTTCTGGTGAAGCTTCATTCTTGTATGTGTTCTTTGACATCATGGCGCACATCAGGAGGTATTCTCTTATCCTGTTTGACGAGCCTGAAACCCACTTGCATCCTACAGCCATTACTTCAATGATTAATGCCGTACATAGACTTTTGAAAACCTATAACTCATACGGCCTGATTGTGACACATTCTCCCATTATCATAAGAGAACTGCTGTCAAGGAATGTGCTGGTAATGCAGCGTAACGGAAACCAATTGGCAACGTATAAGATAGGTATTGAGTCATTTGGAGAGAATGTGTCGGTTCTTACTAATGAAGTGTTCGGAAGCGAAGACATCAAGCCATATTACAAACGCCAGATAAAAGAAATGGCTGAATCAGGGGCTGAGTATGATGAAATAGTACGGGAGATACAGACTGAAGGAATACCTTTGGGACTCAACCTGCAAATGTATGTGAAGAATCTGACTAAAGCCAACGGAGATGAAGAAAGTTAAGCATTATTCAGATGATTCTTTAGAATTTCACAAATCTGTTCTGAAAGCAAAAAGAAATTCAAAAGCAGACCCTGGCTATAAGGAAAGGATGACGAAGTGTGAGAATGTTTCCAAAGAACAGTTCGAGGATTATGACAAACGCTTCAATAACAATACACTCGAGGGAATGCCCAAGAAAGCGCTAACGGAAAGCGAAAAAGATGATTTTTTGAGGCTTTATGGGTATTCGGATAAATGCTTTCAGGATTTAGTAGAGAAATTGTCGAAAGATGAAAATGATCACATATATCCATATTGTCCTTTATGTGACATTGGCGAGTCACATTCGTTAGACCACATCCTCCCCAAGGGGGAATATCCGGTTTTGTGCGACCATCCCTTGAACCTAATCAGATGTTGTACTACATGCAATGTCTACAAATCTGAAATCTGGTTGGAAGGAGGAAAAAGAAAGTATTTAGATTTGTATATTGATGATGTGCCGGAAGTGCAGATGTTGTTTGTAAGATTAGGACTCGATGGTGATGTGGCAACATACAAATATGAAGTATCAGACATAAATCATCCTGATGCAGATTTGTACAGGATGTATAAGAATACATTTGTAAAGTTGCATTTGGCAGAACGGTATTTGGGGCAGACTGACGAAGAGATTTCAAACATAATGGATGACTTGAGACCAATTATCGAGGAGTTTAGCCCTACGGATGAGCAATTGAAAAAACAGTTGCGTTCATCAGCTGCCAGTCAACAAAAGAGACATGGTGTGAATTATTGGAGGTCAATACTGAAATTGGCATTATGCGATGATGATGTCATGTTTAAGTGGTTGAAAGGCAAAGCCAGTTAGGAACTATATGAGAAAACGACAATATAGTAGGCGTCCCAACTTTTTAGGCTATCTCGGAACTAGTCCGCTCCTTTGTACCATTGAATCTAAAAACAGGATTTATGGCAGTATACATTAAAGACAGTGAGACGCTTACAAAGGTCGAACTGATTTGATTTTTTCTATCTATCAGAGGATTCTAAGATGGGGTCGATACTCATTTTCTTCAGTGAATATTTCCTCACATGAGATTCAATTCGATTTTTATGTCATTTATGACAGCAGAATCAAATAGAGGGGTGTGATTTGAAAAAACTCCGATAATACTTCCGTAATCGCGATTTCTGCCCTCTTTCGGAAGTGCTATCGGCATATTTAGACCTATAGCTCATTTTGCAGGCTAAAACTACACTCTAAGTCCGATAAACACAAGCATTTCAAGAGATCAAGCTACCTTCAGGTCACAATTGACGATTGAAATTGCTCTATAGCTCATTTTGCAGG
>Ga0247610_10004703_pt1 | contig 14544 bp, 1 predicted proteins | sample 174DNAGHGhighgp2_FD_193483 | JGI IMG/M metagenome (GOLD analysis project Ga0247610, IMG submission 193483) | Sheep rumen microbial communities from Palmerston North, Manawatu-Wanganui, New Zealand - 1742 DNA GHGhigh gp2 | ecosystem: Host-associated > Mammals > Digestive system > Stomach > Rumen ... | reverse complement strand
CCAATCCCCATTTTTTTATATTGAATTTACTTATTTTTTATAAAGGTTAATGAACATTTAAATTAAATTAAATAAATAGGAATATCATGGATGGAAAATTTTCAAATGAAAATATAAATAATAAATATGCATATTTTAATATTGCCAAATCAAAAACAAAAATATTTAATTTATATTTATCTTCAGAATATGACATAAATGCTCTTGAAAAGATTGAAGAAAAAAAGTTACCAGAAAAAGAAGATATTTTAATAGTATATAGAATTAAAATACTCCCACAAAAAATAAAAAAAAAGAGAAAAGCATATAATATTGAAGTAATAATTGAAGAAGATAATGGTCATCAACATAAATATATAATTAGATTTAATGATATTGATAAAGATTTTTATGAGTACGATTTTAAAATGGAAGAAATTGATATAATTCCATTAAGCTATGAGGAGCAATTTGAAATATATACAGATATTTTGAGAAACAAGTATAAGAAAAAACAAAAAACTCAAGAAAATTATGATTTTATAATATCTAGTCAATTATTATTAGAAAAAGATAATAATAAATATAACTTTTTCCTTTATCTTTTAATTTTCCTTGAATGTTTTTCAACTCACTTAGCTCAAAAGCTATCGTTAATATTTGATCCAAAAAAAATAAAAGGAATAGGGGATATTCCTGAGAAAAAGCTAGAGCAATTCAAAAATATATTAAATTTAAAATTGAATAAACTAAAAGAAAAACTTGATAATAAAGAAGAAGGATTACAGCGTCAAAGTGAAGAGTTATTTCTTTCTGTTGTCTTATTTTTTAATCTTAACTATCAGAAAGAAAAAATAAAAGAGATGTTTGAAAATGAAACTTTTTTTAATTATCTATATGAGAAATTAGTAAAATACCATGAATTTTTCAAAGATTTAGTTCTTTCTAAAGAAGAGGTCATTAAATTGATAGAACATGCCAAAAATTTTAATCAAATCCAAAACTTTCTTTTATATCTTGAAAAAGATTTTGTTTCTTTTATGAAAGTTATTAATGACCAAAATAGAAAAATAATTACTATTATTAATCAAGAATTAAATGAGAATCAAAAAAAAGATAATTTTTTTATAGAAATTCAAAAATATGTCTTTCCAAAAAAAGAAGATGACATAATATCAATAATTAAAGAAGTTAATGATTATTTTTTCATCAATGGTGAGAATGTCTATTTAAAATTTTCTGATTCTATATTTAAAAAATATATATCATTTTATGAAGATGAAAGTTATGAAAATTTAATGCTTATAAAATCATTATGTAATAATATTAAAAGCAATATTAAGAATTTTGAAAGTAAATGCAAATTTGATCCTGTTATTCATAGAACGGGCTTAAAATTAATTCATGAAGGAAAAATAAAAAATTCAGATGTTTTGGATTTTTTAACAAAAGATGAATATTATCATAATAAGGATTATATATCAAAACGTTCTTTAGAAATCTTTAATGGAATTGAAATAACTTCTTTAGACGAAAATTTTTTTAAGAAATGGAAAAAAATTAATTTTAAAAATATGTTTGATAAAAAATTCAAAGAATTTTTAAAAAAAATATCTTCCTTAATAAAGGAAATGAAAGATTTCGGATTATTGTTTTCTTTTTTTGAATTTTATCAAGAAAAAGAAATTGATACTAATTGTATTCAAAATATGCAAGAAAAATTTATAGACTTATTCCCTACATATAAAGAAAATGAATGTACTAAATTTATTGAAGAAACATCAAAATTGCTCTATTTATCTAGTAAATGTACAAATCTTAAAGCATTTACTGATAGAATTCAACAATTAATATATTATAAAACTGTCAATAATATATATATTAATATAACTGAAAATTACCATTTAACTAATGACTTTTCGGATTTAATATTACAATTTTTTACAGAAGATAAAAATAATTCAAATTCATCATCTTTATTATATTTAATAGAAAAATGCAAAAAATTGAGGAAAAATATTTTTTCTAGAATTAATAAATATGTAATCAAAGAAGAAGAATTTTTTTCTCTTGAAGAAACAGAAAATTATAAATTTTTTAAGGAATTATTAATTAGAGGTCTTATTAATCAAAAAAAGTCTAAAAAAGGAGATTATATTGACAATACTTTAAAAGTAGTTCTTTCTGAACAAGAAAAAATAAAAAATCTTCAAATTAATTATAAATATATAAAATTTTTTTTTGAGGATAATAATTTGGAAATAAAATTACTAGAAAGAATCCTATATATATTTTTAATGGATGAAGATAAACCAAAAAAATATTTTGATTTAATGAAAGCAAAAGTAAAAGAACTGAATGAAAAAATTGAGATTTTTCAAATTGTTTATAAATATTTTACTGATTTTCTAAGATCTAATATTTTTGATATTGAAAGACTCCTTCAAATTATAACTTCATTAATTAATAATAATCTTAATTATTTTGAGCAAAATTATATAGAAGATTATATAACATATGAAAAATATTTAAATGAAGCAAAAAAATTTCAAAAATATCAGAAAAGTGAATTTTTTTATGAAATTTATAAAGAAATCAGTAATAAATTTAAAGGTGAAGATAAAGATAAAAATAAGGATAAAGAATGCTTAGAAGAATCTGAGAAATTATTTAATAAATTAAAAAATATTTTCATTGATAATGGAATAGAAAAAATAGATGAAAAACTTTTGGAAATATGTCTGAAGCCATTCACTAGAAAAGAAAAAGGTATAGAAAAAGAAATTAATACTTTAAAAAATATTTTTGAAATTAATCAAGATTTAAATATTAATAATACAATAGAGCAAATGATATTAATATCAAAAAGAGAGTACATGATTAAAGCTGCAAGATCAATTGATTTCTTTATTGAACAAATAAAAGGTATTCAAACAAATTTTATATCTGATATAAGAATCATCATTAAATCATTAAATGAAAAAAAAGACTTTAACACAATTAGAGCTTGTAAAAATATTTTTAATAATTTAAAAATTGATATAATTGGAGGAAATAACACATATATTGATATTATAATTAAACTAAAAATACAACCAGACATAATTTCCTTCTTATTCAAAAAAACAATTCAAGATTGTCGTAATTTGCAAGAACTATCTTCACAAAATGAAAATAGTTTTGTTTCAGTAAATGATATCCTAGATATGGAAAAATGTGTTGAATTCTTTAATAATTTAGGAAAATTAGAAGATTTAGAAAAGAAAAAAGATATTGAAATTATTAACTTATTTAGAGAAAATGTAGATAAGAAAAAAGATATTTTATTATATTTCGAAAAATTTGTTGATAATTATGGGCAAATAAAAGTACTTGAATCATCTTTGGATAAATCTCAAGTTTTGAAAAGTCAAATACAAAATATAATTAATGATTCAACATTTATATTATCAAATACAAAAATTGATTCATTTAAATTTATTCATAAAATTAAAAATAAAGAATCAACTATGGAATACCTTATATCTTTAAGAGACAGAGCACAATTAATCAAGAAAAAATCATCAGAATATAACTCATTCATTGAAAGTATAACTCAAATATTAAATATTCATAAATTATTACATGATATTTATTTGAAAGGATATCCAAAAAGTTTTGTTGTTAAAATTATATTTTCATCTAATTTTAAAAAGAATGTTGGAGGTAATAATGATGAAATTGGAAAGAAATATTTTTTAGATGATGTAGAAAAGAAAGATAATATTCAAATTGAAAATAAATTAAAAATTAATTTAAAGTTTTTGAGAGAAAAACAAATAAAAGCTTATAAAGAAAGACCTTTAATTAGATATATTTATGGAAATCAATTTAATTATTTATATCAAAATATCAAAAAAATTAACAATATTTCAATAGATAATATAAAACCATTTTTGAAATATATTACTAATGATTTATATGTTCATGATATTACAAATTTTAATGTAAAAGAAGAAGGAAATATAATTGATAATAATATAAATGAATGTGAAAAATATTTGAAAGATGTTTTAGAGAAAAATAATTTGAATTTAAAAAAAATATATGAAAGCACAATTATAAAAAAAATTATTAAAAATGAAAAAATCCATGGAATTTATATATATTCATGTGAAAATATTGAAAGAGATTTATTTAAAATATATAAATATTTAACAAACAATACACCAATTGCTCAAAATATATTACTTTGCGGTAAAAATACTATAAATGAAGAAATTACAGCCTTTTTATATAGGGCAATTTTGTGTGAATATAATTCATTATTTATTATTAGTGGATTGGAATCATTAAATCATGAACAAAAGATATGTATAATTGAGTTATTAAATCAGTTTTTTTCTAAAGGAGATGAGAAAATTAAATCATGTTTAATTATTCTATATCAAATTAAAAATTCCGATATTCTCAAAAGTTTAAGTTCTAAAAAATATATAACTACTCTAAATTTAAAGTCTGGAGATTATATTAATGAAAAATATGAAGGAAATGATATTGAAATAATTAAATCTGACAAATCAGGAGTTGGTAAGACAACACAAATAAAAAAAGAAATAGAAGATTCACATAAAAAATGGATCTATTTCCCAACTGGAGGAATATTTAATCAAGATGATATTATAGAAAGATTAAAAGATAATAATAGAATTGATAATAAATGTATATTGCATTTAGATTTATATAATACTGATAGAATTAAGTCAATGCTAGATTTTTTATTTTCTTTGTTGATTACTCGTATATTTGGGAAAAATGAAGATATTTTTTATTTATCTAAAGATATTAAAATAAAAGTAGAAATACCTAACACATTTATAGATTTTTTTCAAAAATTCCCAATTTTAACTTTATTCAAAATAAAAGAAATGAAAATTTTAAATTTGCCCCTTTTAATAGTCCCAGAAGAATTAGATTCTAATATTCAAATTATTGCTAATTATTTAAATTGCCAACAAAAAGATGAAATTAATAACTATGATTTAATTATTCCAAAAGTAACTCCAAAAGATTTTGAGAACCGTACATTAGGATTTAAAAAAAGCAAAAACAAAATTTGCATTTCCAAAAATGCAATCAAATTATCTCAAATTATATGCCAAAAGCTTATTTTTAATGTAATAAAAGAAAATGTTCAAGAACCTAATTATTATCAAATTACTTCTTTTATAAATGTTTTAGCAGTCCAATTGAAAAAATTTAATCAGAATTATTTTTTAAATGCATATCAGTTGCTCACTTCAGGTGGAGTAAATAGTGCTAAAATAAGAGAATTTATTGTTGAATGTTTTATAAAACTGACGAAACATTTTACAGAAGGGGCATATACTGATTTAATAAAAAATCAGCAAAAAGTTCAAAAAAATTTATTAGGACAATATGATGAAAATGCAGATATAAATAAAGCCATTAAAGATTTATCAAATACTATTCATAAAGTAGTTTCTTTTGATGAAATAAATCCATTTCTATTATTTTTCCATGAAGGAAATGGAGAGTTATTTAGTATAATTACAAATGGAAATACATCACCAGAAGAATATAAAAACTTATTACAATTAATAAATTCACAAGCCATAAAAAAAGAAGAGCAATTATCTCAATTGCCTGATTATAAAAATTATGATCAGAAGCATTTTCTAGAAGAATTAAAGAAAATATTAGATATTAATACTCCAATAGAAAAATTGAAGGAGATTTCAGGCAATTATGTTTTTACTGCTGATAATTTCATAAAAATTGTTTTAATATTGCTTAGAATCAGATCTAATATACCAGTTATAATGATGGGAGAAACAGGATGTGGAAAAACATCACTTATAAGAAAGTTATCAGAATTGAAAAATGAAGGAGATAAAAATAAAATGAAAATATTAAATATACATGCAGGAACAAATGATAATGATATAATTAATTTTATTAAAAAAGAAATATTTCCAGAATCATTAAAATTAATTATGGAAGAAAAAGTTAAAAAAAAAAATTATGAAGATAAAGGACTTATTTTTGAAGAAACAAAATTTTGGGTATTTTTAGATGAAATAAATACATGCAAATCAATGGGTCTTATTAGTGAATTATTATGTAAACATTCTTATTTAGGATATCCTCTTCCTTCAAATGTAGTTTTTATTGCAGCTTGTAATCCATATAGAGAAATTAAGAAAAAAATAACTGAAAAGAAAATTGGGTTAGATATAATTCAAGCAAAAAAGGAACAAAAGCTATTAAATGAATTAGATATTGAAAATATTAAAAAAAAGAAAAATAATAATTTAGTATATACAGTTAATCCTCTTCCTCATTCATTACTTAATTTTGTATTTGATTTTGGGGAGGTTGCTCCTGAAGATGAAAAAAATTATATTAATTGCATTATAAAAGAATCAATTGAAAAAATATATCAAATATATAAGCCTCAAAATGAAATAAATTCAAAAGACTTACTTGGAAAATTAAAAAAAATGGCAAGTGAAATGATTATAGAAGCTCAAAATTACATCAGAGAATTTAATGACAAATCTTCAGTTTCTTTAAGAGAAATAAGAAGATTTAATATATTTTATGAATTTTTTTGTGATTATTTAAAAAGAAGAAAGGAAATAATAAAACAAACTCAAAATGAAAATATTTCGAATGAAGCTAAATTTTTTATATATTTGGATAATTATAATTTACAAGCATATAGCATTAATCTAAGCATTTTTATTTGCTATTATTTAAGAATAATTGACAAAAATAAAAGAAAAGAATTAAGTAGAAGAATGAATACAATATTCAAAAAATATGAGGAATATTTTATAATTAAAGATTTTCTTGAATTGCCATTAAAAGAAGAAAAATTTATTATTGATAGTATAGACATAGATAAAGGAATTGCAAAAAATAGAGCATTATTAGAGAATATATTTTCAATATTTGTAGCTATAAATTGTAAAGTTCCTATTTTTATTGTGGGTAAACCTGGTTCTAGTAAATCATTAAGTGTACAGTTAATAATAAAATCAATGCAAGGAAATAGTTCTAAAAACCCTTTTTTTAAAAGTTTACCAAAAATTATGGTATACTCATATCAAGGCTCTTTGGCAAGTACATCTAAAGGAGTAGAAAACATTTTCAATAAAGTTAGAAATGCTTATCAAAGTTTATCAAAAGAAGATAAAGAAAAAAATATTTGCTTATTATTCTTTGATGAAATGGGCCTGGCAGAGCATTCTCCAAATAATCCTCTTAAAGTTATTCATGCCGAATTGGAATATGATCAAAATGAAGGTGATAAAAAAATATCTTTTGTAGGAATTTCAAATTGGGCTCTAGATGCTGCAAAAATGAATAGAGGTATTTCTATTTCAATTCCTGAACCAGATGAAGAAGATATTAAAAATACATCATTAACTATTGCAAATTCATATGATAAAAATTTAGATAGTAAATATAAATTATTTTTTGAAAATTTAGGTGAAGCATATTATAAATATAAAGAATATTTAAAGGAAAAGCATAACTCAGATGGAAAAGAGGATTTTCATGGAAGCAGAGATTTTTATCATTTAATAAAAAATGCTTCAAAACTTTTAATAGAAAAGGAAACAATTCCCTTACAAGAATGTGCATTTATTAGCATTGAAAGAAATTTTTCTGGCTTACAATTTGAAAATGGAAAAACATCTTTAGAAATTATAAAAGAAAAATTTATAAAAAATAATCAAGAAATTGCAATTAAAAAAGCTTACAATGTTTTACAAAGAATTAAAGATAATATAAATGATTTGGATAGCCGTTATTTACTTGTTATTTCAAAATCATCATTAAGTAATTATTTATTATCATCAATTTTAGCCGATGAAGATAAAGAATATAACTTATATATAGGAAGCCAATTTCCCCAAGATTTAAAATCAGAAGAATATACAATCAAAGTTTTAAATAAAATTCAAGTGCATATGGAATCAAAAAATATTTTAATTTTAAAAAATTTGGAATCTGTTTATCCTTCATTATATGACTTATTTAATCAAAATTTCAGAGTTGTAAGTAATAAAAACTACGCCCGTTTAGCAGTAGGTTCATCAACTAATACTTTTTCATTAGTTGATAATAATTTTAGATGCATTATAAATGTTGACGACGATAAAATAAATGAAGAAGAACCTCCATTCTTAAATAGATTTGAAAAGCATATAATATCTTTTGAATATTTATTGAGTAAAGAATTAATAAAGATTTCCAAGAAAATCAAAACAATTTTGGATGAATTGATTCAAGCATATGAAGGAATAAATTATGAATTAAAATTATTATTGATTAATTGCAGTATAGATGAAATACAAGCTCTGGTTTATAAAGCAAATAAAGAATCTCTTAAAGAAGAGGAAGATATTATTATTTTTGTTTTAAAAAAAATATCATTAACATTACCTCAAGAGATCTTAATTAATATGCGTATTAATGGATTCAAACAAAAATATGAAAAATATTTTGAAGTAATAGTTGATTCTTATGGAAAAGGTATGCATTATAATTTTTTAAATTTCTTAAAAACAATAAATATTAATAAGCATATTTTAGATAATATTAATAATAATGATTATATTAATAATGATAATAAATTTGTTATATATACTTTCAGCAGTATATTAGACACTATTAATATAGAAAATATTAAAATTTCTTTAGGAACAATAAGTAATGAAAATATAAAACAAATCAATATTAGTTCCATAAAATCAGAAAATGAATTAGAAAGAAAAATTGAAGAAATTTATAGTGAAGAAAAAAACAAAATATGCATTTTTAAATTAATGCCAAATGAAAGTAGTTTAATGGATTATCTAAAATTTTTCTTAGAAAATAAAGAGAAAGAATATACAAATAAATCTAGAAGAATTTTTATTTTCATTATTTATTTGTCCAGAATATTAAAGGATGATTTAAGAAATTTATCTAGGATGACATTTAATGAGAAAAATGAATTAGAAAAAAAAATATTAAAAGAAACATTGTCAAATCTATCTGGATATTACCAAATATTTATTGATAATTTAAAAGGAAATAATAATATTGAAATCCATAAAATAATTAAAATGGAAAAGCCTATTGATATATTTAAAAGTTCTATAAATGTAGATCAGCAATTAAGAGATAATATTTATAATAGTATGAGTTATATAGATTATAATATAAAATCTAATTATAAAGGTATTAATAAAAAGAATTATTGCAATAAATTAATGGAATTCATTCCTAAGCACAAAAAATTGATATATCTGATTAATGAATGCTTACTAAAGCAAATCAAAGAAAAAGATGACATTTTCGTAGATATTTTCAAAGAAAAAATATATTTGAATAAAAACTATATCGATTTCTTATCAATTGTAAAAAAATATTTAATTAAGTTATATGTTTCTCAATTAAATTTATTCTTTTTTAAAGTAGAAAATGAATCCTTCTTTTCTTCATTATTATCTAATATAGAAGATCTTAAACAAAAAGAAAAAAATGAAAATATAATTAACGAAAAAGAAGATGAAATATTTGAATATAATATATTTGGAAAAATTACCAAATCATATTTAGAATCTTTGGTATTTAATGATGGTAAAACAAAAATTACTGAGGTTCAAAAAATGAATAAAGTTAATATTATGCTTGGCCTACATATTCCTGGAATAAAGCCTATATTTGATATAATTCTTAATTATGTAAGGAATGATATAATTAAAAATTATAGAGCAAATGAAAATAAATTAAGAATTAATTTAGAAGAAGAACAGATTGAAAAAGAAAAAGAAAATTATTTCAATCAATTAAAAGAATTAAATGATGAATTAAAAAATTTAATTTTAAAGGAAGAGAAGCTAATAAAAATTATAAATGATAATCAAAATGATAGTAAGCAAATATATGATTTAATAATGGATGATTATTATACAATTTTCTTTGATGAAATATTGAAGAATAATAATAAAAGTATCAATATTAAAAATAATAATAAAAAAGATAATAAAATTAATCAAGTTGAGAAAATATATAGTATAGATAATTATAAGAAAATATTAAATTTAATGGTGAATTTAAAAATTAATACAATTGATAAATATTTCAAAAAACAAAAATTAGATGTTATAGATAAGTTATCAAATGCTATTAATTGGGTAGAAAGTTACAAAGAGGAAATTATGTCTATAAGTCAAATTTATTTAAAGTTAAATTTAAAAATATATGATATATATGAAATGATAGAAGAAATAATCAAAAATAAAGAAATAAAATATGAAATTTCTCTAAGAAATCCAGAATATACTTTTATAGTTAATGAAGTATTTTTCATTTCATTGGATTCAATACTAAGAGTAATAACATCAAAAGATGAAATATATAATCTATCATCACAAAATTTCTTTGAATTAAATAATACCAATAAAGAAGTACTTCAAGAAGCAATTCAATTGGAGGATAATTTGACTTTACGTTCAAAAGAAGTCTTCTCTCTACAAGAAATATTAAACTTGAATAATGCATTTTTGATAAATAAAATTAATAACATGGAGAATATAAAAAAAATAATAAAATATTTAGGATTACAAACAAAATATAATAATGATAAAAAACAAAGATCTCTATGCGACAACTTTAATGATTTTTATGACTTTTTAGTTAAATCACTAGGAAAAGAAAATAATAATTTCAATTTTTACAAAGTTTTAAGCTTTGTATTTTTTAATGAATATATGAAAATATCATTTGATAACTTTAGAGAATTGATATTACAAAAAATTTTAGAAAATAATGATTTTATTAAAAATAGCTCACAAGTTTTTAAATTTATTTTGGAAAATGTAATTATATCAAAACCTGATGATTTTGAAAATAATTTAGATTATTTGAAAGATGAAGAGTCAGTGATATTTAAAAAATTAAATAATATTGAAAAACCTTTTTTAGATGAAATGATAATGAATATTTTTGAAGGAAAAATATGTGCTTATTTTGAATCCATTAAAATTTTTGGTACCAAAGAATTATATCCAAAATACTTTAAAAATAAAGGAAAAAATGAAACTGGAATTGTATTTGATATTTCACTTAAAGTGTTCAAAAAAACAATAGAATTTTTAGATTTATTTTCTTTGAAAAAAATAGGTGACAATGGAAATATACATTTATGCAAATTATATTCAATTGTATATATTAAAAAATACTTGAGTGAAGTAGTTTATTTTATAAAAGAAAAATATAATGAAATGGGAAATATTAAAGAAATTATAGATGTAATTCAAGAAATAAAAAATAAAAACTTTGGAAATGTAATAAAAATTTATGTTTTCAAATTATTTTATAATTTAATGGGCAATAATTATGAACAATTTAAAAATTTCAATTATAAATCATGTGGAATTGAATTTTATAATGATTTTCCATCTTTATATAGAGATAAAGATGAAATTTTATTGACATATTTAATGTTACCTTTAGAAGAAGATGATTTTAAAAATTATTTAGAAGAATTAAAATTATTTGAAGATATAAAAGAAAAAAATTTTAGAACTTCCACAGATAAATTCTCAGAATTAATTAAAAATAATAGTCTTGATATATTTTTAAATTTGTCAATAAATAAAATAATATCTAATTTAGGTTTAAAAAAATATATTAATGATAAAGATGAATACCAAAACTTTTCTTCATTTATGAAATCTCTATTGAGCTCTTCTTTAGAAATTAATTCGGAATTAAAAGATTTATTGTTTTTATTTTTTGATTATGATACTTTTGTAGGAAAATTGAAACCAAAATTGGTCAATTCAAATGGAATAATTAATCAACAAATATTTGAAATGATTTTATATGGATTTAGATTTTGTTTTAATACTTTGGATAAAAAAGAAGAAAATAAAGAAAATGGATTATTATTTGAATCTTTACTAAAAAAAGATTGCATAAATATAATAAATAAGTCTTTTATTCCGGGGATTGATGATATTGAAGATCTACATTTAATGACTTTGGAAGATATTTATTCTCACTTTAGTAAATATCCTGATGATTATGGATGTTATGTTTGTAGCTGTGGTTATTATTATTATATAGGGCCATGTGGTTTCCCAACAGAGCAAATTATTTTTGATTGTCCAAATTGTGGATTAAAGTGTGGTTGGGGAAAGAAAAAGATCCCAACAAGGGGAACTCATGGTATGAACACACGTCCTGGTCATTATAGAATTTTCAAAGATAAAGCTCAAAAAACTGGACAAATGGAGATATATGATGAGCCTGAAGGAAATATTCCAAATAAGCTATTATTTCAATATATAAATGAAATAATAGAGCCCATTAGAAATAAATCTACTTATGGATTTAATCAAATTACAAATATATTTTTCCAAAGTAAAAATAAAAAAATAAGAAAGCTATCTCAAATTGGATATAGACTATTAAACTTTGTTTGCTACAATTATTTATTTTTTTCCTTTTGTCTTGATTGTATCTCAGAAGAAAATTTTAATAAATATCTTATTAAAAATATGAATATACTGGAGATAATTGAAGCAGATTGGAATTTACTAAAAGAATCATTACAACAAAAAAATATCAGCTCTATTCAAATTTTTATGAATATGATATTCAAAAAATTGGCCAAATTAATTAAGAATTGTAAAATTTTAAATACTAATTTAGAAAGAGAAGAATTTGAAAATAATGTAGAAAAATTAATAGAAGAATGTATTCATGATTATAATTCTTATAGTAATAAATATAATAAAGAAAATAAAAATCAATTAGGACTCAATAGTTTGGATATTAAAACCATTGTAACTGGCTTAGCCCAAGTAGATGATGAAATTTATACTGAAAATGATTTTCCAATGCTAAAATATTTTAATTTAACAAAATATAAATCTAAAGAAGATTTATTAAAACTAATAGATAAAAAAGATAATCATCCTTTATTAAAACAGATTTTACTAGATATTCCTGAAATTTATAAGATGAAATATCTTCCAATATTTAATGAATTTACAAATTTCATGGTTGAAAATTATTCATTTAAAATTTCAAGAGATGATGCTAAAAAAAAAATTTTACAAAATGAAGAAATTTTTGATAATGAAGAATTTAAAAAAAAATTCACAAAATTTATAAAGGTCTGGAGAGAAATTAAAGATTATGCAATAAAATATCAATGTCGACCAGAGATGCCAGTGAAAAATTTATCTTCAGAAGATCCATTAATATATTTTTTAAATGATGATGGAGAATTAGGATATGGAATGTATCTCGCAGCAGCATGCCAAAATTTCATTTCTTGGCAAAATTCATTTTTACAACCAATAATTGATGTTAATACTTCAAATGGTATATTATTTAGCTATATTAATAATATTAAAAAAAAAATTCCAGTTCAAAATTCTAAAAAAAGAAATATTGTATTAATTAATGAAAGATTTTTAGATTCAAAATATATTAATATAAATGATGTTATATATTCTTTTTCTCATAGAAATATTTTTAATAAGGATGGTACAATTAATTATTATGATTATAATTCTTTTATTTATGATTATGACGCTATAGAGGAAGAACTTGGGAGAATTATACTTCCAGGAGTTTGTCAATTTGAAGGAGAAAAAGAATTAAATTTTGTTGCATTTTGGTCTGAAGGATTTAGAGGTGGAAGATCTGAAGTTCTTTCTACATTTTATTTGAAATATCCTCAAAAAGATTTGGATAAAGACGAAAAAAAAAAACTATTAAATTATATTAAAAGTTTAATGATAGAAAATAATTATGACTTTAAAGAATTTTTAGGCTCCATTCAAAAACTTATTTTTTATTTAACAGATAAAGATAATATTAAAGAAGATGAAAAAGTTATAAAAATACTTAAAGATGCTCCATCATATTTCAAACTTTCTGAGGAATTTTTAGGCTTTTTCTCCATTGAAGATTTTGAGTTAACATGTGATAAAATAATGAATTTATTCTTTTTCATTGAGCATTTATGCTTTGATGATTTAATCAAAACTCTCCAGAATGAATATAAAGAAGAGATACCAGATAATTTAAAAATTAAAATAAAAGATAAATTGATAAACAAAAAGGAAGATTTTGATTTATATTCAATAAAAGATTTAGCTGCTGCAGTTCGGAGATTTATTTCAAGATATTTATGTGGGAAATCACAAGTAACTGATATAAAAGAAGATAGAGATTTATCTTTTGAATTAAGCAGAGAAGATTTATGGGAAGAAAAAATATCAAAATTAGATGACTTAATGGGAATAGTCCATAATCAATTAGGAGAATTTAGATTAAAAGTTGGACAAGCATATTCTTTTTATAAATTAATAGAAGAAGATGATAATAATTCAATTATATTAATGAATAGCAAAATCAAAGAAAATGAACTTGAATTTAAAGATAATGAAATTGACGAAAATTAAATAGCTGTTGCTAAAATACTTTTATTTATTAAAATGGACGATTATTATTATTTTTACAATAGAAAAATTAGCTAAAATT
>Ga0247610_10004701_pt1 | contig 14547 bp, 11 predicted proteins | sample 174DNAGHGhighgp2_FD_193483 | JGI IMG/M metagenome (GOLD analysis project Ga0247610, IMG submission 193483) | Sheep rumen microbial communities from Palmerston North, Manawatu-Wanganui, New Zealand - 1742 DNA GHGhigh gp2 | ecosystem: Host-associated > Mammals > Digestive system > Stomach > Rumen... | reverse complement strand
TAGAAAGCCGGAATGTCCGTGCTTCTACTTGCCGAAATAATGGCTGGTGCCTGTGCCTCAGCCATCATGCCGTTATCTCGCTGGATTTGTGTCTTTTGCCATTGGGCCATAGGGGTGGGGGGTGTTTGTTCAACTACATGTGTTTTGCTGCCCATCAAGGGAATTGCGCCGCCATGATGGCCGAATCAGCCTCGTTCATATCTGGCTTCTCATCACCAAATAGTTGATGTTTTTCCATTTCTTTTTGGGCGGGTCGGGGTTGCCGAATTCGTGGCGTTGCCCTTTGGCATCGGTCGACCATCCGTAGGAGATGGAGCCAACGAGGTAGATGGCATTGTCGACACCCAAGTCGACCAGGGCTTGCGAGAAGTCGTGGAACGACTCTGTGTCTAAGGTCTCAACGACAAAGATTTCGCCGCTGCGGTCGCACAGGGCGCGGCGCACCGACTTGCCTTTCAGCTCGTTCTCGGCCAGCTGTCCGTTGTCGACCAATGGGAACTGGCGGAAGAAATAGCCTTCTTTTTCGGTGGCTGCCTCGAAAAGAGGCGAGTTGTCGGCCACACCCACGGTCACTGTGCCGTTGATGATGGCGCAATAGCCTTTCTTGGAGAGTCCCCAAGCCTTGGGTTCGCCTTTCAGCACGAAGGCACCCACGATGCCGCCATTGTCGGCACGCACGTCGGCAGCTTGTGTGGCAAAGAGGATAGAGGGGTCTTGGCGGTCGATGGGGCCAAGGTGGAGGCTCATCGTCACCTGATGGGGCAGATAGAGCCGCATGGGGATGTCGTTGATGGTGGTGTCGGCCATCTCGATGAAACCTTTGCCGATGTCGCTGGCCTTGGCCAAAGGCATCTTGGCAACGGGCTGTTTGACTGGCGCTTCTGTTGGCTCGAAAACGCCTGGTTCAGATGGTGTATTGGTCGGTTCTGTGTTATCTGACACCTCGCGTGGGGGCAGCACCATCCAAACGATGCTGCCGATGATGATGCCGGCCAGGAGCAGCAACAGCCATTTCCAGCCATTGAATTTGGTTTTTTCTTCTTCGCCGATGATGCGAATCTCGTCGTCGCGAATTTCTTTTTCGTCGGTTTTCATTCTTTTGCCTCCTTCTCTACAAGGTCCTTGAGCAGCTTCAGCGCTTCCTTCGAGGCCGACACGGTGTGGGTAAACCGCATGTTGTCGGAAAGGATGAGCTTCTGGCTCTGGATGTTGATGTAATAGATGTAGTTGCGGTTGACGATGAGGCCCCGTCCGATGCGTACGAACACGAGACCTTCGGTGCCCAGCTGCGCCTTAATCATCGACTCGATGGTCCCGAGCTGGAAAGTGAGCATCCGCGTCTCGTTGTCAGACTGCACGAGGTTGCAGTAGTTGCCGTCCGACGAGATGAAGACAATTCTCTCGGGTGCGATGCGCACCACGTCATTGGCGGTCGATATGATAAGGTGTTTCTTGGGCATGACGCAGCAAAAGTAATCACTTGAACGGAACGCAAAGATACAAAAAATCCTGAAATGTATGAAATGGGCGGTTTTATGTATGAAATTCCGTCCTCCCTTGAATAAGGGATTAAAATCGACACGTACTATACCTCAACTCCATTCCCCGTAGGGGAAACTATCGAAAAGCTCGTTGTAATTATGTAGTATACTTACTTATTGCAAAAACGCAAAATACCTTGGCATCCCTCCAAAACGTCCTGCCAGGTGGCTTCGAAATCGCCGGTGTACCATGGGTCGGCCACGTCGCCGGGGCGACAGGTGTAGTCCATCAGCAGGGTGATTTTGTGCAAGGTGTCTTCGCCGAACATCTTTCTCAGGTTGCGCAGGTTGTTGTGGTCCATGGCAATGATAAGGTCGTAATAGAGGTAGTCGTCGCGGGTCATCTGTCGTGCGGTCTTGCCCTCACAACTGATGCCGTGCTCGGCCAGCTTGCGCCTTGCGGGAGGATAAACAGGGTTGCCGATTTCTTCGGTCGAGGTGGCGGCTGAGGCGATTTCGAATTGCTCCGTAAGCCCCGCTTCGTCGATGAGGCGTTTCATCACGAATTCCGCCATCGGGCTGCGACAGATGTTGCCGTGGCAAACAAAAAGGATCTTGGTCATTAGCGTTCTCTCCTTTCGATGACTTCTTTCAGCCTGTATCGGTCGCCTGTTGACTTACCGATGGCATTGATGAATTGTTGGTCGTAGCCCGGGGTGTCGTAGCCCCAGCGAATGAGTTTTCCGTCGTCGCCAACGCGTTTGATGATTTGGTCGTTGTATCTGACGATGAGGTATTTGGCCAGTCGGTCCCAGCGTTCCATCATGCGGTCGGCATAGGCGATGCTTTTGCGGTTGAGGTACTGTTGCCTTTCGCCCGGCATCATGCCATTGATGGCTACGAGTACGCTGTCTTGGTCGGCAAAGTAGTAGTCTTCCAACTCGTTTTGGGCCTTGCGAAGGTCGCCAATCATCATGGAGTAGCGGGGATAGACCATGTTGGCCACCCAGTTGTTCATCCAGAAGGCCGACTTGTCGCTGAATTCGTTGCGTGGGTTGTTCTCTTCGCGGAAGGGGTCGGGCACTTGCGTGACGCAACAATACACGGGCACATAGGCCACCATGTTGGCATCGTCGCAGTTGAACCAAGTGACGCCTCCCACATCGTTAGGCAGCCACGAGCGCATCTGGCAGGTCATGGTGAAGCCCGACTGCTGCGTGGCGATAGGACGCTCGCGGAAGTAGTCGAGGCTGTCGCTGTCCTTGAAGTGCATGGGCAGCGGACGGATGGGCATACCCCAGGGACCCGCCGTCATGTCGGAGGTCATGTCCAAAGGAGTGCCTTCAAAATGGTCGCGCATGTCGGCTTGCAAGTCGCGCAAGGAGAGGGGCTTGTCGGGCTTGATCCACAGCGGAAGGTGGTCGTATTCGCTGAAGTCACCATTGATATAAGGTAGGTATTTGTCCATCTCCTCGTGGCTGTAATGGTGGCGAAAGAAGCTCCACACACGAGCATCGGCATAGCGCACGTTCTCGAAGTCGATAGGGCAATAGGCATCGCGAAACGAGAAGTCCTCGTCCTTGCCCATGTAGTAGCCCCATTTTTTCGCGAAGCTGATGACATCGGCGGCATAGATACATTCCACTTCGGGACGGTTCAAGTGCTTGAAACTCTTACTGCTCAGACTCTTGTACGAGCCTTTTTTCTCTAATGGAAATTGCCTGATGCGGCTCAGGTTGGCGTGGGCGCAGATGCAGTCGTCGGGCACGCGCAGGGCCACCCAAACGGCACCGTTGTTACCCATTCCCTTGCCGACGATTTCCATGATCCAAGCTTCGTTGGGGTCGCAGATGGTGATGGTCTCGCCACTGCTGTTGTAGCCGTATTCTTCGACCAACTCGGCCATGCAGCGGATGGCTTCGCGGGCAGTCGCGGAGCGTTGCAAAGCCAAACGCATCAGCGTGAAATAGTCCAACAGACCCTCGCGGTTGACCAGTTCGAGCTTGCCATCGAAGGTGGTTTCCACGATGGTCACTTGCTTTTCGTTCATCAGGCCGACCACACCGTAGGTGTAGTCCACTTGGTCGACGTAGCGTCCTTCATGAACGGGACCCCAGCCGCGCACAGCGATTTTTTCGCCTTTCTCATGCTGGCCCGAAGGGATATGCCACAACGAACCCGAAAAACCGAAGCCGTCGCAGTTGTAGGTACACATGACACTGCCGTCGGTCGAAGCTTTCTTGCCGACGATGAGATTGGTGCAGGCCATGGAAGCCTCGATGCCGATGGCCATGATGATGCAAGTAAGTAAAAACGCTCTTTTCATGTGATTTGAGATTGACGGGATGCAAAGATAGCGTTTAATTCGATACGGCTTGTGCAAAAGGGAAAAGATTGTCGTCGATTGGCTTGAAAAGACAAAAAGCCGAGAGAAACCACCACTTCTCTCGGCTTGGTCATAATCTTTACAATGTTTTGCTGTTGGTAGAGACGCGATGAATCGCGTCTCTACAAGCATAATGATTAAATCAATTCATTCCAAAAATCCTGTGGCAGATGGATGTTTTCCACGTTCACGGCATCGGCAAACAGCGGTGCGATTTCCGCTGGGGTGAAGCCTGCAATGCCACAGCCGATTTTTGTGACCAGGAAGGTCAGCTCGGGGTGCTGTCTCGCGAAGGTGATAAACTCCTCGACGTAAGGCAGGATGGTGTTCACGCCGCCTTGCATGGTGGGAATGGCGTAGCTTTGTCCTTGCAGTCCCACGCCTTGGCCCATGATGGCGCCAAATTGCTCCACCGCAATGCGGGCTGCACCGCCTCCGTGAGCGCCGGCGAGGTTGCTACCGAACACGAAAATCTCTTTTTCTCCCAATCTCCTGATGTGCTCAGGGGTGATGCGATGGGCAATTTCGCTCATCTCATGGTAGTTTTTTGTCATACGGTGTTCCATGCCGCGGAATCTCTTGCGAGCTTCTGGCGACATCATACGGGTAGCGCCGTGCATGAGCGAGAAGTGGGAGAACATCGTGGAACGCGACCTGCTTTCCCTGAGCCAGGCTTCCCTCATGCCTTCTTCGTCGTCGGCAAAGCTCATGTGGTTGTCGATGGAGAGTCTTCCTGAAACCTCTTCCACGTTTTGGTTGGTGCCGATGTAGGCAAAGTTCCAGCCCTCCTCGTCCTTCATGCGCTCCACCAAGGCTTTGATGGCCTTGCCGCTGTATTCCTTTGACGAGTTTTCCATCCCGTCGGTGATGATGGTTACCACGGCAGTGGCGTCTTCTTTGTCCTTAATGGCTTTGTACAAGGCGTTGATAGACAAGCCCATGGCATCGTATAGGGGAGTGTTGCAGCAAGGACAGTATTCCTTGGAAGTCAGCTCTTTGACTTCGACAATGGGCACCATGTCGTAGAGCATGGTCTTTTCGCAGCCACAGAAAAGCATCAGTGAAACGAAGTGCTCCTGTGTATCTTTGTAGCGTTCTTGGGCCGAGCGGATGCTGCCCACGGTCTCGTTGAATCCTGAAATGGCGGCCTTGGCGATACTGCTCATCGAACCGCTCTTGTCTAAGACAATCAAGTTGTAGATTTGCGTTTTCATAATGTTTAATTGTTTAATTTTGAAGTGTTTGTGCGTTATTTATCGTTTGTTATTTCCCAAATCTTGAAATCTTTGAATCTTGAATCTTGAATTTTGAATCTTGAAATCCTGAAATCTTGAAATCTGAAATCTGAAATCTTGAAATCTGAAATCTTGAAATCTGAAATCTGAAATCTTGAAATTTGAAATCTTGAAATCTGAAATTTGAAATTTTGAATCTTAAATCCTACTAAAACTCCAACCTAAAACTATTATCCTCTTTGAACTTGTCGTAGCGTCGTTTGTTGAAGCAGAACCGTGTGCCTTTTCTTCTGCGGCTGTCGTCGTCGGAGCGGTGGGCAGTGGGGAAGGGGCTACCGCCCCACAGCGCATCGATGCTCATGGTGCGCATTTCGTTGTGGCTACCGAAGAAGGCCGTGCTTTGCGGTTCTTCGTCGATTTCTTCGAGGATGCCGGTTTGGAGCATTTTCTTGTAGAAGTTGCGCCGGTCGAACTGCACCCCGAGGATGGCCTCATATAGGCGTTGCAGCTCAGGCATGGTGAAGGTGTCGCCAAGCAAGTCGAAGCCGATAGGCTCGAAATGGATGTCTTCCTTAAGTTTCTGCATGGCTTTGCGCAGCATGTAGTCGTGGTCGAAAGCGAGATGCGGCACATCGTTGAGGGCAAACCATTGCGCTTTGGCGGCATCGTCGCCCCCTTTCACGTCGGCTTTCTTGGCCAAGGCATAGAAGGCAATCGAGACGACGCGCTCGCGTGGGTCGCGGTCAACGTCACTGAAAGTGCCGAATTCTTTGATGTAGTTGAGCTTGAGACCAGTTTCTTCTTCTAGTTCACGCAAGGCCCCTTGGGTGGCGTTCTCATCCATGTTGAGGAATCCGCCGGGGAAAGCCCAGCAACCTTTGTAAGGCTCGTTGCCGCGCTCGATGAGCAACACTTTGAGGTCGTGACCGTCGAAGCCAAACACCACGCAGTCGGTCGTGACAGCGGGACGCGGGTATTTGTATGTGTATGTTTGTCCTTCCATATTGTGTAATTTTGACGCAAAAATACGACTATTATGTCAATCTGCAATGGAAAAATGTGTAAATTTTACACTTTAATATGTAAATTGTTGGTGTTTAACTGTTTAATATGTGTAATTTATACGCAATAAAAACAATAGAACCGCCCATCGTTGTCGATGAGCGGTTCTATAAAGAATCAGCAATGGATAAATTATCCGATTTCGTTGTAGAACTTTTGTTGCGAGTTCATCAGGATGCCCAACATTCTCGGCATCAGGTCGTCCATTTCTGGTGTTGAGTCCAGCATGATTTCTGTGGCGCACCACACGCTGTCGCCGGCAATCGTGAGTTTCACGACCTTGGTGGTCTCGTTCACTTGGTTGATGGCCTCGAAGACAGCCATGCGGTTGTCGTCGGTGACGTCGTAGATGCGAGGCATCGTCAGGTTGAAGAATTGCTCATCTTCGTCGTTGTTGAAGTACAGGAACGTACGCATTTGATACTTGAAGATGATGTTGTTTCTGTCATCGAATTCGGGCATTAATCCCTGGCTTTTGAGGTAATTGAATACCATTTCTGAAGTTTTCATTGAATAGAGTTTTTTAAGGGTTAGTAATTATTTTTTGAAGCCGATTCTTGGCAATGCGTTGCTGCGTTCCACACCTTCCATCTTGGCCCTGAGGTATTCGTAGGACTGCATCAGTTCGGGGCTGATGGAGGGGCGTGTCTCGCGAATGGTTTTTTCAAGTAGTTCTTGGGTGATCTTGACATGGGTGAAGGCAGCGGTCATGGCGGCATCGTTGACGATGAAGGCGATGTCGCTGGCGATGTAGCCCTTGGTGAGTTCCGACAGGTGGTCAAGGTCAATCTTGTCCTCTTCGAAGGGTCTGCCTTTTAGGTAGAGGGCAAACATTTCGCGACGCGCGTCATGGTCGGGCAACGGCACGTAGATCTGCTTGTCCAAACGTCCAGTTCTGAGGATGGCTGGGTCAATCATGTCGGGCCTGTTGGTGGTGGCCACGACGAAGATGCCACGTGCCGAGCAGTTGTTGAGTTGCGAAAGGAATTCGTTCACCTCGCTCGAAACGTAGGAACTGCCAGGTGCCGAACGGTTGGGAACGAAGGCATCGAACTCGTCGAAGCAAAGCACGGTAGGAGCGCTTTCCTCGGCTTGCTTGAAGAGCTTGCCGATTTTTTCCTGACTGCCGTGTACGTAAACGCTGGCCAAGTCAGACGACTTCACCAAGATGAAGTTGAAAGCGGTTTGCTCGGCGAATTTTTCGGCGAAGAAGGTCTTACCGCAGCCAGGAGGACCGTAAAGGAGCATACCGTTGGGCGGTGTCAGTTTGTATTCTTCGGCCAATTCCTTGTTTTGCAGGACGAAAATCACCTTCTGTTGCAGCATTTCCTTCAGCTCGTGCATACCTGCGATGTCGTCGAATCCGTGGCCGTTGCCTTTTTTGATGACTACACCGATGGCGGTGGGGTCTTCTTCTTGTTTCTGCGACGGACTCGACTGTGAACGCCCGCCCGAATGGCTTCTGTTGTCGCGCGAATGGTCTTGTGGTGCTTCGCCTGTGAGTTCACAGTGCAGCTCTTCAACGCTTTGGTAGCCAGCGGTGATGGTGACCGACAGACCTTTATTAATAATGTATTTCATCTTGTCATCGACCGGAAGTGGGCTGACGTCAATGGGATTGTCGATTCTGTATCGTTTCATCTTGAGGATGGCCTGGGCAAAGGTGGGGGCATTCGTGTTTTCCGAATCCCAAGGCGCATTGCCGGTCAGCATGGTGTAGAGCACACAAAAGGCCGAGAAGAGGTCGGTGCGTTCATCGAAAATACCAGCCGAGTTGGCACTGGCGCAATAGCGCGTGTCGAGGTCGACGGTATCAAAAGGAATGGTGCCTTTGCAGGCTTTCGAGGCATGGCCCATGTCGATGATTTCGGGCGTGCCATTCATGCTGTCTGAAAGCATGATGTTGCTCGGCGTGATGTCGTTGTGGCAGATGTCGGCATCGTGAAGTGCCTTCAACCCGTCGATGATGCCCTTGAAGATGGCCATGGCTTTCTCAGGATCCAATTTGCCTTCACGTGCGATTTTGTCCGCCAGCACCTCGCCAGTGAAATAGTTCGTCACCACATAATGACATTCCCCAAATTCGGAGTCGAGTTGGCCATCAGCGATGTAGGAAACGAGGTTGGGATGCTGCATCTTTCGGAGCAATACAATCTCCATAACTTCATGACTGTCAGCGTCAAGAAGTTTGGATGGGGTCTTCTTTAGGATGTAAAGTTTAAGAAAATAGGGGTTATTGTTCTCATTTACGGCTTTGTAGGTCTCCGTGTACTCGTTTTGCTTGATTAAGCTCTGGACGGTATAAGAGCCTATAATGTCGCCCGTTTTTAATATGCTCATATTTAGTGATTTATGGTGTTCTTCTATTGTTAGGTATTCTCATAAATAGCGAGGGCAAAGATAATGAATTTTTTCAATACTAACAAAAAGATTGTAGTTTTTTTTCAAAAATAATTTAGTCAGCCACGTCCATGTTGCTAGATTCGGCTTTGTTGTTGACCGCACCCGGCAGGTCTTGTTCCTTGATGATGTCAGTGATCACTTCCGAGTTGAAGACTTCGTCGACGAATTCGTGTGCTTTCGTGTGTTTTTTCAGGCGTTCTTCGCCTTCTAGTTTGGTTTTGGCCACTACATTTTTCACTTTCTGATTGAAATTGAGCATCTTCAAGTAAAAGCGATACAGACCTTTCTCCTTGTCAATCAGTGGGATAAGAATGGAATTGATAACGATGCTCGACAGGATGACCGAAAACACGATGTTTCTGATAAAGAGGGCAATTTCGGTATCGGGAATGTAGATGAGGGCCTGTGTGGCCAAAACTGCGGCGGTCAGTCCCTTGGGATTGAGGGCCGACATGAAGACCACTTCCTTTTCGGGAATGCCTTCTTTCTTTGAGATGGCAAAACGCACGGCTGGGATTCTCAAAATGAATAACATAATGCTGATTCCCAGACCAATAATAAAAGGTTGCCATTGGCTCAGTTGGATGGAAATACCGACATAGATGAAGAAAAAGGTCTTGAGCAGCAGCACAAGCTCCGAAAACAACGAGCGTTCGGTCTCGTTCAGGTTGACGGGCACTTTCTTGATGAATTTCTTGAGCCAGGCGTTGTAGATGGCGTCGATGTTGGCCAGGCCGATACCGAATGCGAGGGCAGCGATGGCACCGCTGAATCCCATCCATTCGTTCAGGCCGTAGATGATGAACACAAAAGCTGGTGTGGTCAGGATGGAGTATTTGATGTTGCGCACCTGATCGAGGATCAAAGCCCAGAAAATGGCACCAAAAAGACCCATTACGGTGGCGAGGATGAACGATGAGAAGATGTCGCCCAAGATGGCCCCAAACTCAACGTGGCGCGATTTGATGGCTTGCAGTAGGGCCAAAGCCAGCACGATGCTGAACACGTTGCCGATGGCGGCTTCAAGGATGAGCATGATGGCGGGCTTTTCCGACATGTGCATCTGCCTGACAATGGGGATGACGACCGCCGAGGCCGTGCCACCCAAAACACAACCTAACATCATGCTGATGATGGGGTCAATGTGAAGCACCAACCAGCCCACCAACCAAATGGCTACGGCTGAAAGCACGAAGTTTAATGCGGTAAGCTTCAACGCCCCTTTGAACGAGTCTTTCAACGCGCTGAATCTCAGCTGCGTACCACTTTCAAACAAAATGGTAACCAAGGTGATGCCCGAAAACAGACTGCCCGCATTGCCTAGTCTTTCTGGCGAAATCCAATGGAAAATGGGGCCGATGAGCAAACCGATGATGATAAGAAACAACACGTCAGGGATGCGCTTGCGGCTGAAGATTTCGCTGAAAAGGTGGGCCGTGAAAATGAGCAAACCGATGATGGCGATGGTAAGGCCAATCTCGCGCGACGAGCTGTTGTGTACCACTTGTTCCGCCATAGATCCAACGATTGTATTGGCTTGGGTAAGGCTGTCGGCGACATGGGTTAAGGTGTCGTCAAGTCCTGATAACGTGTTGGTGGTGGGGATGAGGTCGGCTTGTGTCATGGCAGTGGCGGTTTAGTTGAACAGTCTCCAGTTAATGCCGATGAAGAAACGGCTGTCGCGCATGGGGTAGTGAGGCGCGATGAATGAGTTGTAGTTGCCCGTCAGAAGGAACATGTTGCTGTAGGACACATAGATGTTGGCTTTCTTCACCTTAAGCGCCAAAGCGAGGTCGATGAAGGGGAAGTTGCCGATTTCCACCTCGTTTTGGAGGTAGAAGGTACGGGTGGCAGGCATGTAGGCATCGGCATGATACTTTGTGAAATAGCGCACCGTGATGCTGGGATGCAACGTGGCGGCCTTGTGGAAGATGGGTTGCGAATACCCGATTTTCAGTTTGGCTTGAATCAAAGGCAGATGCATAACAGCCTCATTGCTCGACTTTTGCAGGCTGGCAAAACCCTCCATTTCGAAACGCCACAGCCGCTGATAGAAGCTGAGATAAGCTTCACGTATGCTGAACATGCCGTCGAATTGCGTTGGACGGGCATCGGTGCCAAAATAGATCATATTGGCGATGCTGGTCTGCTTGACGCCTATGCAATAGCTTTTGTATCTGTATTTTAGGTCGAAAGTCAAGTAAGTGGCGGCTTTGAATTGGTTGTTCCAGCGGAAATGGTTGGAGTAGTAGCTTTCTTCGAACCAATTGGCTGACTGGCGTTTGATGTCGACGTCGAAGGTGGCTTGGCCCCAGTTCCGGCTTGAGGTGCCGATGTATTGCTTCCATTGCCCTTTGATTTGGAAATCGCCGATTTGGTAGCCCAAAGTGATGAGTTCGGCCTGCCCCGTGATGCGCGTCGAGCGGAACAGGTTGACGATGATGCCTCCGTTCACGCTGAGTTGCTGGTAGTTACGTGCCAAGATGGTTTTGTCTTCTATGTAATCGTATGATTTCACATTGTAGAAACCGTGGGTGAGGCCAGCATAGACGAAGAAAGGAATGTCGTCGTTGTATTTTTGGTAGCCCAGGCTGTTCCATTTCAGCGTGTTCCTGAAAGCTTGCACAAAGGTGCTGTCGGTCGTTTTCGATCTGTTGAGCAGGGTGTCGTAAGGTTGATAGAAAGCTACGGAAGGGGATGACTCGTTGTAAAACAGTTGGTTACGTTGGTAGTTGAACTCGTGGCAAATGCGTCCCAAGGTGAATTTCCGTTTTTTGGTTTCGTATCTGATGCCGATGGAATCGATGATGGAATCGTTTGTAAAACGCAATGAATCAATGGTTAAGCTATCGATGGGGTGGGGCAAAGGCTCTTCCACGCTCACTTTTGTGGTTTGTGGAAGCAGGTTGAAGTAATGCTCAATGCCAGCTCCGCTCGATTTGATGAGATTGGTTGCATTGGTCAGGTTGGTCGGGATGACGGAATTGTCTGATTCAGTGTGTGATGTGTATAAATCATCGTTCACGATGCCACCGTTTTCCTGCATTTCCAGTTTGTTGCGGTAGTAATAGGCCGTCACACCGTAGCGTTGGTTTTTGGTGAAATAATGTGCATTAATCCAAATGTAATTGTTGAGGATTTTGCTGTTGGTGAAGATGCCCGGCGACAGTTCGGAGTTGATGGCGAACGAAATGAATAGGCGAGGGGCAAATTGTCGACCAAACCTGACGTTGAGGTGTTGTTCCTTGTCGGAGGGGGTCATCACGTAGCGGACTTCGGAATAGGGGAGTACTGACTGGTACGAAATCATGTTGCGCTCGTTCTGGATATATATTGAGTAGGCAGGCAGGCTCATGTCGAATCCAATAGGTTGTATTGAATTGAATTTCATTGATTTATGAGCGAGACCAGTATTGCTCAGGGTGCTAAAGATTTCGTTGTTGCGTTCCAGCACCTCGAAGACGTTGGCTTCGAATATCGATGTGTCGACGATTTTCGAGGCGTTGAGGAAAATGCTGTCGAGATGGAAATTGCTGTAGGTGACAAAGGTTGAGTCGATGGGTTGCAAAGACTTGGTGGTCTGTTTCTTTGGTGCAATACTATCTTGCATAGGACTTTGTGAAAATCCTAAAAAGCTGGTAATCAAAGTGATAAAAAGAAACAGCGACTTCCTTAGCATAAGGAAAAATTTGGCTGTAAAATTAGTAAAAAGATGGAAATGAATTACACTGCGGCAAAGTAAAAGATTGGAAAGGGTAGGGGGGTACTTTGTAGAGATGGAGACCACTCTGTCTTTGCAGGATTGCAAATCCGCTTGAACGTGGGATGCCATGCCCGACTTCCACCGTGCAGCAATGCCCCGTGTCGAAGACACGACATCCTATTAATTCAACACTTCATCCTGTGGTGCTCGCCAACTCACCTACAGCCGTAGTAGCGCGCCTCTGCCAACACATGTAATCAAATCTCGACATCACAAACAAGGCGCACAGAACGGCCTAGGTAGCGCCTGTAGTTGACTATATAAATGCCAGAATTGTATATATAAACATAATACGCACAGCAACTGGAATCGCTAGAAGATAACCAATAAAACCCTGAGTCACTGACATCAGCGACCGTGGTCCCGAAACGCCCACCAGCAGCTGGAAGAAATATTCCACCAACATTTTCAATTGTAGCCCATTGGGATGCATTTATCACATTGCTACTATAAGAAGCTCCAATACTATTGGTATTATTTAAATTATATGTGTCAGTTGTCCAATCATCTGGCAACAAGATCACACCATTGATTTCGTTCACCTGAGCTTTTGCGAAACGGATGCCCGAGGTGGTATTTCTTGTGTTTAAGACATAGCTCCACTCGAACCAAGTTAGGGTGCGCCACTGATTAGCGGTGTTGCCGCCATTGCTGATTGGGTTGTTAACGCCCCAGTCATAATTGGCGCTGGTGCCCGTTAGGTTCATATCAGGCATATTCGTTGAAGGACCGTAACCGTAGCTATTATAATCATTGTCCAGCAACGAATCTGAGCTTGACCACGGCTGAAAGTTCACAATATAAGGATCGTTTGTATCATGGTAGCCACTCGTTCCCCAACCGAACAAGTCTATCCAGTCATCGTAAGACGATGAAATGTTACTATTGGCATCGCCAATGTAGTCGTATTGGTTCTCGGCAAACTTCCATGTGTTGGTGGAAGCCCGATATTGCAGGTTGCCTTGCGAGAAATAAATTTGGTCGCCATCGGCGTTTATGGTGAACTTGCCGTTGATGGCTCCCGTGGGGGCATTACCACCACTGTCGCCAGCCTCGGTGGTGAAGCTCTGCTCGTTACCGTAGGCCAAACCATGGTCATAAACCACATAGGCGCGCACGTAATAGGTAGTGCTTTGGGTCAAGCCTTCAAGCGTACTACTGAAGCCGCCTATGCCTGAATCCTCGGTGGTATGGTCACCGTCAATATCGGGTCTTGGCTCCGTACCCCAGCACACACCGCGCAGAAACACTTGGCTGCCCTCAGGTAGCGTCACAGTGCCGCCTACCACCCCACTCGTGGCGGTGATGCCAGTCGGCAAGGCTGTCGCCACGGAGGAGGAAGCTGGTTGTGCAAAGACGAACTCCACTTCCTCGGTGCGGGCCGAATAATACTTGTAGCCCAAACCGGGGATAAATTGCGTTAGACTGCCCCGCCAGCTGCCATTAAGATAGCTGCAATAACTATCGAATTGCGACTGGATGATATCGCCATTCGCGGGGGTGAAGCTGCCCAAAGCCTCGACAATCGGCATGGCCTCGGCATTGGGGTAGCTGATCCAGTTGTAGCCCGGTGCCAAGACGATCGTGATCTCCTGGGCCTTCAGGCAGGTGCCCGCCGCAAACATAGCGGCCAGACACATCATCGTAATCAATGCTTTTTTCATATAAACTTTTTTTTAGAAGTCATGTTTCGGCAGTCTCGCGGCTGGTATGTAAACCAAGCCCGCACATCCTCTTCATTTTCAGGTTCAAGCAAGCGGTGTGTTTTAAGGCGGTGCAAGCCCGATAATGAATTGCAAAGAAACAAAAAATGTGAAGATAAAAACAAGATTGGCGTTTTTATTTATGAAAAAGGATTGTTTTGCAGAAACGCGATGAAACACCAAGTATGCAACGCGGCATGTTACCGGGCTTCGCCCCCCACTCCCGCTTCGCGTCATTGCGAGGAACGAAGCAATCCAGACACTATGACTATGTTTTTGTCCGATCCTCTGGTTTGCTTCCACCGCGCTCTGCTCGTGGCAGGCTTGTTCCTACTCGCAATGACGCGAAGCGGCTGAACGGACGACACAAGCGGACACCCTAAATACAGAAAGCCCCACACCGTTTCAGGTGCGGGGTTTCCGTTGTGGGTGGGCGGCGACCTACTTTCCCACGCTCTCGCGCAGTATCATCGGCGCTGCGGGGCTTAACTTCTCTGTTCGGGATGGGAAGAGG
>Ga0247610_10004696_pt1 | contig 14555 bp, 26 predicted proteins | sample 174DNAGHGhighgp2_FD_193483 | JGI IMG/M metagenome (GOLD analysis project Ga0247610, IMG submission 193483) | Sheep rumen microbial communities from Palmerston North, Manawatu-Wanganui, New Zealand - 1742 DNA GHGhigh gp2 | ecosystem: Host-associated > Mammals > Digestive system > Stomach > Rumen... | reverse complement strand
TTTAAAGACGAAATAGAAGCAGAAAGGAACTGTAACAAATACATCAAATTACTTGATGGAGCGCCTTATGAAGCACAAGTAGAGTCAATTTTCCCAAGCAGTGAAAATCAAGGATTCTACGAAATGGACACGATGCTTTATAATGAAGATGGTTTTTGGAATGACTAATACTTACTGTGTATATAAATGGGAAACAATATGAACAACATAAATGAATATAGTTCGCAATATATGGACACTTTTGAATCGCCACAAGATGAATATACAAGGTCTGATGAATTCAAAAAGGAATTCTATAGTAATCTCAAAAAATGTTTGAACGAAAGAGATTACATGATAGTAACACAGATAATAAATGGTTCATCATACGAACAAGTTGGCGAAGAACTTGGACTAAGCCCACAAAACGTAAAAAACAAGTTTAATGATGTTATAAAAAGGTTAAGCACAAATAGATATTTCAAGGATATAATCTCAGCATTATTACGTGGCGAATATACAGCGAGACATGTTAGCAAAATAGAACGTGACGAAAGGCAAAGGAGTGAGAATCAGTATCGTCAACAACAGTTAAAAAAACTGTCACAAGATGAATGGTTTAATGAATTGAAAAATAGAAACTATGAAGATGCAAAGGAGTATGCATATTATAAGTATGGAATAAAATTGGAATCAAGAAACATGAATAAGAAACTAATAAAACTGACGGAAAAAGACCTTCACAAAATCGTGAAACAATCTATAAACAACGTGTTAAAAGAAACACAAATGAGATTAAGTCCTTCCCATGAAGCAAGACTTCGCACAGAAGTTGTTGGTGAATTAGCACAAGAAATAGGTTCAATATTAAGAAAACTTACTATGTATGATAGAGGAATGAACAACTATCTTGCAGACTTGGTTCAAAATGAGAAATGGGTTGATGATTTATGGGGTGTGTATTACAGTATGAATGAATTTGCAGAGGCTACACCACAAGTAAATTCTACACCGATTTAATCAATATAAGAGCAATCACATAGTTGGTTGCTCTTTTCTTATGCCACCTTGTTATGCACATACCACAGGTAATATAGCTTTTTTTTATATGCTATATTTCAAATATACATAATTGTCAATTTTTTCCGGGAAATTTTTTTAATTTTAGACTTAAATGATATGTTTACTTTCAGTGATGGAAAAGCCGTGTTTGCTTCAATCGTTGGGTGGAAAGGGGTCTTGTTTGTAGAGGGGAATTTTTTTCCGGAAATTTTGTGGGAAACTGTCCACCCAAAAAAACACCCCCTAAAAGTGGTAGGGGTGAGGGGCTTCCCTACGTGGGGGTGGGGGTGGGGTGCCGTATGTTCCACGTGAAACATCTATTATTGCCGTTAACATTTTTTAGTAATTGCTAAACACTTTTTAACGGTAATAATTTTGTTATATGCTGAAAATGTGTTACCTTTGCAGTGTGGGAGACAAGTTGCCATGTGTAATTTGCCGTTAACATTTATTATACATTATGAAACCATTTTTAACGGTAAAACTATTGCATAATTGAAATAAAAGTTGTACCTTTGCATCAGAGTTAAGAAACATATTATTCACCTTTTAATCTTTTAGATTATGTACACTATTTCAGATGTTACAAGTTTGGGTAAAGGTAAATTAGGCATCAACCTTGTAGTATTGTCATCATGCGACAATAAACTCAACGCAGCAGGAAAGTGTTTTTATGCAGGACGCTTGCAGAAGGCTACATTAGTCACTAACGTGCGTGTAGGTTGTGAGTATGCTAACTTCGTCAACGCTAAGAGCGATAACAAAGATTTCGTTAGCGCACCTTTGAAGGGTTTTGAGTGGGTTGTTTATCCCTTTGTCAAGAGAGCCGTTAAGAGTGGCAAAGAATATTTGTCTGTCAACTATCGTGAGTGTGACGTTCGCACCAAGTTTGAAAGTGTTTACCTTTTGGATGGGCAGGTTCTTTCGTCTGATGATGTTAAAACTATCAAGAGTGCTTATTTCTACAAGAGTGGCAGCTATTCTGCAAAGCAGGCAGCAGCAGGCGTATCTAACGAGCAGGAGCAGACAAAGGTATTAAGTTACGCCTTAACTGACATTCTCTACATGGGCACAAGTTTAGCAGATGCAAGAGAAGAATATAATAAGGTAGTCAAGTAAGGCTACCTTTTACTGACAAGTCCCCTATTTGCTTTTTTGGATGCAAGTAGGGGATTTTTGTATGCTTATTATCTTCCCTCGATGCAAAGGTAATGCTTTTTTCTGATATATGCAAGTATTTTAGTGAAAAGTTTTATGCCGTTAACATTTTTTATATGTTATAAGTTTTTTCTTAAATGATGTTAATAAATTTGGTGGTATGGATATTTCTTTGTATCTTTGCAGTGTGGGAAGGATATGGTGATTTAGTTATTTGTTAATGACCGTTAACAAAATAAAAAAGATGTTTAATTCTTTGGTAGTTACAAAAAATCTTCGTACCTTTGCATCAGAGTTAAGAAAACAACATTATTCACCTTTTAAATTATTAAGATTATGAAAAAGTCTTTTAGAGAAGTAGCAAAAGAGTTTTTGACTGAAATGGCTTTGGAGCATGGTAAAACGTCCAAGTTTGGTGGCGAGAATTCTGACATCATCAAGCATACGTTAGTATGTGATTGTCCCGTATTGAAAGACAATGGTGAGGAGGACAATATGATTATCTCAAGAGTGTTTGTCATGGAGCACAATGGTGTTATGAATGTGTCTATTTCCTCGCAGGACTACTATACTCGTCATATTGACAGGTACACGGATGATGAAGTCAGATTATTTATACGCTCAATATGTGCAGGGTTAGGACTGACCGACCTTTGGGTGGCGAAACTTGCTCAATGAGCAGGTTTTTTCTCCAAGCTGATATGCCCCAAGCGTTATAGTGACGTTTGGGGTATTTCTTTTGCGTTGTATTGATGTTTTATATTGTTTATGGTAAGTTATTAAGGTAATGTATTAAAATGCTGTTAGAATGGCTTATTTAATTATTTTCTTAAATGATGTTAATAAATTTGGAAGTATGATTATTTCTTTGTACCTTTGCAGTGTGGGAGGCAGTATGTTGTGCATATAGGTACTTATTTCAGTACGTTATATGGTTTTATTATTATATTGTTAAAGAATGTTATATTTTAGTGATTTATTTGCATATATGTATTTTTTTATTTAATTTTGCAGTTGAATTAAGCAAACAAAACGTTATAAGGTTATGAATATTTTAGAAGTAATAAAGAGTGGTGCAAGTGTTCAGCTGAAGTATGACGCTATTCGTGATTGTCCTACCTCTGAATTGTTGAAGATAGATGAGAAGTGTATATCTCGTCTTATTCGTGAGCAGTCTCACAGCAATAATTTCATGCTCAATGTTGGTAACGATGAGCGTGTTGGCAATGGTTGGGATAGTTTGGTATGTGGTGTTTACGTTGCCAATAGTGGTCGTGTGTTTGTTAATGTTTATATTCAGAACACCCAAACTGACACCAATATGTCTATTGATTATCGCAAGTTTTTCGATAGGGTTGGATGCACTTTTGATTGTCGTGAGTTAGGTCGTAGTGTTCGTTATTCCCCCAAGGAGTTAGGCGAGGTTATGCGTTCTTTCTTACGTTGTTACGTTCGCCGTGTTTATGGTATTGGTATCAGTTGCATCAAGGACAAGACCTCAGCCATGAAGATGTTGCGTCCTATCATCACTGAGGTTGTAAATCATTACTATAAGAAATATCGTATTGATAAGATACAGATGTTTAGTCCTACTGCGAAGTATAGCACTGATGAGGCTTGTCGTATACGTGGCTATCATGCAGGTGAAAAACGTGTGAATGAGTGTGCTGAACGTGAGTGGATGCAATTATCCAAGGATAAGGTAAAGGCAAAGGAACGTTTTATGAGTGTGTTTGAGACAGCTTACAATGCCTTTCGTAAGGATTTCTATGCAAGTGAATGAACCTTTAGCGTAATTTGTTTGATATTGTAAGTCGCCCATGCAGGATTATATCTTGTGTGGGTGATTTCTTTTATGCTTTCTTTCTTCCCGCACTGCAAAGGTAACACATTTTTTCGATATAACAATGGATTTTTTCTTGTTTAACATTAGTTTAACACATCTGTTAACAGGTATTAAATATTGGGAAAATATTTGGTATTCTCAATTATATTATGTACCTTTGCACTTGTTAAGAAGAAACAATATGAAACATTTAGAAGAATATAGAAAGCGAATGGCTGACATGACCGAGTTTAAAAATCGTGTTGTGTCAAGCGTTGCAAGTCAGATAAGAACGCTGTGTAAGGAGCCCATTGTTATTGGTAATATGGTATATTACTATATGACCTATAAGGATAAGGAAGTTCCTGCTTATTGCTATTTGGGTGAATATCGTAATGGTGGCTCATTCAACCCCATATATGATGAAGATGACACCCAAGAGTTCGGTTGGTCTAACTTTGAGGATTGCTGTCGCATCTTCGATATGATTGAAAAGACATTGTTTGGAGAAGATAAAAGGTGAAGATAAAACTTTCTGTTGTTCAAACCACTTGCTTGTGATAAGTAGGTGGTTTTTCTTTTGTGCTTCTTTCTTCCCACACTGCAAAGGTAATGCTTTTTTGTGACATATGCAAGGATTTTTTGTCGTTTAACATTACTTTAACATATCTGTTAACGGGAGTTAAATATAAGAAAATATTTGGCAGTTTAAAGTATATTATGTACCTTTGCATATGAAATACAAAAGGACATGTAATAATGAAGATAAAGAAGAAAAAGGTCAAGTTATATTGGGTTGATTGGTTTCGTGGTGATTGGTGCTACCGCTCAACAACTAATTGCAGGTGGAAAGACGTATTAGAGTGTAAACGTCGAGCCAAAGAATTAGGCGATAGGATAGAATATAGTCACTACGACACAATAGAGGAATAATAAATACGTTCATATTCTTTAAAGTCACTTGCTCGTGATGAGTAGGTGGCTTTTTCTTTTATGTTTATTTCTTCCCGCACTGCAAAGGTAACACTTTTTTCTGATACATGCAAGTATTTTTTCGATTTTAACATTAGATTAACGTTGGTTAAATAAGTGTTAAATTCTTATTAAGTCATTGTTTTTTAAAAAATATTTCGTACCTTTGCACCAACAAAGTTAAACAATTAAATAATATATTTTATGAATTACGAGACAATCGAAAGCATTTGCGAGAACATTGGTAAGGGCACATTTGGCATTTACTGCGCCACACTGACCCCTAAGAAGATGAACAAGTACCCTATTGGTGCAAAGCGCATCAAGGGCACAGAGAACCCCTATGAGGGTCGTGTGAGCAATCTGTCTATCTATCAGAACATGGCAACGGGCAAGTCCTACTACGCCATTGTAGAGGAAGAGTGCAAGCGTGAGGGTATTCCTTTCACCAAGGAAGAGTTCCAAGCTGCATTTCCACATGAGAAGACATACTGCGATGGTGTGAATGACAAGCTGAACAACGTCATCATGGAGCATGAGACCACACATCAGCGTTATCTGCGCATCTATGAGGGTAGCAAGCGCACTAAGGTTATCCACCACACCCTTATTAAGGACGCAGACGGCAGTGTTCGTATCGTCCAAGAGGGTAGTGCTGAATACAACGACATCATGCGCTTTGTGCCTACAAGTTCCACCTCCAAGAAACAAGAGGCATTGGGTATCAGCAACATCGTCAAGGTGAAACAGCCAAAGATTGAGAACGTGGTGTTCATCAAGCAGGGCGACAAGCAGTATATCAACCCTGCATATAAGAACGTCTTTGCAGGCGGTGTCATTGGTGAATTGAGTACCTTATTCAAGTAAGGTACTTATTTTAGTACCATTATAAGGTATAAAGTCTATCATCAGTAATGGTGATAGGCTTTTTTAATATCAATTATATCCGTGTTAAATAAATGTTAAAAGTGATAATTTGTTTGGTAATATGCTTTTTTCTTTATACCTTTGCAGTGTGGGAGAGAAGAACATATATGTTAAGGATATATCACATATATGTTAATACTTAAAGTTTATTAAATATTCGGTAATTGTTTGGATATATCATTTTTTATTATTATCTTTGCAGTCAGAAAACAAATGATAGAGATTTATGGGAATGTTCAGTAATAGTGATAAGAAGCATTATTGTGGAACCTACAAGGGTGTCAAGGTGTGGCAATTTGGCTGCATGATTGGTAATGGTTGGTATGGTATATTCTACTGCACCAAGGAGAAGAATGGTCGTAACTATAAAGTTAAGGATAGCGAGTGCCGCTCTTTAGATGCAGTAAAGGGATATATTGACAAACATTTGCAGGAATTGATGAGTGTTAAATAAGTGTTAAAAACTTAATAACATTTGCACATTTCAATTATTATCACTAATTTTGCATCATCAAACAAATAAAGCAATAAAGAATATGGCAATAGACAAGAACAGACGCATCATTTGGACTAACCAAGACTTTGATGAATGGAAAGAGTGCATGCTCGCTGACGGCGAGGATGAAGACACCTTAACCTATGAGCGTTATGATGAAGACTGCGAGATAAACCTTGGTGACGAGAGAGCAAACCTTAATGTTGATGTTGATGGTGTCATTGTGGCTATTGCGTCATTAGGTTTATGGAATGGTAGGGTGCATGGTGCAAAGGTTATTGGTACGAATGTAAGGGATATTCTATATGATAATTGTGACTATCTAACATGGTATTGTGACCGATATAACGTGCGTTGTGACGCTACTCACCACGACGGCATCAATCACTATCTCTATCGTGTTGCAAAGGATAGGGAGACGGCAGAGAGACTTGTTGATAAGATTGCCTATGAGGGCATGAGTGAAGAGCAATTTCGCAAGGCTACAAAACCTTTACGTCCTTATGTAAGCAAGGTATATGGTTGGGGATAAGAATAATAAGGGTTTTATCTCCCTATGGGATTTGCGGGACAAGATGACAGACGAGGAAATTATGTCAACTTACTCGCTGATACGTGGGGAGTTCGAGGATAAGCATCCGCAAAACATGGTGGATGCGAGCGATGCCTTTGTGCTGACGGTGTTTCCTTTCGGACGTGAGGATGAACAGCCTGACGAATATGAGACGGTAGAATTGGAGACAGGGCTGTATGATGGACTTCCTGCTATGCGATGCGTAGCTGATAACAGCATTATGGTGGTAACTGATAACTCGTTGTAACATCTAAATATTTTGTAAGCCAAGCCCCCACTTGTTCGTGATGAATAGGTGGGGATTTTTTTATGCTTTCTTTCTTCCCGCACTGCAAAGGTAATGGTTTTTTATGAGAAAACCAAGCGAAATGATCATTTTAACATTTAATTAACATATATGTAAAAATGAGTTAAATAATTGATTTTATTTGTTAGTTTCAAATATATTATGTACCTTTGCATTGTCAAACAAATAAAAGATTATGGAATACATTTATATTATTGATGTAAAGAATGAGTGGATTAGTGACGGCGAGCGTTGCAATCGTAACTGCCCATGTCATCGTGTGTTCAAGAATGAAATACTTGCTACTGAATATATGCAGCGTGTTTCAAACAAGGTATTTGACCGCATTGACGATAGCATGAACCCTACTTTAACCACGAAGAAAGACAAGAATGGGATTGTTTCAATATCAGTTGAGTTTAAGGGTGGCTATGATGCGATTGCAGGTTGTGATACATTTACCACAATAGAAATGATACGTGTTGGTGTCGATAAAACATTAGAGGATGACCCCTTTGATGAAATATTAAACGAAATCTATATTGGTTAATTATGGCGAAATATGGTGTAATTTGCACTAAGATATACAACGGCTATATCGAAGTGGATGCAGAGAATGAACAAGATGCAGTTGAAAAGGTCAATTCAATGTGGGAAACTAACGATTCTGTTGATTGGACTTTCGGTGAGCAAACAGCAGACTATGCTGAATTGATAAACTAAAGAATAACGATTATGGCATTAAGAGCATATCAAGAGGAAATTTGCCAAGCAGTATGTAATAAGAAAGACTATGCAGGCAATAATGTGGTTATTCGCACTAAGGATAACATAACAAAGGTTTGGTTCTATGGCAATAAGATTGCTGAAGTAAACCACAACACCAAGACAGCAATGTACGATAACTGCGGCTATCACAATGCTTGTACAACATCACGTATCAATGCAGTTAAATTAGCAATGGCTGAGTTATCCTATGGATAATTTTGGAAATAAAATTTTAGTTATTTTTGTATTACATTATGAAGTCACTTGCTTGTGAGAGTAGGTGGCTTTTTTTATATTTTTCTTTCCTCCCACACTGCAAAGGTAACACTTTTTAATGAGATTACCAAACGTTTTATTGCATTTAACATTTAATTAACATAACGGTAAAAGGAAGTTAAATTCTTTAAAAAAATTGCATATATCAAATATATTTCGTACCTTTGCATTGTCAAACAAACAAAAGAGAATATGGCAAAAATGATTAGTGGGATTTACAACGTTGCAGATTGCGAGCATAGAGGTGATATAGCGCAGGTAGAGTGTCTGCTTAGGTCAAATGGGTGTGAAGTTATCAATTCCTATTGGGACGGCAGGGATTGTGGCTGTGCTTATGTTAAGTTTTGCTGTAATGAGCGTGACTTTCCTATTCTCTATAAGAAGTTTGGATTTTCAGCGTCCTTTGATGCAGACATCAATGACTATGTTAAGGGGTGTAGTATTCAAGGGTATAAGCGATACAGCTCAAATGAGCTGATGAAACTGAAAAAGCAAATGGATAATGACCTATCAAGTGGGTTTGAGAACAGATTGGCGTTTCTCCTTTGGTTTGAGGTGAAAGAACGTCCTTTCATCACTACTGATGACATTATTACTGAATGTTTGAAGTATCTTACAGACTATGAGGTGATAGGATATGACACACATATTGTTGATGGACGTGAATATCTTGACTTGCTTATTAAGACAACATATAAGAACCTTACTGATACAGCCATAGGTAAAAAAGGCATTGGCGACTATTGTTTGAGCGATTATGGGTGGTTAAAACGTCATCAAATTTATGGCGAGTGCAGTTGTAACCATATTTTCCTTAATAGGCTGAATATGGGTTATGATTATGCTTATCTCCAACTTGTGATGCAAAAGATAATACGCAGGGAGAATTTACAATATAGTGGTGGGAGTTACTATCATCCAAAGGATATAGAGGTTTCCTCTAATGAATATTTCAATTCAAATGGCGATTTTCTTAGACAAATAATAAAGAACGGAATAACATATTCACTTGAAGACCCTCGCTTTTGGGTTAAGGCAAGCGTTAAATAATGGTTAAAGATTTGAAAGCTTAAACAAACAGCCAAAATGAAACGAAGAACAGCAAAGAAACAATGCAAGAAAGTGCTTGGCTACATGAGTGCTGATAAGAACACAAGGGTCGTGAACGTGGTTTCAAACTCCGAATACCTTGGTGGCACTTGCGTGGAACGTGATGAAGATTGTTATCGCTGTGAAGTAACATACACTCGCAAACGATATGGCGCACCACTGCACGTTAAGGCAAAACATGAAAAAGTCTTTCTTGACATCTATAACAAACTTTATGGATAATGTTTAATCAAATCATATTGCCTTAAGCATAAGGGTGTTCTCAAAATCAACGAGAATGCCCTTTAAATCGTTTCTGACAGCATTTTATAAGGTGGGCTTGGTAAGTGCCCACCTTTGTTGTTTTATTGCTTTAAAAACGTTTGTCTTGGAATAAGTTTCTTTCTTCCCTCACTGCAAAGGTAACGCTTTTTATTGATATATGCAAATGTTCTGATCATTTTAACATTAGTTTAACATATTGGTAAAAATAGGTTAAATTCTTTAATAAGTTTGGGTAATTCAATTTTATTTCTTATCTTTGCACTGAAAACAAGTAAACTAAATGATAATGGAAAAGGTTATCGCATATAAATCTTTTAATGGTCGTTTATTTGAGACCGAAGAAAAATGCCTTTCTTATGAAAGAAAAATGCTCAAATATCCTAAAGTAAAAAAAACGATTACTTTAGCAGATAAGGCATATATTCGTGGAGAATATGTCCCTATCAACATTGAGTGCCATATAATCGAGAGGTGGGAAAAACCTTATTCAGCAAAAAAGGTTAGCAAATACTTCATAGTAGGTGGCAAGTATAAGTTTGTCGATTTGTTTGGAAAACACGAACGCTCAGTTATGGGTGGTGGTGTGCTTGCATTCAAAGAACATTCAATGAGTATGTATTGGTGTCTTGCGTTTAGATATTTTGCGGAGCAAATTTTACTTGGCAAAGAATTAAATGATGAATTTGTTAAAAATGAGATTGAAAAAATAAATACGGCATATTTTGGCGTAACAAGAAAGGAGGTAAACAAGGTAAAACTTGTTGTAGAAATTATTGAAGAAAACAAAAAATGGAAAATTGATAATCCGTCGTGGCATAGTGGGGCAGTAGCACCATACACATTTACAATGGAAAAAATTAAATAATATTAACATAAAATCCTTTGTGGTTTCGTGTTTTTTTATTATCTTTGCATTGTCAAACAAATAAAGGTTATGGGAAAGATTAACATACCAATGGATAATGTTGTGATAGGTAGCAACACCATTGCAGGAACTTTCGAGATTGAATATACATTAAATTAGGCATGAACATCACAGAAGAAACAACAGATTGGGGTGTAATTTACTATTACGAGAATAATTGCTGTGGATTTGCTCTATATGCTTATAATGATGATAAGGATACTATATATCTATCAAACGTAAGGGTAGAACAATCAGCAAGAGGTCGTGGACTTGGTAATAAAATACTTGAACTTGCTAATAAAGAAGCCAAAAAGTACAATTATTCTGTAATCTGTCTGAAGGTGCTAAAATCATCATGGGTACACGAATGGTATGCTAAACACGGATATGGTGATTTCTGTGACGATAGTGAAAATACTGATTTTGTATGGATGAAACATACTTTATAACGAAAATAGAAGATTATGATTGAATTTGCTATTATTTGTGGAATGGGTTGGTTTGCCTACAAGGTGGTGTCTGATGACGAGTTTCGTGACAAGGTCAAGAAATACGTCAATAATGACTGACTTGTGATTGCTGTTTAGCAACATTCTGAACGTGTTACATCAAGGTGTGACACGTTTTTTTATTATATGTTAATCAAATGTTAAAGTCATCAATTTGCTTGGTGATTTCGTTTTTTCTTCGTACCTTTGCAGTGCGGGAGAGAAAAAACAGATGTGTAATTGCATATAATTTCAAATGTTAATAAAGTGTTAAAGAGATATATAAAGTTGCATATATCAGCATTATTTTGTAATTTTGCATTGTCAAACAAATAAAACAAAAGATTATGAAGATTTACAATGTAATTACGACAAGTGTTCGTGAGGGTGGTGCAGTTGAAGTTTCAGTTCGTTCCACAACTGAAGAACACAAGGCTCACATCATTCTTGAAGAAGAGAGGTCAAAGTTAGAAGCTTGTTTTGACGAAAAGACTGATGAGATTTTTGTCGATAGAGACGATATGTATGGCTACTATGGTATCAATCGTCCCCTTCAATTCGTAGTATTTTCGCCTACTGAAAGTGAGTAGCCATGAAACAGACCAAGGTATTAAACAACGTGGTTATATTCTCACATGGTGGGAAAGACTTAAAAATGCGTTTCTCTGATAAAGAGTTGCACATTTTAAGGCACACAAGCATTCACTATAATGGCGATGACATTGATAATTCCAAACATGGTGAGTTATATAACTTTGCAGCGTATGCAATGTTTGACTATGAGTTGAAAAGTCGTTCAAGGCGTGAGAGATTTTGCGCTGCTTTTCCTTATCATTCATTTGAGAGTATAAGATGGGAATTAGTTAAATAAGTGTTAAATCAAAAGAAATATTTGTAAGACTAATTTTTTATTAGTAATTTTGCACTTGTTTAAAGACAATAGGTACTTATTTTAGTACATATAACACAACAAATAAAAGGAGGCAACAAATTATGGCAAAAAGAGGAAGTATCGTTTTAAAGGAGAATAGCCTTAGAAAGTTCAAAGAACGTGCTGATGACATCAGACGTTATGCAAACGTCATTGGTAAGGCTTTCCTTACTACATTTGGGATTGTTCACATTATCTACACTGAAAGGATGCAGGGAACTTTGCAAAACGTCTTTGGTAGTGGATTTATAGAGGGATAATTATGGAAGAATTTAAGTTATTAGTATTATTCGCTGCTGCGTCATTGTTTACATTTGTTATGATACTCATGTTAGATAGTTTTTCAAAAGCACCTTGACTGAATGATGAAAAATATTGGAAAATATAAGGTAAGGGAAACACCTTGTGGTTGTATCATCTATTTGGGGGATGCACAAATTGGTAGCATCACAGGTGTAAAGGCACAAGACCTTGATGAGGAAACCATTGAGGAATTGCTCTTTGGCGATATTGAAGAAGAAGAATGTTGGATTTAAAACCACTTGCTCGTGATGAGTAGGTGGTTTTTCTTTTTATTTTTTTTTCCTCCCACACTGCAAAGGTAATACATTTTGATAAAACTACCAAACATTATGATCATTTTAACATTAGTTTAACATATCTGTTAACTGAGGTTAAATAATTGTTTTTTCTTTGTTTATTCATTTTTTATTATTACCTTTGCAGTCAGAAAACAATAAACAACAAATGAATATGGCAAACAAAAAAGTAAAAACACTGAATGTGATGAACTCGTTGAATGGTCACAATCCTTGCATTGTAAACGAAATCAATGGTTTGTTCAATCATAAGGGATATGCTGATTATTGCGGAACAATACTTCATGCCCTTGCTGTTCGTTATAAGGACGAAATAGAAGAGAAGAGTGGTAATGGCATTGTTATCAATAATGTTGATGATGCACTGACGAATGCAGAGTTCCTGCTTATGAACGTCTTTGACAATGAAGACCTCACAATGATACTCGACTTCTGCTATGGCAACTTTAAACGTTATCGCAATGACTTGGCAACTGAAATCATTAACATTGTTAAAAGCAACTTCAATGGTCGTTACAAATTCATTAACAATTTCAGCATATCATACTTTAAAAATGGAGATTTGATAAAGAATGATTTTGAAAATTTATCCGAGATAAAGGGTGATAGTTTCACTATCCTTGACAAGGAAGCTAACTTGTTCTTCAGTTATGGTGAATATTCATTTCCAATCTATGAATTGGAGCGCATATTAAAGCACCTCAAAGCAAATGCAGTAAAGTCATATAAACTCCGTGTCTATGCTTCAAGGGAGATTGAGGTCAAGGCTTCAAGCATTGAAGAAGCTAAGAATATGGTCAAGGATATTGTCAATGGCGACCCCCTTGTGTCTGCTGATGTTGATGACATTCAACGTGTGTGTTCAGAAGAGGAATACAAGTTCTCAACCAATGAAGATGATTATCTGTTTGTGTTAAATGATGACACCTGCGCCAATCAAAAAATCTATGCAATATATTCTGATGCAAGCTGTAAAACACACTTGTTTGATGTCTTAGAGGAAGAATTCATTGCTATGTTGAACTTAGGACTTATCAATGATGAGGGGTCGTACTACTTTCTAATGCCTTTATCCAATGAGGATATTAAGAAATATCGTAAGATGTTTGCCACGGGGTTCAGAGACATTTTTGATAAGATTAAGAACAATAAGTGTTAAAAAAGTGTTAAAAGGGAAAAAAGATTTGGTAATATCAAAAATAGTTCGTACCTTTGCATTGTCAAAATAAAACAAAAAGAAGATATGCGCAAGAATTGGTAAATTAAAACTAAGTTCTGAAAAGGGGTAATTGGTGAGGTAATAGACCGCTGTAACTATGAAGTAAAGTAATATGTTGCCACCAATCCCAAATTAACAACAAAGTTAAACCTTTTAAGAAAGAGAGTAATGGAAAGACCTCCGCCCTAAGAGACTGATATTATATCAATTATGCGGGATTGTAAGACTTAGAAAATTTTGGTAACGTGGGGTTTGATACCCACACTAAAAATAGGAAATATGCGTTCAAGAGACCGACCCTAAAGTAGGGATATTAGATATTAGATATTTATTAACAATTTAAACTAAAGGCGCAGCCGTTTGCATTGTCAGAGCGTTTCTTCGCTCCTCGCCCTTTGCAGAAGTGACCTTTATCACTGCCAAGTTATCCACATATCATTTGGTTTTAGAGGTAGTGAATTTTAACCAATCAAGTTGTTTGTCAACCCTGCTCACAGCATTTGCCAAGTCCGCTTGCCATATCAACGCAAAGCCTTACTTGACGAAACAGCTACTAAAGGTGTGAGAAGATTAAATGGCAAAATCTGTCGCACAGCACAATAGGCGCCATAAGTTGCTATGATGACGGATTAAGCCGCAAAGGTGCTCGCCAAAAGAGGAGACAACTAAAAGGAAGCATGCCCCCACGTTAATGAAGAACAGATAGGGAGCGTG
>Ga0247610_10004695_pt1 | contig 14557 bp, 15 predicted proteins | sample 174DNAGHGhighgp2_FD_193483 | JGI IMG/M metagenome (GOLD analysis project Ga0247610, IMG submission 193483) | Sheep rumen microbial communities from Palmerston North, Manawatu-Wanganui, New Zealand - 1742 DNA GHGhigh gp2 | ecosystem: Host-associated > Mammals > Digestive system > Stomach > Rumen... | reverse complement strand
AACTTCGGTGGAGCTTCGAATCGGCACTCTTGATTGATAAACTGAGAACTATGAACGTAGAATCAGATAAAACCTGTAACTATGAATAAAAAAGGAAGACAGAGTAAATACATATTATTCAAACATCTCAGCCCAACGGAGGAACTTGTCAACACCCTCCTGACCGAACTTAGCGAGGCTCTGGGCAGCACCGTCCACAGATAGCACACGGTCAGGGTGGGACTTGCTGAAGAACTTGTCGGCATAGCAGACCACCTGCTCCTCAAGGGTCTCGGGCTCGAAGCCTGGCAGACCAGTCCCCGTATGACGCTCGGCAACACGGGCATGAAGGGGGAAGTCCTCACGACGGAGCACCTCTCCGCCAATGGGCCCGTGACGCAGGTAGGGTTCTGCACCGGTACAGAATATGCTGGGAGCGTTGCACCAGCGTATGCCGATATCGTGGAGCATGGCAGCCTCCTCCAGAAAACGTCTGTCGAGATTGAGTTCGGGATGACTGTCGCAGATTTGCAGACTGCGGTCGGCCACCTGTCGCGAGTGCTTCAGCAACAGACGCTTCAGGTCATTGTCCTCGGGGTAATACTTATCTATGATGCTTTGGTAGTTCATTTGTTTAGGAGTTTAGGAGTTTAGGAGTGCAGAAGTTTAGGAGTTTAGGAGTTCAATCCTAAACGTGGTGCCTCGTCCCACCTCTGAGTCTTTCACGCGGATGTGGCCCTTATGATATTCCTCTACGATGCGCTTGGCCAAGGAGAGACCCAGACCCCAGCCGCGCTTCTTCGTGGTGAAGCCTGGACGGAACACGTTCTTGATGTCTTTCTTGCGGATGCCTTTGCCGTTGTCAACCACCTCGACAGCCACAACATCGTCTTCCTCAAGCAGCCACAGGTCGATACGTCCTGCGCCGCCCTCCATCGCATCGACGGCATTCTTACAGAGGTTCTCGACGACCCACTCAAAGAGGGAGGCGTTGACCTTCACAATGACATCGTGACTGGGATAGTGACCCTTAATCTGGACCTTTTGCGACGTGCGCCGGTCCATATAGGCGATGACGCGTTCCAGCAGGGCGTTCATCGAGGTCTCCACAGGCTCGGGCAAGGAACCAATCTTTGAGAATCGCTCGGCTATCAGCTGCAGACGCTTCACATCGTTCTCCATCTCGGGCAACAGCTCGTCCTTGGGATACTGTTCCTTCAGCACCTCCACCCACGCCATGAGGGAGGAGATAGGCGTGCCCAACTGATGGGCTGTCTCCTTGGAAAGGCCCACCCACACCTTGTTCTGTTCGGCGCGTTTCGACGAGAGCAGGGCAAAGATGGCCACCACGACGAAGATCATCACGATGCCCAACTGCCAGTAGGGATAATGGGTCAGTCGTTTCAGCAACGTCGATTCATCGTAGCAGAGATACTGGGTGGTGAGCGAATCAACCTGAATAGGGATGTAGTTGCCACGTTCTTTCAGCTGAACGGCATAGTCCTTCACCCCGTCGGGGCTCTCGATATTGGCTGTGTCCAACACCTCGCCCTGACTGTCGGTGAGCACCACGGGGATGGTGCTGTTGCCCTGAATGACTTCCAAGGCCAGCGCCACGTCGGTATTCTCGTCAGCCTGGTTCAGCGAGTTCATGGCCTTTGCCCATAGCTCCATCTTGCGACGCTCCTCTGTCTGCAGGTCGCGCACCAGAAAATGGGAAGCCAACAGCGAGGCCACAGCGATGGCTATTGCTGCCACCACCAGCCATATCTTCACCTGTCGGATTCTGTCGGTCCACTGCATACGTCTGCAAAATTATGAAGAATTATCGGAACAAGCAAGGATTCGTCTAAAAATATTTGTCTTTGAAGACACTTTATGAAGAAAAATGTGTAACTTTGCAAACGAAATGAAGAAGATTCTACTACTATTTACCATCATTATCAGCATCACAGGCTGTCTGCGACGTAAGGCGGGGACGGCTGAAGGCACTCCCCTACCCCTGAAGTATGCCAAGGGCTTTTCTGTGAAGGAACGTCAGGATGGTGTGAAGTTCGTCACCATCAGCGACCCGCAGGACAGCAAGAGCCAGCAGCACCTCTTTGCCCTGGTGCCACGCGGCAAGAAAACCGACCCGCTGCCTGAAGGCTACACGAAAATAGAGGTACCCGTGGAGCGTTGCATCGTGATGACCCTGCCCCAACTGTCGGGCTTTGTAGAGTTGGGCGCCCTCGACCGCATTGCAGGTATGAACAGCGCCCGCACGCTGAAGAACGAACAGGTGAAGGCCCGCATCAAGAACGGCAGCATCCTGCAGATTGGACAGGAGGGCAACTTCGACCGCGAGCTCATCATTGCCGCCCAACCACAGGTCATCTTCGTATCACCCTCCAAACGAGGCGGCTACGACGTGCTGGGCGATGCGCAGGTGCCCCTGGTGCCCTACATGGGCTATAAGGAGGCAACGGCCCTGGGACAGGCTGAATGGATCAAGTTCGTGGCCCTGTTCACAGGACAGGAACAGAAGGCCGAGGACTGGTTCAACCATCTGGAGAGCCGTTACGAGGCGCTGCGCCTCAAGGCTGACAGCGTGGACAAGCGTCCCATCGTCATGAACGGACGCATGATTGAGGGCAGCTGGTGTGCCGAGGGCGGTCGCAGCGTGCTGGCACAGATGATCAACGATGCCGGTGCCCGCTACGTGTTGGTTGACAACCAGGCTACGAGCGACATCAAGATGGAATTCGAGGAATACTACGCCAAGGCTGCCGATGCCGACTACTGGACCATCCTGAACTCGCAGGATAACTTCGGCTATGCCGACATGCTGGCCGACGATGCCCGCTATCAGGACTTCCGTGCCCTTCGTGAGCGGCATGTGGTGTATTGCAACCTGAAGGCGTCAGCCTTCCGCGAGCTGTCGCCCATGCATCCCGACCTGCTGCTGGCCGACCTGATTAACGTTTTCCATCCAGAACTGAGCGACAGCAGTTATCGTCCCACCTTCTACCACTTGCTGACAAAATAAGATGATGATGAAACGCCGACTGTTATGGATGCCCGTGCTGCTGATACTGATAGCAGCCTTGACGCTGGTGAACCTGCTCATCGGCACCATCGACATTGAGGCTGGTGAGATTGTGAGCATACTTCTTGGCAACAAGGAAGCATCACCTGAAGGCATCATACATTATAATATTATCTGGAAGTCGCGCCTGCCACAAACCATCACGGCACTCATCGCTGGCGCAGGCTTGTCGGTAAGCGGACTGCAGATGCAAACCGTGTTCCGCAACCCGCTGGCAGGCCCTTCGGTGCTGGGCATCAGCAACGGTGCCGCCCTGGGCGTAGCCTTTGTCGTACTGATGAGCGGACAGATAGGCGGCACAGCACTCAGTCAGCTGGGACTGATGGGCGATGCGGCCCTGAGCATCGCTGCCGTAGCAGGAGCCCTCGCCGTACTGGGACTCATTGCATGGGTGTCGAGTAAGATACAGAGCTCGGTCACCCTGCTCATCATCGGTGTCATGATTGGCTATCTGGCCACCGCTATCATCGGCGTCTTGAAATTCTTCTCTATAGAAGAAGATGTACACGCCTACGTCATCTGGGGACTGGGCTCCTTTGCCCGCGTATCAGCAGGACAGGTGTGGCCCTTTGCGGCTATCATGGCCGTACTGCTGCCCCTGTCGATGCTGCTTGTCAAACAAATGAACCTCATGCTGCTGGGCGACCGCTACGCACGCAACCTGGGACTGAACATACGCCGCTCACGACTGCTGGTCATCCTGTCGTCAGGCACACTGGTAGCCATCGTCACAGCCTACTGCGGTCCCATCATGTTCATCGGACTGGCCGTACCCCACCTGTGTCGTGCCCTCTTCCGCACCAGCGATCACCGCATACTGATGCCTGCCACCCTGATGATGGGTGCCGTACTGGCGCTCTTCTGCAATCTGGTGGCACGTATGCCTGGCTACGAGGGTGCCCTGCCCGTCAATTCGGTGACGGCGCTCATCGGCGCACCAGTCGTTGCATGGGTGCTTTTCAAAAAAAATAAAAAAAGTTTGTAACTATTCCCCACCCCCAATCGTCTATAATGATAGAGAGGATGAAAAATATCAGTTTCCGCACCGACGTGCTACCGCTGAAGAACGAGCTCTTCCGCCTGGCACTGCGCATCACTCTCAACAGAGACGATGCTGAAGACGTGGTGCAGGAGACGATGATAAAGGTCTGGAACCGTCGCGAACGGTGGAACGAGATAGAATCGATAGAAGCCTTCTGTCTGACCATCTGCCGCAACCTGGCCCTCGACAAGATGAAAAGGGCCGACAACCAGAACCCATCACTCGACGAAGGGCACGAAACGATAGACCACTCTTACGATGCCGACCCCGAAGAACAGGCGGTACAGCGCGACAGGGTGGCACTCGTGAAGAAACTGATGGACGACCTGCCTGTGAAACAACGCACCTGCATGCAGCTGCGCGACATAGAAGGGAAAAGCTACAAGGAGATAGCCCAACTGATGGACATCACAGAGGAACAGGTAAAAGTCAATATCCACAGAGCCCGACAAACAGTAAAACAGAAATTTATACAAAACGAACAATATGGACTATAAGTACATCGAACAACTGCTGGACCGCTACTTCGCTGCCGAGACCACTCAGCAGGAAGAGCAGATTTTGAAGTCGTTCTACGCACAGAACGACAGCGAGATGCCTGCCAGCATTCGTCAGTACGCACCACTCTTCGAGGCCATGATGCCTACCGAGGAGCTGGACAGCGACTTCGACGAGCGTATGATGGCCCTGATTGGCGAGGAAGAGAAGCCCGTGGTGAAAGCACGCGTCATCAGCCTTGGCCAGCGCCTGCGTCCCCTGTTCAGCGCTGCCGCTGTGGTAGCTATCCTGCTGACGCTGACCAACGCACTCAACCTGCAGTTGAAGTCAGAGACAACCACCACGCAAGACATCGTCGTAGCCGACTACAACGAGCCTGCAGCCACAGGAAAGCCTGCCGTAGCACTCGAGGACAACAGTCACATGACGGCATTGCCTGTCGACAGTACCAAGTCCGTGCGGTAAGCGCACTTTAAAGAAGACCATTTTTCTATGCTTTCTCTATATTATAATCATTAAAACATTAAAACACTAGGAGCTTAGCTGTGACAGCTCAGCATACAAGGAAAAAAGGTGACGCTCTCTTCGAGGTCACCTTTCTTCATTTTTTTTAAGTCTTTTTTGAGCATTGTTATAAAAAAAATGAGTATTTTTGCACACGAATGATGAACTTCGATGTCATACACATAACCGAGACCGACTCCACCAACCATTGGCTGCGCAATCACAGCAGCGACGAGGATATGGTTGTCTGGACCAACTACCAGACGGAAGGTCGCGGCTGCGGCACCAACACATGGGAGTCGGAACGGGGAAAGAACCTCACATGCTCCATCCTCATCCACCCTCTCGGTCTGGAGGCCCGTCAGCAGTTCTCGGTCTCAATGGCAGCCTCATTGGCAGTGGTTGACGCTCTGGCCGACTACACCGACGGACTCAGCATCAAGTGGCCCAACGACATCTACTGGCACGACCGTAAGATCTGCGGCATACTCATAGAAAACCGACTGACGGGAGGCATCATCAAGGACAGCATCATTGGCATAGGCGTGAACGTGAATCAGGCACAATTCGTCAGCGACGCCCCCAATCCTGTATCGCTGCGACAGATACTGGGACACGAGGTGGACAGAGAGCAGCTTCTCACCAAGATACTCCACCACCTGACGCTGCCACCCGATGCAGCACGCTACCGTGCCCTACTCTACCGTCGTGAGGGCATTCACCGCTACAGCGACGCCAGCGGTGCGTTCGAGGCTTCTCTGGTGAACGTCGAGGATGATGGTCATCTTCTTTTGAAAGACACCAACGGGCACCTTCGTCGCTATGCCTTCAAGGAGGTTGCTTTTCTTGGAATCACGGAATAACGGAATCACAGAATAACGGAATAACGATATAACGATATAACGAAAAAAAGACTATGCGGTTTAAAAGAATTCTTCTAAAGCTTTCGGGCGAGAGCCTGATGGGACAGCAGGGCTACGGTATCGACCCTGAGAGACTGAGCGACTACGCTCGCCAGATTAAGGAAGTGAGTGAGATGGGCGTGCAGATAGGCATCGTCATTGGTGGTGGTAACATCTTCCGCGGACTCAGCGGTTCGCAGAAAGGCTTCGATCGTGTGAAGGGCGACCAGATGGGTATGTGCGCTACCGTCATCAACTCACTGGCCCTCTCTTCGGCTCTCGGAGCCATCGGCGTGAAAAACAAGGTGCTGACAGCCATCCGTATGGAACCTATCGGTGAGTTCTACACCAAGTGGCGTGCTATCGAGGCTATGGAGCAGGGCTACGTCTGCATCTTCTCGGCAGGCACAGGTTCGCCCTACTTCACTACTGATACAGGCTCAAGTCTTCGTGGTATCGAGATCGAGGCTGACGTCATGCTGAAGGGTACCCGTGTGGACGGCATCTATACCGCCGACCCCGAGAAAGACCCCACAGCCACCAAGTTCCAGGACATCACCTACAAGGAGGTGCTGGCACGCGGACTGAAGGTGATGGACCTCACAGCCATCTGCATGTGTCAGGACAACAACCTGCCCATCTACGTGTTCAACATGGACATCGTGGGCAACCTGAAGCGTGTGATGGCAGGCGAAGAGATTGGCACGCTGGTGCACAACTAAAAGAGTTCATAGTTAAGAGTTCATAGTTCATAGTTAAGAGTTCAGAGTTCATAGTATATGAGTTTAAGTGTTTAACTAAATAAACAACGATTATGAAAAAGTATTTTGCAGAATGTGTTGGAACGTTCGTGTTGACGTTCTTGGGTTGTGGTGCGGCTGTAGCCCTTGGTTGTGGCAGCGACACAGCATCTATCGTGGGCACCGCCCTGGCTTTTGGTCTGGCTGTTATAGCTATGGCCTACACCATTGGTGGCATCAGTGGTTGCCACATCAATCCTGCCATCACACTGGGACAGTATCTCACTGGTCGCATGTCCATGAAAGACTGCGGCATGTATATGGTCTTCCAGGTCATCGGCGCCATTCTGGCTGCTGCCGTGCTGTCGCTCATCGTCTCTACGGCTGAGCCCAGCGCTGTCATCACCACAGAGACGGGTGCCAACGACTGTGCTTACGGCATCACCAACGGTTTGATTGTGGAGATTGTGCTGACAGCCCTGTTCGTGCTTGTGGTATTGGGTAGCACATCCAAGACCAACGGGGCCACCAACAACTTCGCTGGTCTGGCCATCGGTTTGTCGCTGGTACTCATCCACCTCGTCGGCATTCACTTCACAGGCACCTCTGTCAACCCCGCCCGCTCCATCGGTCCTGCCCTCTTCGAAGGTGGCGACGCCCTGAAGCATCTGTGGGTATTCATTGTAGGACCCTTTGCCGGTGGTGCTCTTGCAGCAGGCATCTGGAAGTTCATCCATCCTGACAAACAGTAATCAAAACTTTAGAGAGCGATGCAGATACCTGCACCGCTCTCTCTTTGTTTATGCTCTTGAACTTCTAAACTATGAACTCTGAACTATAAACTATGAACTATAAACTATAAACTCCTAAACTCCCCATAAATCTTCGCAGCTATCGCCTGCATCTCCTCGGCAGGAAGCTGCAACTTCTCCTTGCGGAAGTCCACGTCGCCCTCGCTGTTCATGGGAATCAGATGAATGTGGGCGTGGGGCACCTCAAGACCCAGTACCACCTGGGCCACCTTCTTGCAGGGGAACGCCTTCTTCAGGGCTACTGCCACCTGCTTGGCAAACTGCTGGAACTCGGCAATCTCGTCATCCTCCATATCAAAGATGTAGTCCACCTCACGACGTGGAATCACCAGCGTGTGCCCTTTCGCCACGGGGTTGATGTCAAGGAAGGCATAGAACTTCTCGTTCTCTGCACACTTGTAGCTGGGAATCTCGCCAGCAGCAATCTTACTGAAAATATCCATAGTATTTCTAACTTATAGGGCTTATAGGGCCTATGAGACTTATGGGTCCGATATTAACCAACACTAATCTTCTCAATACGCAGTTTGATGGTGCCACGCGGAATCTTCACTTCCACCTCGTCGCCCACCTTGTGGTTCAGCAATCCCTGGGCAATGGGCGTCTGAATAGAGATCTTTCCCTCACGCAGGTTAGCCTCGCTCTCGCTGACAATGGTATAGGTCATGCGGGCCTTGTTAGCCAGGTTGGTCATCTCCACCTTCGACAGGATCTGCACCGAGTCGCTGCTCAGGCGCGAGGTGTCCACCACCTTTGCCTCCGATATCTGCTGCTTCAGCAGGTTGATCTTCGACTCCAGATGAGCCTGTGCCTCCTTCGCGGCCTCATACTCGCTGTTCTCACTCAGGTCGCCCTTGTCGCGTGCTTCTGCGATGGCGGCCGATGCCTTCGGGCGTTCAATGCCCTCCAGACGTTTCAGTTCGGCTATGAGCTTGTCATAGCCCTCTTGTGACATGTATGACATGATAATTTACGATTTTACAATTTTATAATTTATAATTTTTAATCTTTAATTTAATTGTTTCCGGTCTTTTATTCGGCAAAAAAAAGAAAGAATCCCGACCATTCTCTCTTCGTCGGAATCCCCAGCATTCTGCTTTTTCTCTTCTATGTTGCGTTTGCAAAGGTAGGCATTTTTCTGCAACCCACCAAATTTTTCGTCGAAAAAATGATTATTCAGCGCTCGACCTATGGTCGTTTGGCTTGTCCAGGAACCTCCTCAACGTTCTTAGGACCGCCTCAAGCGTCTCCTTGGTGAGCAAGGGGTAAGACGGTGGTCAGCAAGGAGCGTCATCTTGCGATGCTCCGAGACGCTCCTTGGTGGGGTCGAGAGACGCCCATTGCAAGAAATATGTAAAAAAGAGGTTAAGGAGCTCACCGTGAAAGTGAAAAGCAAGAGAGTTAGAACTGGTAGCGGAGATAGAGGTCGAGGTCGGTCTGGTAGGAGGCGTCAATCTGTTGGAGGGCAGAGCCGATGACGGAACGGTCGAAATAGTGGGTGTAACCCAGACGGGCACCAGTGCGCCAATGCTTTCCCAAACGGGCCTGGGCGTTGAGTGCCAAACGATAGCCCTCACCATAGAACGACGAGGAGAGATAGTCGCCAGGCAGCTGGTGCTCATAGAGATAGAGGCGCGAGGCGTAGTCGTCGGTATGGAAATAAGCCGCCAGCAGATGCAGCTGCCAGTTGCCGAGGGGCAGTCCCAGATGTTCGCTGAGCATCCATCCCTGATGGCTCTGCAGATAGAAGGTGCGGGCGGCATCGAGCTGGGTCTTGGCAGAGAAACCGCCGTCAGAGGTATAGGTGGTGTGGAGGCGCAGACGGTGGCTGTTGTTATCAACCAGCAGTTTGTGGGTGGTATCATCGCGCTGGCGCAATCGGCTGCGCAGACGCAGGGACGTCTTCCAGCGGTGGCGTCCGTAGTCGGCCTGCAGCATCAGGTCAACGCTGTGCGAGGCCTGCGAGATGAGGTAGCGTGCCCAGGCACTGTGGGCATAGTCGGCATAGGCCGAAAGCGACCAGTAGCGCAGGGGTTGCCATTGAACGCCCAGATAGTAGCCGCTCTCGTTCTTCACCTTGCCGCCATCGCTGAAGCTGTGGGCGTGGAGCGACGAATAACGATAGCTGTAGAAGCGCTGCAGGGCCACGATGCTGAGGTTGGAAAGGGGCTTGAGACCAAGGGTGTTGACGGTGGCCAGATAACCATTCTGATCGAGTGCCGTCTCGCCGTTGAACGCGTAGCGGGCACGCTGGATGCCATAGCTGAGACTTATGTTGGTGAAACGTCGTCCGTGGGCATCATAGCGACGGTAGAGCGTCTGACGATTGGGCTCCAGCGAACGGTCAAGCTGCGTAAAAACACCGTTGAGGGCCAGCGTGATGCCGTTATCCTTATAAGCCAAAGAGCCACCTGCCGACGTGAGATGGGTGTTGTGCTTCTTGTCAGCCTCAGTAGGTGTGCGATGATAGCTGGTGGTGAGCAATGTGGCTGCGGTGCCATCGGTATTGAGCGTAGCATCAACAGGACGGTAGGAGGCGAAGGCAGTCAGGGTGAATGGACGCCACAGACGAACGGTGGCCCCTGCGCCCTGAAAGTAATCGGCCTCGGAGCGTGAGCTGTGTACATGAAGGGGTTGCGACTGTCGGCCCATGTTCTGCAAGGTCATCGACTTACCCAGAGAAAACGACTGTCCAACGACAAGACCCATACCCATAGTGACACGATAGCGGCCTGTCACCAAGTGCTCTACCCTACCCAGATGCTTCGCCTGCGCATAGAATGAATAGAGATCGTAGCCCCAGCGGTTGCAGCTGGCAAAGAAGGGTTCGCCAGCATCCTGAGCCGCCAGAAAACCCACGCGCAGACGTTGGCCGCTGGTGAACTCATAGCGCAGACGATGACGGTACTTATAGCCCAGATAGCCGTTGCGGTCGCCCTTGCGTTCATAGAACGGCACACGCACAGCAGCCTCCAAGGTGTGTTTGCCATAGCGCAACACATCGCGCCAAGACGGTTCCTTCTTGGATTCCGGCTCGTTGTCGATATAGAGAAAGTAAGGGAGAAGTTTGAGTTGCCTGTAATCAAGGGCGCTCACCATGCGCAACTCGCCAAGTGAGCGTAACGGACCATAGCGGTCACGGTATTCCAACAGACCTTCAATCTGCTGGTCGGAGAGGAAGGGCAGTTGTTCCAGGTCTTCGCGCGATGCCTGATTGACGTTCAGCGGATGGTCGGCCAGCAGGCGCAAGCGTTCCATCTCGTCCTCACGATCGTCCTCGTCGTCCTCGTCCTGCGTGTAGAAGTTGTCGTAGAGCTGCTCCCAGTCTTCTGTCTGCTGACCATTCGCCAGAACAGTCAGCAGCAGAAGGCAGGCAGTCAGCAGTTGTCTTAACACACTTAGTCCTGAATGAGGTTCTCGCCCGTCATGTCCTTAGGCTGCTCCAGTCCCATGATGTGGAGGATAGAGGGAGCAACGTCGGCCAAGCGACCGTCCTTCACCGTAGCCGAGTTGTTGTTCGTCACATAGATGAAGGGCACGGGGTTCAGCGAGTGAGCGGTATTGGGGGTGCCGTCGGCATTGATGGCGTTGTCAGCATTACCGTGGTCGGCAATGATGATAGCCTCGTAGTCGTTGTTCTTGGCAGCCTCGATGACCTCGCGCACGCAGTTGTCAACAGCCCAGACGGCCTTGGCGATGGCGTTATAGACACCGGTGTGGCCCACCATGTCGCCGTTGGCGAAGTTGACGACGATGAAGTCGTACTTGGCCTCGTTGATGGCAGCGACGAGCTTGTCCTTCACCTCGTAGGCGCTCATTTCGGGCTTGAGGTCGTAGGTAGCCACCTTGGGAGAGGGCACGAGGATGCGGTCCTCACCGTCGTAGGGAGCCTCGCGACCACCGTTGAAGAAGAAGGTGACGTGGGCGTACTTCTCGGTCTCGGCGGTATGCAGCTGTTTCTTGCCCTGCTGAGAGAGGTATTCGCCCAGGGTATTCTCCACATTCTCCTTGGGGAAGAGGATGTGCACGCCTGTGAAATTGGCATCGTAGGGGGTCATGCAGTAGTACTGCAGTCCGGGAATGGTCTTCATGCCTGCCTCGGGCATATCCTGCTGGGTGAGCACGATGGTGAGCTCCTTGGCGCGGTCGTTGCGGAAGTTGATGAAGATGACGACGTCGCCCTCCTCGATGCAGCCGTTGACGGTGCTGTTGTGGATAGGCTTGATGAACTCGTCGGTGACACCCTCGGCGTAGCTCTCCTCAACGGCTTTCACCATATCGGTGGCCTGCTTGCCAGTGCCATTGACGATGAGGTCGTAACCTTCCTTCACACGCTCCCAGCGCTTGTCGCGGTCCATTGCGTAGAAACGGCCCACGATAGAGGCGATGGCTGCATCGTTGTCAGCGCAGACCTTGGTGACCTGCTCGATGAAGCCCTTACCGCTCTTGGGGTCGGTATCACGACCGTCCATGAAGCAATGAACGAAGGTCTGGTTCTTCAGACCGTAGTGCTTGCCCACCTCGATGAGCTTGAACAGATGATCCAAAGAAGAGTGTACGCCACCGTCAGAGCACAGGCCCATGAGGTGCAGCTTCTTACCATTCTCCTTGGCGTAGGTATAGGCAGCCTTCACCTGGGGATTCTCCACGATAGAGCCGTCCTTGCAGGCGCGGTTGATCTTCACGAGATCCTGATAGACAATGCGACCTGCGCCAATATTGAGGTGACCCACCTCAGAGTTGCCCATCTGTCCGTCGGGCAGACCCACATCCTCGCCAGAGGCCTGCAGCTGAGAGTGAGCGCTGGTAGCAGTTAAAAGATCAAGATACGGGGTTGGCGTGTTGTAGATGACATCGCCCTTGCCATGCTGTCCGATTCCCCATCCGTCGAGAATCATCAAAAGTGCTTTCTTTGCCATAGTCTTTATAATATAATAATGTGTAACAATCGATTGGGTGTGCAAAGGTACGCATTTTTTTTGGTTGTTTTTTGTTTTTAAGAAAGAAATTTTGGTTGATTTTTATTTTTAAGAAAGAAATTATAAGAAATTACAAGAAATTTCTGTTTTTCTTCGTAACTTTGTCCCCCAAAAATAATGCTATGATACAAAAACCTACGAAAGCAGCTGTTTGGAAGGAGGTTCGCGACTACCTGCTGCTGGCCATCGGCATGATGAGCTACTGTATAGGATGGGCCGTATTCCTGCTGCCCAACAACATCACGACAGGCGGTATTGCCGGTGTGTCGTCGCTCTTGTTCTGGGGACTGCAGATTCCTGTGAACCTGTCGTATTTCATCATCAACGCCTTTCTGCTGCTCTTTGCCCTGAAGATTCTGGGATGGCGCTTCTGCGTGAAAACCGTCTTTGGCGTCACCATCCTCACGGTGGGACTGACGCTGTTCAGTCAGTTCTATCATGCACGTCTGCTGGCCGACCAGCCTTTCATGGCAGCCATCATCGGCGCCGTGTTCTGCGGCAGCGGCGTAGGACTGGGACTGGCAGCCAACGGTTCGACGGGCGGCACCGACATCATTGCCGCCATTGTGAACAAGTATCATGACATCTCGCTGGGACGCGTCATCCTGTTCTGCGATATCATCATCATCTCGAGCAGCTATTTTGTGCTGAAGGACTTCGAGCGCGTCATCTATGGCTACGTGGTGCTCTACGTGACGGCCTTCTGTATAGACCAGGTCATCAACTCGATGAGACGGTCGGTACAGTTCTTCATCATCAGCGACCGTTGGAAGGAGATAGGCCACCGCATCAACCGTGAACCGCATCGCGGCTGTACCGTCATCGATGCGCAGGGCTTCTATTCAGGCAAGGAGGTGAAGATGCTGTTCGTGCTGGCCAAGAAGCGCCAGAGCGACCTCATCTTCCGACTGATCAACGAGGTGGACCCCCATGCGTTTGTGTCGCAGAGTGCCGTCATCGGTGTCTATGGCGAGGGCTTTGACCGCTTCAAGGTGCGCCGCAGCAAGAGTCCGAAGCCAATAGCAAGTGACGCAAACGCTCAGAGTAAGTGACGCAAACGCTCAGAGCAGCTCAGGCAACTGATAAAGACGGGTGCTGTTGCTGCCTTTAATCAAAATCAGGTAATCGTCGGGCTGGTGCTCGGCGATTTCTTGTTTCACAGTCTCCACATCGCTGAACGAACGGTAACGGCGATTGACGCTGGCAAACTCCTGCCCTACCAGCCACACCTGGTCTACTTGCATTGTATCGATATAGTCAACGATGCGCTGGTGCTCTTCCTTCGAGGTGGCACCCAGTTCGCGCATGTCGCCCAATATCAGCATCTTACGGGGTGCTTCCATATACGAGAAGTTCTCGAGGGCAGCCATCATACTCGACGGATTGGCATTGTAGGCATCGACCACCAGACGGTTGTAGGCCGTCTCGACAAACATCGAGCGGTTGTTGGTGGGCACGTAGTTCTCCAAAGCCTCACAAATCTGTTTGCGGTCAACATCGAAATTGATGCCTACGGCAACGGCAGCCAACAGGTTGTAGATATTGTAGGCACCAATGAGGTGGGTCTGCACTTTGTGCCATTTCTGCGAGGCACCTGTCTCCTGGAGGTCGGCCAACGGACGGCGCCAGCGGAACTTCAGGAAGGGGTCGCAACTGACTACCTCACCCGAGATGCAGCTGTACTGCTTGTCGGGATCAATACTATAGGGCGTACACCACATATCGTCGGTCAACATGTCGCAGAGCTCGTCGCTATCGGCATTGAGGAACACCAGACCGTCCTCCTTCGTACGCAGGAAGTCATAGAGTTCGCCCTTGGTCTTCACCACCCCTTCGAACGAACCGAAGCCCTGCAGATGGGCACGACCCACGTTGGTGATGAGTCCACAGGTGGGCTCGGCAGTCTCGGCCAGCGTCTTGATGTCGCCAGGATGCGAGGCCCCCATCTCGATGATGGCTATCTCGTGCTCCGGACGCAGACGGAACAGCGTCTTGGGCACGCCTACATCGCTG
>Ga0247610_10004694_pt1 | contig 14558 bp, 11 predicted proteins | sample 174DNAGHGhighgp2_FD_193483 | JGI IMG/M metagenome (GOLD analysis project Ga0247610, IMG submission 193483) | Sheep rumen microbial communities from Palmerston North, Manawatu-Wanganui, New Zealand - 1742 DNA GHGhigh gp2 | ecosystem: Host-associated > Mammals > Digestive system > Stomach > Rumen... | reverse complement strand
TGGAGGGCGACATCGACCGCCTGCCAGGACTTGGACTGTTGCCCGTCACCACCAACATGGGTGGTGAGAAGACCACCAGGCAGGTGACGTGCGAATATGGCCGAGGCTATGAGATACACATGGGGGAGACACGTCCCTTCGGCGATGCCAAACCCTCGTCACTGCTCCATCTCGACAACGGCAATGTCGATGGCTATAGGGTAGACAGCAAATGCATGGGCACCTACGTCCACGGCATTTTGGACAACGCCCCGTTTGTCGATTTCCTGCTCTCTCCTTTCTCGGAAAAACTCGAACAGATGGGGAAAGCCTTTGACTACCAAGCCTTCAAGGAAGAACAATATGACAAACTCGCTCTGCATGTGCGCCAACATGTGGATTTGGAAAGAATATACCAGATACTGACCGATGACTAAGACACTGTCGCTCCTTGTCGGTTGGCTGCTCGACCTCGTGTTGGGAGACCCCCGGCAGTTGCCGCACCCAGTGGTGGGGTTCGGCAAGATGATAGCCTTCGGCGAGCATCGCCTCAACAAGGGCAAGCATCGCAAGGTGAAAGGGGCGTTGATGGCCATCACACTCATCATCCTGGTGTTTCTCGTCGGATGGGCCATCCGACATTTCCTCTCGCTGGCGAACATATGGCTGGGTGTGGCTTTCGATACCATCATTGTGTTCTACTGTCTGGCAGGCACCACCCTCGTCCGTGAGGTGCGTGCCGTTTTCGTCGCCCTCGACCGTTCCTTGGAGGATGGCCGTCGGCAAGTGGCTCGCATCGTGGGACGTGACACCTCGGAGTTGTCGGCACAGGAGGTGCGCACGGCTGCCCTTGAAACCCTCGCAGAGAACCTGAGCGACGGTGTGACGGCACCCCTGTTCTGGTTGGCTGTTGCCGGAACGCCCGGAATGCTCGCCTACAAGATGGTGAACACGCTCGACTCCATGATAGGCTACCGCACGGAGCGCTACAAGGACTTCGGATGTTGGGCGGCGCGTATCGACGACGTGGCCAACTATGTCCCAGCCCGCCTCACCGCACTGCTGATGGTCGTCGCCTCAGGAAGGTTGGGCTTGCTCTCCTTCGTAGCCAAATACGGACGCAACCATGCCAGTCCCAACAGCGGGTATCCCGAGGCGGCACTGGCCGGCATCATTGGCTGTCGTTTCGGCGGTCCCCATTACTATTTCGGACAGTTGTTCGACAAACCCTACATCGGAGAAGAAGACCGCCAGCTCTCCACCGCCGACATGGAGAAGGCGGTCCGCATCAACCGCATCGCCGAGATGCTGATGGTGGCATCGACAGGCATCGTCGTATATCTTATCCATTATCTCACATAAACTCCCATAACACCCATAGACCATGAAGAAAATCATCGTTGCTGGCATAGGACCGGGCAGTCGCGAAGACATCACGCCCGCCGTGGTGGAAGCGCTTCGGCAGGCCGACGCCGTCGTCGGCTATCATTATTACTTCCAGTTCATCCAACCGCTTCTCAAAGAGGATTGCATCTGTGTAGACACCGGTATGAAAAAAGAGCGGCAACGGGCGGAACAGGCATTTGAATTGGCTGAACAAGGGAAGGTCGTGGTGGTCATCTCCTCTGGCGACGCGGGCATCTATGGCATGACGCCACTCGTCTATGAGATGCGCCGTGAACGTGGTTCTGATGTGGAGGTGGAATCACTTCCCGGCATCTCCGCTTTCCAAAAGGCAGCATCGTTGTTGGGCGCACCCATCGGACACGACATGTGCATCATCTCATTGAGCGACCTGCTGACGCCGTGGGAAGTGATAGAAAGGCGTATCAAGGCTGCCATCACCGGCGATTTCGTCACCGCCATCTACAACCCGAAGTCGCATGGACGCTATTGGCAACTTTACCGTCTGCAGGAACTGTTCTTGAAATGGCGGTCACCTGAAACACCCATGGGCTATGTGCGTCAGGCCGGGCGTGACGAACAAGAGGTGAAGGTCGTCACGATTGCAGATTTCGACCCGGAAGACGTGGACATGTTCACCGTCATACTCATCGGCAATTCGCAGTCATACATCAGCGAAGGTAAAATCATCACCCCCCGTGGCTATTATGCACAGGAGAAGGACGAAGAGGTGAAACCCGGCCAACAGATCATGATGAACTCCTTCCGTACCATTGCCGGCGAACTGCGCCGCAAGGACTGGCCCCTCGACCACAAATGGGCACTGCTCCATGCCATCCACACCACCGCCGACTTCGAGATGGAGAGACTGCTGAAAACCGATGATAACGCCGTGGAGACCTTGTATCGGAAAGTGGCAAATGGCGAACTCAAGACCATCATCACCGACGTGACGATGGTGGTGAGCGGCATACGAAAAGGGGCCTTGTCGCGCCTGGGCTTGGAGGCCAAATGCTACCTCGGCGACCCTCGCGTGGCTGAGATGGCATCCAAGGAAGGAATCACAAGAACACAAGCGGGGATAAGACTGGCCGTGGAGGAACATCCCGATGCGCTCTTCGCCTTCGGCAACGCCCCGACGGCGCTGATGGAACTGTGCACGCTGATACGCAAGGGTAAGGCACGGCCGGCGGGCATCATTGCCGCTCCCGTGGGCTTCGTCCATGTGAGGGAGTCGAAACATATGGTCAAACCTTTCAAGGACATTCCAAAGGTCATCGTGGAAGGACGCAAGGGAGGCAGTAACTTGGCTGCCACGCTGTGCAACGCCATACTGACCTTCGACGACGCCGAACAACTCAAACCAGGAAGGGATTTATGAAATTCACTGTCATAGGCATCACGGATGCACCAAAACCGTTTTTCCCACCAGAGGTGATGGAAATCATCAGGGCGGGTTCGGTCTTTTCGGGAGGAAAGCGCCACCACGAAATCATGGCTCCGCTCTTGCCCGAAAAGGCGTTGTGGATCGACATTACAGCACCTCTCGATGCCGTTTTTGAGCAATATGGGCAGTTGGATGCCGATGTCATCGTCTTTGCTTCCGGCGACCCCCTCTTCTTCGGCTTCGCCAACACCATCAGGCGCTTACTCCCCAAGGCGGAAATCGAGCTCTTTCCGTCATTCAACTCACTGCAGATGTTGGCACACCGACTGGTGATGCCCTATCACGACTTGTACGTGGTGTCGCTCACGGGACGTCCCTGGCCGGCTCTCGACCAAGCACTGATAGAGCGCACGGGAAAAATCGGAGTGCTCACCGACCGCAGCCACACCCCGGCCGCCATCGCACAACGGATGCTCGACTATGGTTACGACTATTACACGATGCATATCGGAGTTCATTTGGGCAATCCCCAACGTGAACAAGTGGTGACGCTTTCACTTGAGGAGGCGGCTACTTCCAACTTCGACCATCCCAACTGCCTCATCCTCTCCACACGACAAACGCCACCTGCAAGAACCTTCGGCATTCCCGATATGCAGTTTGACCTGCTAGACGGAAGGGAGAAGATGATTACGAAGATGCCCATACGCCTGTTGACACTGCAAACCCTCGACTTGCCTGAAAAACAAGTATTTTGGGACATCGGTTTCTGCACCGGCAGCGTGTCCATCGAAGCACGTTTGCTCTTCCCACATCTGCAGGTGGTGGCTTTTGAGATACGGCCGGAGTGCGAACAATTGATGCGCCATAACAGTCGCCGTTTTGGTGCACCCGGAATCGACGTGCATATCGGTGACTTCCTGAAAACCGACATCGACGACCTGCCTCGACCCGACGCTGTGTTCATTGGCGGCCACGGTGGCAGGATGAAGGAGATCATGGCCAAGGTGTGTGAAGTGTTGCCGCCGGGAGGATGCATCGTCACCAACAGCGTCTCTTCGCCTGTCGTACAACGGATGACCAGCCACCCGAACAGCAAGGACCTCTTCCACGAAGCCTGCGAGCAACTCGGCTTGAAAGAGGACGTTCCCACACATGTCCAACTCAACGACTACAACCCCATAGACATATTGAAATGCAGAAAATAGCCATCATCCAAATCAGCGAGGCGGGGGCAGGAATCGCCCTCGAACTCAAGAGACAATTGAATGCGACAATCGTCAGACGCAGCGACGTGGAAAAGCGATGGAAGGATTTCGACGCCTTCGTCTTCATAGGTGCCATGGGCATCTGCGTACGCACCATAGCGCCTTTCGTCAAGGACAAGCACGAAGACCCTGCTGTGGTGTGTGTCGACTCCTTGGGTCGGAATGTCGTCTCCGTGCTCTCTGGACATGTCGGCGGTGCCAACGAACTGACAAACACCGTGGCCGGGATATTGGGAGCGAATCCTGTCATCACCACCCAGAGCGACAACGCCGGGCTATGGGCACTCGACACTTTGGGGAACCGGTTTGACTGGTCATGCCCGGGCCAGGATGCTATGAACGACTGCATCTTCGCCTTCGTCAACCGAAAACCGACCGCACTGCTGTTGGAAATGCGTGACCAAGGCACCGACTATATGGAACGGACGCTCCCCGATCATGTCACCCTCATCGATGACATCAGTCAGGCCGACCCTAAGAGATTCAAGCTGCTCATCATGGTCACCCCCTTCATGCACGACGCTCCCAAAGGGATGTTGACACTGCATTTCGTACCGATGATAGGCACGATAGGTTTCGGCCTGGCTCATCGACCAGACGACTATGAGGAAATCTTCGAACAGATGGATGAGGCCTTCCTCGCCAGAAAAGTGTTTCCTTGCGCATATAATTACTGCACCATCGATGTGAAGGCCGACGAACCTTTCGTCAAGATGGTGCAGAGAGAATACAACGTGCATGTGTCATTCTTCACCGCAGAGGAGTTGGCTGCCGTCGAAGTGCCTCATCCCAGCGACGTGGTGGAGAAGCATGTGGGAACGCCGAGCGTGTGTGAGGCGGCGGCCATCCTGGGTTCCAACCATGGCCAACTGATAGTGGAGAAGATAAAGGGCAAGCACTGGACGGCCGCTCTCGCCATCGACCGCAAGTATCTGCGCCACAAGAAAGCCCATGTGGAAATCGTGGGCGCGGGGCCTGGCGACCCCGACCTGGTGTCGGTGAGGGGGCGCCGGATGCTGGAGAAGGCCGACCTCATCTTATATGCCGGCTCTTTGGTGCCGCGTGAATTGACCGCTTGTGCCAAACTCGGGGCCGTGGTGCGCTCGTCGGCGGGAATGGCTCTTGAAGAGCAATGCCGGTTGATGAAGGAGCATTATGACAAGGGACATTTCATCGTGCGCCTGCATACCGGCGACCCCTGCATCTTCGGAGCCATCCAGGAGCAGATGGCATTCTTCGACGCCAACGGCATGGACTACCACATCACGCCGGGCATCTCATCTTTCCTCGCAGCAGCGGCCGAACTGAGGAGCCAGTTCACCATCCCCGAGCGCACGCAGACCATCATCCTCACCCGTGGCGAAGGGCGCACGCCCATGCCGGAGAAAGAACAACTCCACTTGTTGGCGAAAAGCCAAAGTACGATGTGCATCTTCCTCAGTGCCGCCATCGTCGATGACGTGCAGCGGGAATTGCTGCAGGAATACCCCGAAGACACGCCCGTGGCGGCCTGCTTCCACCTGACCTGGCCCGACCAGAGAATCTACCGGGGAAAACTGAAAGACCTGGCCCGTATCGTGCATGACAACGGTCTCACCTTGACCACGATGCTGGTCGTGGGCGAGGCCATCGACAACCGCCAGGGACTGTCTGAGTTATACAACAAGCATTTCACACATCTGTATAGGAAAGGGGAATAGCCATGGTGCTCGTTTTCGGAGGGACGACGGAAGGCCGGAAGGCCGTGGAGGTGCTCGAGACAGCGGGTTCACCCTACTATTATTCCACCCGTGGTGATGAACAGCAGGTCGGCCTCACACATGGCGTCCATCTGAAAGGCGGCATGGACTTGCAGGAGATGTCGGCGTTTTGCAAGGAGCACGGCATCCGACTCATCATAGATGCCGCCCATCCCTTTGCAGAAAACCTGCACAAAAACCTGGTGTCGCTTGCCCTCTGCCTGGATTTGCCCCTCGTCAGGTTTGACAGGATTTACCCTCCTCGTTCCAATGATGTCGTATGGTGCAAGGACTACCTGGATGCCATGCGATTGATGGAGGAGCATGGGGTGGGGCGCTTGCTGGCGTTGACAGGTGTCAACACGGTAGGGAAACTCCAACCCTTTTGGAGCCGTCATGAGTGTTGGTTCCGCATCCTGCATCGCGAGACTTCCATTGACTTGGCCACACGGGCAGGCTTCCCCGCCGACCATCTGGTCTTTTATGAGGAGGACGCAACAAACACGCTCATCGACCAACTCCATCCTGATGCCTTGCTCACCAAGGAAAGTGGTGTTAGCGGGGGCTTCTCCCAAAAAGTGGTGTCGGCGAAAGCGGCTGGTGTCAAGGTCTTTGCCGTGGAAAGGCCTGCTTACCCTCCACAGGGTGTGATTCCTCAGGACAAGACCGTAACAATCGACAATGTCGACGGACCCTATGGACTACGGCGTGCAGTGGAAAAACGCCTCCCCGAGTTCTATCCTTTGCACAGCGGACTGACCACGGGCACTTGTGCCACGGCGGCGGCTGTCGCTGCCGCGACTGCCTTGCTGCGAAAGGAGAAGCCCGATGTGGTGCCGGTCGTCCTGCCCGATGGAGAGACCATCCTTGTTGCTGTCTCTTATGGAGACGGTTTTGCTTATGTCATCAAACCCGGTGGCGACGACCCTGATGTGACCAACGGACTTGAGGTGAGGGCGACCGTCTCACGTCTGGAGGGAGGCAACCCACAGGAAGTGGTCATAAGAGGCGGGGTGGGGGTGGGCACCTTCACCTTGCCCGGCTTTGACTATCCACCGGGCGAACCTGCCATCAACAAGTCGCCAAGGCGGATGATACGAGACAACCTCGCAGCTTTTGACACACCATTGCAGGTGGTTGTCGCCGTGCCTGAGGGGGTGGAAATTGCCCGAAGAACCTTCAATCCAAGGTTGGGCATCGTGGGTGGCATCAGCATCATCGGTGTTTCAGGCATCGTCATGCCGTTCTCGGAAGATGCTTTCATCGAGTCCATCAGGAAATGTTTGAAGGTGGCGAAGGCGAGCGGGGCGCCAAGGGTGGTCATCAATAGCGGCGCGAAGAGCGAGCGGTTCATACGTTCTCGTTACCCCGACTTGCCTCAGCAGGCTTTCGTGGAATATGGCAACTACATCGGAGAGACGTTGAAGATGGCCGACGAATTGGGGATGGGAAAAGTCTCCCTCGGCATCATGTTGGGCAAGGCGGTGAAACTGGCTGCGGGACAATTGGACACGCATAGCCGGAGGGGAACGATGGACAAGGCGTTCATCGCACAAATGCTGACGGAGGCTGGCATCACCGCTGACATCTCCAACCTCACCCTCGCAAGGGACTTGTGGAACATCATACCCGAAGAGAAAATCCTTGATTTCAGCAAAGTGGTCATCGGCCATTGCCGTGAGCATTGCGCCTCGGTCGTCAATGATTGCGAACTCACCATTCTTCTCATCGGGGAGAATGGTGAGGTCTACGGATAACTTCGGACGAACATCGTCTACGTAGTAGAGGAGTCAAGGAGGATGTGCCTGGAGAAATTGTCATTGAATAGTCACACCGAGCGTAACAATAAAAAAAACTAAAAATGTAGTATTTGTATGACAAACAAAGCCAAAAATGTAAAAAAAATGCTTATTTTTGCAGCATATAAGTACAGCCTAAAATGAGAACAACAGCTATTCTCCTAACATTCCTGCTCACCGCAGCCATCCCGTCCATGGGGATGGAAAACCTTGCCGCCACCCCAATGAAAGGAGACATCAACGGCGATGGCTCGCTCAGCGTCAATGATGTCGCCCTGCTCGTGGAAATTGTCCTGCAAAACAAAGAGGCTGGCCCCACCGCCGATATGAATGGCGACGGAGAAGTCAATATCACCGACGTGACGCTCTTGCTTGACACTATCCTCGAATCCAACAACAATGGGCCACATGCACAGGATGAGGATGCCAACCCCAACTTGCCCGTACTCTCTCCAAAGGGCAAATAACGAGACTGCAAGCTTGCTATCAAGAAAGCATCCCGTCCGAAATAGAAGACAAGCACCCATCCAATGAAATCATCCACCACCTCATTGCATTTACACCACCGGAAACCTTTCGGCATCACCTTGCGCTTGGTACTGACACTTCCAGCCATACTCCTCTCCCTCTACCAAGCCATGGCACAGGCAACCTTCAACGAGTGCATACAGTCGCGTGGTCTCGCCGACATCATAACCGATTGGAGTGACAGTGTCACCATCACGCTGCCCATGCCCACATGCGCCTATGTCAACATCACCGGCACGAAGACCAACATCCCAACTCGGAAAGACGTCAACTATTTCCGTTGGCTGGAAATATACGACGGCAATGGCAACTATTTCAAGAAGCGCATCATCACAAGCGTGCAAGGACAAAACTCCACCACCTACCCGAAGAGGAATTTCAAAGTTGACTTCTGTGAAGACGAATGGGTGGGCGACGAAACGCCCGAAATCACCTTCGGCGACTGGGTGTCGCAGGATGCCTTCCACCTCAAAGCCTTCTACAACGACTTGTTCAAAGGCACTGGTATCATTGCCTATCGCACCTACGACCTCATGACACAAGGACGCGGAGAGACAGGACGCCTTTGGGAGCGCGCCGACATCAAGAAACCCGACCCACGCGCACTCTGCCACCCCGACGCCTTCCCGGTGAAACTCTATTTCAACGGTGAATATTATGGGCAATATTGCTGGCAGCTGAAGAAGCACCGCAAGAACATGAACCAGAAGAAGAACACACCGGAGCATATTCACATCGAGGGAAAAGGGCCTTATCAACTCAACCGCGACAATTTCTTCTTGGGAACCATTGCATGGAAACACATTTCTGTGAGAACACCCAAAGACCTTTACGATATGGACAGGAATGTCTACGACGATGACATAGGTGGGGAACTGATGGACGAGACCTCGCCTTATTACAATTTGGAAAGCGACGACGAGAAGACTCGCGAGCGGAAGCAAAACTCTGCCAAGGTGAAGAAATACCTGCAAGATTTCGCAAATTGTTACAAGGAGGTTGAGGCATTGGTCAACGCCAAGGCAAGCAATGAAGAAATACGTGCCAAATTGGAGGAACACCTCGACGTGACAAGTGTCATCGACTACATGTTGCACAACCTGCTCACCGTCAATTGGGACGGTGTGTCAAAAAACTATCAGTGGTTCACATACGATGGAAAGAAATGGTTTGTAGTACCTTACGACCTCGACAACACTTTCGGATATGGAACATACCGCATCCTTCAAGGAGGGTACTATAATCAAATGAGACTTATCCTCCTATCACCCTCCTATTGCCTCCTATATCCTCCTATTCCGAGAAACAGAAACACATTCGGTCTTACCTTTAAAAAATACAACAATGAAAATCATGCATTTCATCAGCGCGATGATACTTCTGATGGCGGCCTCCATCCCGGCCTTTGGACAAGCCGACATCGAGGAGTTAGAGATAGTGAACGAAACAAACACCGATGGAGGCTTTATCCATGATGGCTTGATAAGAGTGCAGGACGACAATGTGAAGTTCGGCTTCATCGACAAGACCGGAATGGTGGTCATACCGTGCAAATGGGAGGAAGCCAAGGATTTCTCTGGAGGCCTGGCTGGTGTGCAGGACGATAATTACAATTGGGGCTTCATCGACAAGAGCGGAAAGGTGGCCTGCCCGTGCAAGTGGGAGGACGTCAGGGATTTCTCCGAAGGACTGGCTGGTGTGCAGGACGACAATGACAAGTGGGGCTTCATCGATACGACTGGAAAGATGGTCGTACCGTGCAAGTGGAAGGATGCAGGGGACTTCTCCGAAGGGTTGGCTGTTGTGCAGGACGACGATGGCAAGTGGGGCTTCATCGACAAGACGGGAAAGGTGGTCGCAACGTGCAAGTGGGCGGATGCCTGGGATTTCTCTGATGGCTTAGGCCTGGTGAGGGACCACAATGGCAAGTTGGGCTTCATCGACAAGAGTGGAAAGGTGGTCGTCCCGTGCAAGTGGAAGGATGCCTGGAGATTCTCTAAAGGTCTGGCCATAGTACAGGATGACAATGACAAGTTTGGCTTCATCGACAAGACTGGAAAGGTGGTCTTGCCGTGCAAGTGGAAGGATGCTTGGAATTTCTCCGAAGACCTCGCCATGGTGAAGGGCGACAATGACAATAGAGGCTTCATCGACAAAACCGGGAATGTGGTCATTCCGTGCGAGTGGGATTTTGCCAATGATTTCTCCGATGGATTGTCCAAGGTGAGGGACGAATATGGCGTGGAGAACTTCATCGACAAGACTGGGAAGGTGGTCATACCGTGCAAGTGGAATATTGCCAGTGATTTCTCTGAAGGCCTGGTTCGTGTGAAGGATGACAATGGCAAATGGGGCTTCATCGACAAGGCAGGGAATATGGTAAGCCCATTTGAGTGGAATGATTCCGATGATTTCTCCGAAGGCCTGGCTCCGGTGCAGCACGACAATGGCAAATGGGGCTTCATCGACAAGACCGGAAAGGTGGTCATACCGTGCACGTGGTTGAATGTCGCAGACTTGTCTTTGCGGGAAGCCATTGAAAGGTAGGGTGACAATGGCAAGCGAGCCGCCATCCTAAAACTTTCCTATTACCTCCTAATTCCTCCTGTCAATATTGCTCGTCGTTCTTGCTCCTCCGGAACAGCACGCTGGCGATGACCGGGGCGCCGACCAGGGCGGTGACGGAGTTGACTGGCAACGCTCCCTCGAAACCTGGCATGCGGGCGATGAGATTGCAAACCAAAGCAAGGATTCCTCCTGCCAGCATCGTCCCGGGCATCAATATACGGTGGTCGCTGGAATGGTAGATGGCGCGTGCCAGATGGGGCACGGCTAGACCGATGAACATGATCGGACCGCAATAGGCGGTGACGATGGCGACCAACACTCCCGAACTGATGATGACCAACAAGCGCGAACGTTGGATGTTGAGCCCAAGGTTCTTGGCGTAGGCGTCACCTAAGAGCAACAGGTTCATGGTCTTCACCAGCAGCATGCTCAGAGGGAGAAGGATGGCCATCAGGGTGACGAAGAGTACCATCTGGTCGCCTGACACACGGCCGAAAGAGCCAAGGCCCCAGATGACAAACGCCTTTACGTCCTCCTCGGCGGAGAAGAACTTCAACACCCCTATGATGGCGGTGGCCAGATAGCCTATCATCACGCCGATGATGAGCAAAGTCACGTCACCCTTCACTTTCTGGGAGATATACGCGATGAGGCCCAATACCGCCAGCGCACCGACAACGGCGGCGATGGACATCGCCACGTCGCCAAGATAGCCGAGACGGCTGAGAGCCACTCCCCCCAACGAACCAGAGAGAAGTACGACAAACGCCACGCCAAGGGAGGCTCCGTTGGAAATACCCAGCACAGAAGGTCCGGCGAGTGGGTTGCGGAACACCGTCTGCATCTGAAGACCGCTCACAGCAAGGCCCGCACCCGCCACTATGGCGGTCAACGCCTGGGGGACGCGGGAATTGATGACGATGTTGCGCCATATCTCGTTGTCGCCGCCGCCCAACAAAATCCCACAGATATCGCCCACGGGGATGTGTACCGTGCCAAGCAACAGGTTGAGCACGAACAACACCACCAACAGCAATACCTGCAAGAGCGTCAAGGCGAGTGGACTTCTCATCACCCTATTTCAACAGTTGATAGAACGTGGGTTGGTAATCCTCGGGCATCAGTTCGGGATGGAAGATGGCCACAAAGTCGGCAAGCACCACATCGGGCTTCACGGGTGAAATCTCATAATATGGCGTCTGCTTCATGTTGCAGTAGATGACATGGCGGTCCTTGAACGCCTTGAACAGGGCGTTGCGTGGCTCGGATGATTTCAGCGCCTCATAGGAGAAGTCGCCGGGGAAACTGTTGAGGATGCGCCAGTAGTCGGCATTCGCCGCCGTGGCATACATCTGTTCGTATTCGATGGGGACGCCTCCCGTGTTGTCGTCTTTCAGCACGTATTCTGCTCCCGCGTCACGGAAAATCTGCGCCAGGTAGTTCTTCCCTCCCACGGCATACCAGTTGCCGCCGTGCATCTCGCCGCTGAAGACCGTCGGGCGTGTCGTCGTCCCTTCCACCTTTTTCTTCAAATCGAGGTAGCGGCTTTCTATCTCGGCAAAGACCTTGTCGGCCTCTTTCTCCTTGCCTATGAACATGGCGATGTATTTCACCCATTCCGCCTGACCCAGCGGGTCGAGTTCCTTGTATCCCAGGTGTGGGATGAGTGTGATGCCGGTCTCCTTGATGGTGTCATAGCCGCCACGCTTGAAGGGGGAGATGAATATCACCTGGGGATTGGCGGCCAGGATGAGTTCTGTGTCAAACTCACCTTCCATGCCGATTTTGACAATGTCACCCTTCTTCACTCGCGCAAGGATGTCCTTGTCGAAAAGGTTTTTCGTGCCGGTGATTCCCTTGATGACGTCATGGGCGTCGAGGGCGGTGAAGTTGGACATCTGCAGCATCGTCATCACGATGGTACGGTCGATGGGAACCTTCACCTCGGTATAACCCTCTGGCACCTCGGCCTTGACATCCTTGGGCACCAAGGCGAAGTGGTAGGATATCGGCATGTGGTCCTTGTCTTTCTGAGGGTCGGCGACATCCACCAGCCGCACGCCATTCGACAGTGTCTTCACTGTGTATCCCTTGGCGTATTTGGGGCCGCTCAAGGAGTCGACAACATCGCCCACGTCGCCTGTCCTGGCATTCTGCTTGCACGACAAAAATGCCCATACTGCTGCGCAAAGTGCGCAGAACAACATCACTTTGTTCTTCATCATAAAAAAACGGTTGCACCCTCCATCCTTACTCCGAGAATCTCGGGCATGAAACAATTTCCAGAGGCTGGTCTTCTGACTTCGACCCTACCGCCAAGCACCTTCCCGCCTATGAAAAAACTGGCAGTGGCAACACGCTTGGAGGTGATAAAAGGGCCTTACAGCTGCGGGACAGTCGGGGATTCTCACCCCGTTCCCATTTCATCGCGACACGCGAACCTTTGAATCAGTGGCAAAGGTAGTGAAAAAAAACGATGATGCTTGCAAAAAATGTATTTATTTTGTTTTTATCCTATAATGCGGTAGTGCCTTTTCGTCAGAAGCGGGTCTGCATACAAGTCCCCATACTTTTGAATTCGTCTATGGAGTTGAGGTGTCAAGGAGAGTGCTTGAAAATTGTCTATGGAGTTGAGGAGTCAAGGAGAGTGAGCCTAACGTCAAAAGTTGAGTGAATGCAAAACTTAAATGAAAGAATTAGTGATTTTTTCTTTTCTTTTCTTTCCTGTTTTAGGAAAAAATGTTAACTTTACCCGCTGAAATGTCATTGAAGTCTCCCTTTGATTGCATGCAATGCATGAGGAGGCCAGACAGGCCGCTTACGAACAATAAGATGTTTAATCATTCAATTTTAATATTATGAGAAAGAATTCCTTTTTTGTCCATCTTGCACTTTTAGTCTTGATGTTTGTGTTTACAGCTTCTTGTTTTGATAACTCTTCTCAAAAGAAAACGAAATTACGTGGACCAATCGAGCAGGAAATCAAGTCTCTTCAAAAGCAATTGCCTATGCCTATAGAAGGGACAGGGATTACTATCACTAGTGTGGTTTTAGATGGTGATATCGTTGCCTATACATATGTTATTTCTGACGAGGATTGGAAAGATATTGCAAGTTCAGAAGAACTCGCTAATTCCGAAAAAAATTTAGCACGGATTGTTTCCAATGTTCCAAGTGCTTCTATAGATATGTTTATCGAAAACGCATTGGGTATAAAAATGATTTACAGGTCAGAAGAGTCAGGGAAAAAACTCCGTACAATTGAAATACCAGCAGACAAGCTTAAAGAAATCAAGGAAAAAACAGACACAGGAGAATTAGAAGGCTATTCATTCTTGGAATTGACAAAAATGGAAATATCGGAGATGAAATTTCCTCAAGATTTAGGGGATGGGATTTGGATAACTGATGCTTATGTAAAAGGCAATAATATTTATTATGTGGTCAAAATCAATCAACGGATTAATCCGTCTGATTTGTCATCATCTGATAAAGTTGCCATGAAAAAGCAATTGATAAGTGATTTGAAGGCGGAGAAAAGTATTATGATTAACAAACAAGAGATGGTTGATGAAGATATTCATTTTGTATACATATACAATGATAAAAGAGGTGTCGAAGTCTTCCGTGCTGATATCGCACCATCTGATTTCTAATGAAGAAAAGTGGGCAAAGACTTGATTTTAGGGCGGGCACAATGCTCGCCCTTATTTTTTGCACCGCTATTCTTGACGTGAATCTCCAATTTTAGCTTTGCTGATAATGATTATCCGCTTGTATCCGAAGGGCGGCCTGAAAGGCCTGCAAGCACATAGCCCAAGGCAACGCCTTGGGTGTCAAGATGTTCATAGTCGCCCTGTAGGGGCATAAGCATTTGTAGATGAAA
>Ga0247610_10004693_pt1 | contig 14558 bp, 11 predicted proteins | sample 174DNAGHGhighgp2_FD_193483 | JGI IMG/M metagenome (GOLD analysis project Ga0247610, IMG submission 193483) | Sheep rumen microbial communities from Palmerston North, Manawatu-Wanganui, New Zealand - 1742 DNA GHGhigh gp2 | ecosystem: Host-associated > Mammals > Digestive system > Stomach > Rumen... | reverse complement strand
CCAAATAACCTTTTCAATTCCTAGCATTTCTTTTAAATGATTTTCAATTTCAGATTTTTCTAAATTACTATTTCTACCTTTAGATAATAAACAAGCCTCAGTAGTTAATAATAATCCCTTTCCATTCGAATGGATAGAACCACCCTCTAGGATAAAATCTTTATCAGATACTGTTTTAATATTTAATAGCTTACCTAGCTTACTACCTAAGGCATTATCCATATCCCAATTAGAATATAGACCATCTACAGTTCCACCCCAGGCATTAAAGCCAAAATCAACTGCTAGAATATCATTATCCTTATTTGTTAAGAATAATAAGGTATTATCTCTTGCCCATGAATCATCATAGTCTAATTCATGTACACTGATATTTTCTTTATTTAATAAAGCACTAATATCATAAGATACCTTAGGGCTTTTAATAACATAAACATGTTCATATTTAGAAATAGTAAAGATGATTTCTTTAAATTCTTCAAAAGCAATCACTCCACCATTTTCCCAAGTATCAATACGATAGGGTAATAAAATGATCGTACCCTGATGCTTCTTCCCTTCAAACGGTAGGGTATAACCCAAACTCTTTGGACTAGTCATCAAATCTATCCTCCACATTCTCTCTATTTGCTAGATATTGTTCATAATCAACAACGGATACTGTTAAATCATCATAATCCATTAATACAGTTGCGTTAGTTTTCTTATATTGCTTGATTCTATCAACAATATTCTGATCAAATACCTCACCAGGGATAATTAGAGGAATACCTGGTGGATAAATCATAATAGATTCCTTTGAGATTAAACCAATCGCATCATCTAAATTCACTCTTTTAACTGGTGCTTGATATGCAACACGAGGTCTCATTACCATCTTTGGGAATGGAGAATCATAATGATATTTTGGATAGGTTCTATTTTCAACATAATATTTTTTAGAGATATTTCTTAAAGCCTCTACTAAATTAACTAAATGCTCTTTTTTAGTACCTATAGCTAATATTGCAAGTACTACATATTGCTCAGCTAATTCCATTTGTACATTATATTCATCTCTTAAAATATTATATAATTCAAAACCATTAATTGTTAATGACTCAAGTTCAATAACAAGTTTTGTACAATCATAAGCATATGAGCCTTGATTAATGAAATAATCTCTACCACGAGCTTTAAATCCTGGGATTTCATTAATTAAAGCTCTTGCCTCATTACCGAGCTTAATAACCTCATCTAATTTTGCCTCTCCACTATGATATAAATAGTGTCTAGCAGAATCTAAAGATGCAATTAATAAATTCGATGGGCTTGTAGTATTAATAACCATTAAAGCTTTAAAAATATCGTAGTGAGTAACCTTATTACCTTTTCTTAATAAGACAGATGCCTGAGTTAAGGCTCCACCTGTTTTATGCATCGATACTGCAGATAAATCAAAATCTGCATCCATTGCTGCAATTGGTAGTGCAGGGTGAAATCCCAAATGAGCACCGTGTGCCTCATCTGCCAAAGCTACCATTCCTCTTTTATGTGCCTCATAAGCTAATCTTTTTAAATCATTAGTAGCTCCAAAGTAAGTAGGGTTTATAACAAAGACAGCCTTCGCATTTGGATGCTTATCCATTTTATTAATATAATCATCTACAGTAGGTTGATTAGATATTTCTAGGTTTCTATCAAATTCTGGCATTACAAATACTGGAATAGCACCAGATAAAATTAATGCGTTAATTACAGATTTATGGCAGTTTCTTGGTAAGATTATCTCTTCATGAGCTTTAACTGTTGCCATAATCATTGCCATAATACCTGAAGATGTACCATTAATTAAAAAGAAGGCCTCATCTGCATGGTAGCAATCTGCCATTAGCTTTTGTGCTTCTTCAATAACTCCATTTGGATGGTTTAGGTTATCTAAGCCTCTTGGAGCATTTACATCACAATTGTAGGTTAATTCTCCTACATAATCTTTAAATAGATTATCCGCATTTCCCATATGGTGCCCTGGGACATCAAATGGGGATATGTTATCATCTATATAATGTTTTAGGGCATCTAAAAAAGGTGTCTTACTTTGATCCATATTTTAAACCTCACTACAATTATCGTTTTTTAAACAAATCTATTATAGATGATTTTTATTAAAAATCAATAGAAAAAACAAGAAAAGAAAAGACCTGTGAAATCCACAGGTCTTTAGATCTATTAAGCCTTGTTGTTTGAACCTAAAACTTCAACAATCTTATGCTTTACAACGTCCTTAACGTTCTTTCTACCATCGCCTAAATATTGACGTGGGTCGAAATGATCAGGATGCTCATCGAAGTGTAAACGAATAGCAGCAGTCATACCTAAACGTAAGTCAGAGTCAATATTGATCTTACATACTGCCATCTTTGCAGCTTCTCTTAATTGCTCCTCAGGAATACCGATAGCATCTGGCATCTTTCCACCATGCTCGTTAATAATCTTAACATACTCTTGTGGAACTGATGAAGAACCATGTAATACGATTGGGAAGCCAGGTAGTCTCTTTTCAACTTCCTTTAAGATATCAAATCTTAGTGGAGGTGGAACTAATACACCATCCTTATTTCTTGTGCATTGTTCAGCCTTGAACTTGTATGCACCATGAGATGTACCAATAGCGATAGCTAATGAGTCAACACCTGTACGAGTAACGAAGTCTTGAACTTGTTCAGGGTCAGTATAGCTTGACTTACCAAACTCAACCTTAACTTCGTCCTCAACACCTGCTAAAGTACCAAGTTCAGCTTCTACTGTAACATAACGACCACGAGCCTTAACATCATGAGCGTATTCACAAACTTTTCTTGTTACTGCAACATTCTCTTCATATGGATGACCAGAATAGTCAATCATTACTGATGTAAATCCATCATCGATACAAGCCTTACATAATTCGAATGAATCACCATGGTCTAAGTGTAATACGATTGGAATATTTGGGTTGTTCTCTACGGCAGCTTGTACCATATGAACTAAGTATCTAGCGTTTGCATACTTTCTAGCACCAGAAGATACTTGTAGGATAACTGGAGAGTTTAATTCACCAGCAGCTTCAGTGATAGCTTGAACGATTTCCATGTTGTTAACATTGAAAGCACCAATAGCATATCCTTCCTTATAAGCTTTTTCAAATAATTCTTTAGAATTTACTAAAGCCATATAAATAGTTCCTCCTTAAATTACTATTTAATTCATACCATAAAATATTATAACATATTTTTAAAAATCTTCTATATGAAACCGCTAATAATTTACAATTTTAATCGAGTGTTGCTTCTAATACACTCTTTGTTTGATTTTCGCGGAATGCTTCTAATTTATCCTTAATTTCATCATCAGATAAAGAAAGAATTGACAATGCACTTAATGCTGCATTTTTAGCTCCATTAATTGCAACAGTTAACACAGGAACTCCACCTGGCATTTGAACGATAGATAATAATGAATCTAAGCCGTTTAACGCTCTAGATTTAACTGGAACTCCAATAACTGGTAGTGTAGTCATAGCTGCAACCATACCAGGTAGGTGTGCTGCTCCACCAGCACCAGCAATGATTACTTTAATTCCTCTTTCTCTTGCAGTATGAGCATATTCATACATTAAATCTGGAGTACGATGAGCTGATACTACTTGCTTTTCATAAGGAACATTAAATTCTTCTAATACCTTGCAGGCATCCTTCATTACCTCATAATCAGAGGTAGAGCCCATAATAATACCAACTTTTGCCATATTACTTACCTAAAATTTCAAATAATCTCTTTGCTGCTAATGCAGGACCCTCATGCTCCATTCCAGGAACAGCTAATCTTGTGTGTAATACACCAATCTTAGTACCATCTTGAATTAGCTTATCAAAAATCTTATCGATAATAACTCTTGTCTCTGCTTCCCTTTGTACAGGTCCAAAAGGATTTGCAAAGAATGATTCAGTCATACCAGTTTCCTGAGTTGTACCCTTAGCTCTTCTTGCACCACGAATGAAAATAGGCTTAGCCTCTTCTGCATTCTTATAAAATTCTACTGGATCAGCACAATCTGCATCATAGTTATTTGCATAGAATACCATATCTACCTTATACCCCTTCATAATTTGAGGGTATGTAGCTACTGGAATTACTAAACGTGAATTAATCTTATCTGGGTTCATGAAGATGGCTCTATCCATTTCACGGTAAGCATATCCACCTGCCATATCGTCAAGTCTAACGAATGCACCAATTTCAGTACCATAAGCTAGAACCTCACCATTTTCATTTATCTTGAATGTACCCATATCATCGAAGATAGTTAATTGAGAAGAAATCTCTTCACCAGCCATTTCAGATAATGCCTCTAAAGATTCACTCTTACCAGCTCCACTATCACCAATGATAACAATATTTTTCTTCTTACCATTTTTCATAGTGATATGTACACATGCACCATGAAGTGGTAATGCACCTTCTTTGATCATCTTTACATTATATAAAGTTAATAGCATCTTCTTCATATAACCAAAGTAATCAATTGAAGAATTGTGTGGTGCAACACCTATATAGATATCCTCTTCATTATCATAATAGAAATAGGATTCATCCTCATAATCAGCGCCAAAAATATAAATACAATCTGGCTTCTTGCCCTTTACATCAGATACAGGAACAAATTCAAATAGATTACAAAGAGTAATACCATGAGCTAGATAGTCTCTATGGAAATATACATAGGATAATGCACTTCCTACTCTAGCTGCATAGCAATAATATTCGTTTGCATGGAATTTATCCTTAATCCAGTTAATTGGATTTTCCTTTGCCTCTGGATAGGTACCGGTTCTTTTGTTCTTATCAGAATATGAAATGAATGGTGGACGAATTAGAATTTGCTCAATAGCCTCAGCCTTAGCTAAGAAAGCATATTTAGAGTCTTTCTTCATCCATTCATTTCTTGTAATAAGAATTGCAGCATTTGTACCTGCAGGTAATTGTCTATAAATTGGGAATTTATGACCATAAAGCTTTTCAGAAATTTGACGATATGTCTTTAAAACTAAATTGTTAAATTCAGTTTGAGCATCAATAAATGAATTTGTCTCAATACCATCTTTAGTAGCTCTTGAAAAGATTACAGCATATCTTTCTAGCTTTCTCCAATAATCATAGAAGTTTTGTATTAAATCATACATAACCTCTCTTTTTTGTAATGCTTGATTGTAAAAAGGATCCATTGCAGAAACCTCATCTACACTAAATGCTAATAAAAGCTTTAGCATATTAATAGTCTTTGCCTCAACCTCCTTTTTAGGGAAGATTCTTAATACTGCTAGAAATGTTTGATTTTCAGTTTTGAATAAATGCTTAACATACTTTCCCCAAACATCTGCAAAGCATGCAGATGATAATACTTCATTTTCAGTTTGACAGAACTTCTCTGAGAAATTCATTACAACCTGTCTTTTACCTGTTACATATTCCATGTAAACTTCCTCCTCTTAAAATAATCCAACTATTTTCCCGTTTACTACATCCATTCTCTCAGCAGCTGGTTCTTTAGGCAAACCTGGCATTCTCATAATTTCACCAGATAATGCAACAATGAATCCTGCTCCAATTGATGGGGTTACTCCTCTAATAGTTACAGTAAAGTCCTCAGGTCTTCCAAGTAGTTTTGGATTGTCTGATAGAGAATACTGTGTTTTAGCCATACATACTAACTGATTACCAAAGCCTAACTTTGTTAATCTTGCAATCTGGTTCTTTGCATCTTGAGTATATTCAACATGACTAGCCCCATAGACTTCCTTACAAATCTTTTCAATTTTTTCTTTGATAGAGTCTTCTCTTTCATAAATGAATTTGAATTCGTTAACTCCATTTTCGATTTGGTCAATTACCTTATTTGCTAAATCAATAGCGCCTTCACCGCCCTTTGCCCAAACCTCAGATAAGGATACAGGATGGTTATTTTTTACAGACCAATCCTCTAAAGCCTTAATTTCTTCTTCTGTATCTGAAGTAAAGCGGTTAATTGCAACAACATAAGGTAATTTGAATTTTTGAATGTTTTCAATATGCTTCTCTAGATTCTTAAATCCAAGCTTCAAAGCATCAACATTCTCTAATCCCAAATCCTCTTTCTTTACACCACCATGCATCTTAAGTGCACGAATAGTAGCAACAATAACAACACAAGATGGCTTTAGGTTAGCTTCTCTACACTTAATATCTAAGAATTTTTCAGCACCTAAGTCAGCACCAAATCCTGCCTCAGTTACTACATAATCACCATAGCTTAATGCCTTTTTAGTCGCAATTACAGAATTGCAGCCATGAGCGATGTTTGCAAATGGTCCACCATGGATGAAGGTTGGTGTATGCTCTAGGGTTTGCACTAAATTTGGCTTTAGCGCATCCTTTAGAATCATCATTAATGCACCAGTAATCTTTAAATCCTTAATAGTAATAGGTAATCTATCGTATGTGTATGCTACAACAGTACGGTCTAGACGACATCTTAAATCGTCCATATCCTTTGCAAGGCATAGGATTGCCATAATTTCTGATGCAACAACAATATCAAAATGATCCTCACGAGGAACACCATTAGATGAGCCTCCTAAGCCTACTACACAATTTCTTAATGCACGATCATTCATATCAATTACACGGTGCCATACAACTCTTGTTGGGTCAATGTGTAATTCATTTCCTTGGAAAATGTGATTATCTAAGACTGCAGATACACAGTTGTTTGCAGCTTCAATTGCGTGGAAATCACCAGTGAAGTGTAAATTGATATCCTCCATTGGAATTACTTGAGAATATCCACCACCAGCAGCGCCTCCCTTTACACCAAGTACAGGTCCAAAGGATGGCTCTCTAAGTGCGATGACTGTTTTCTTTCCTAAACGATGTAGTGCATCACCTAAGCCAATAGTAGTTGTTGATTTACCCTCTCCTGCTGGAGTTGGATTAATGGCAGTAACTAAAATTAGCTTACCATTCTTATTACCAAAGGAATCTAGGTTAACCTTAGCCTTATATTTACCATATAATTCAATATCATCTTCCTTAATTCCTAAGTCATTTGCGATTTCAGTGATTGGCTTTATAAAAGCCTTTTGAGCTATTTCTAAATCTGTTAACATACAATTTCACCTTTCTGTTTTTGTTTGTCATACAAAATCACTTGTTTTCCTCAAATATACATTTATCATATCATAATCGAGGGTTCATTAAAACTATGTTTTAAGAGAAAACGTTTTATTTTAGACTGACTGTTTTTTGGTCAAAATCAACAAAAACCTTCTCCTCTTTTGAGGTTGGAATGTTCTTTCCAATAAAGTCCGCTCTTATTGGTAATTCCCTATGTCCTCTATCTACAAATACGGCAAGTTCTATCTTAGATGGTCTTCCTAAATCCATAATTAAATCCATTGCCGCTCTAGATGATCTACCTGTATATAATACATCATCAACAAGTACAACCACCTTACCATTAATGTTTTCCATTAATGCATTTTTGACCTCTTGATTTTTCTTATCATCATCTCTATGAGAAGAAATATCAATTGCCTCAACAGGTACTTTAATTCCCTCAAATAAAAAAATAAGAGACTGAATTTCTTTTGCAATTGGAGTCCCTTTTCTTTCTATACCTACAAGGATTAAAGAAGAAAGGTCTTCATTTCTTTCTATTATTTCATGAGTCATTCTCTTTAATGTTCTTGTAAATTGTTCACTTTCTATAATTGTTTTCATATTATACCTCTCTGGATATCTTTAATATTTGTAAATACAATAAGGAAGCCACTAAGGGCTTCCTTATTCATTTTTATTCCTCGTCAAAGTCATCTGGTAAATTAGCGTTATGATAGATATTTTCAAAATCATCATACTCAGATAAGATTTCTAAGAATCTTCTAAACTTCTCTAGGTGATCTTCATCTAGGTCAACCTTAGTAGAAGGTACCATATCTACCTCTGCTTGTTCAAACTCAAGATCTGGCTTTACAGCAAGTAATGCTTCTTTAATTGCTTCACAATCAGATGGTGCAGCTGTAATATTTACAAAACCATCCTCATCTGTTGTTAATTCTTCAAAATCAAGACCAGCTTCCATTAATGCTTCCATAGTCTCATCCTCAGATAAGCCCTCATAACAGAATACTGACTTTCTGTTGAATAAATAAGATACTGAAGTACCAATTGTACCACCAGTTTTATTGAATGCTGTACGAGCCTCAGTATAAGTACGGTTATCATTATCTGTTAAGAATTCAACGATAACAGCTACCTGTCCTGGACCATAACCTTCATATACCTTTTCCTTTGTAGCACCAGATGTTACACCCTTAGCCTTTTCAATTGCACGTTTAATAACGTCAGCAGGGCATTGGTCCTTCTTTGCTCTTGCAATTACGTTCTTTAATCCTTGATTCATTTCAGGATCAGGAACACCAGCCTTTGCAGCGGCAAAAATTTCCTTATTCCATCTAGCATATTTTGCTGATTTCATAGCTGCAGTCTTAGCCATAGATGCAGCACGAACTTCATGAGCTCTACCCATAATATTACACAACCTTTCGATTTAATTTCAATTACTTTTTTATTATATATAAAAATAGGACTCGTTTCAACATTTTTTTAAAACTCTAAAAATAGAAAAAGAAAAAGACTACAAAAGTAGTCCTTTGGTTTATTCTTTAACCATGTATAAAATACCAATAGTTCCCTGCCCACAGTGAGATGAAATGACACAGCCTGCAACTGTAGATACAATATCTACACCCGGAAACATTGCACTTAGCTTTTCATATAGATAATCTCTATATTCAAAGGCTAGAGAGTGAGTGATTAGAATGTGGTCTAAATCCACTCTATCCTTATCCTCTTCGATTTGTTTAAGTAATGCATTTAGAGCAACCTTCATCTTTCCAATTGGCTTTTTACCAACAGACATTTTACCATCTCTTACAATGATGTATGGTTTAATCTTTAATAGTGTACCCATAAATGCGGCAACACCACTACATCTTCCACCTTTGTATAGATAATCCATCTTCTCAATGACAAACTGAGACAATACTAACTTAGTATTAGCCTCCATTTTACTTGCTACTTCTTTTGCAGATAATCCTGCTTCAATATCCTTAGCTGCCTTATATAAAAGTAATCCTATACCAGAAGATAGATTCATAGAATCTACTACATATATTTTATCTTCTGCAACCTCTCTTGCAGCTAAAACTGCATTTTCATATGTTCTAGACATTTGTCTTGAAATACCTGTATAGACAACCTCATATCCTTCATCTACATATTTTTTAAATACTTCAATAAATTTATCTATAGGGATTGCCGCAGTCTTTGGTAGCATTCCCTTTTCTTCTACCTTTTTATATAATTCTTCCGTTGTAATTTCTACTCCATCTAAATACGATTCCTCCTGGAAATTCACATATAAAGGCAATACCTCTACATTAAGCTTTTCATAAATTTCTTTTGATAAATCGCTTGTAGAATCTGTAATTAGTTTTACCATAAATAAAACCCCCTATTTAAAATTATTATACTTTAATCCGTATTCTTTTTCAATCTCTTGTAATTTAGGAAGCCTACTAAAAGTAATGATTTATCATAAAATAATTTTTAACTTATTTTCACCATCTAGTATCATTAACCGATACTTTGTAAAGAATTTAGATACTTTTTCTTTTTATATGTTATTAATTTAGATATAATATTATCAGGTGATAATATGCGAGCACTTTTAATTGGAATTAAAAGCCCTAATGATTTTTATGATATTAATTATTCATTAGATGAGCTAAAAAATCTAGCAAAAACCTTAGATATAGAAGTTGTTGATAGATTAATACAAAATTTAGATAAACCAAATAATAAAACCTATATTGGCTCTGGCAAGCTAAAAGAGGTTCTTCTTTTAATTGCCACATTAGATATTGATTTATTAATTTGTAACGATGAACTATCTCCAGCACAATTAAAAAACATTGAAGAATTCACTAAAATCGAATGTATAGACAGAAGCTATTTAATCTTAAAAATCTTCGAACAAAGAGCCATGACTAAGGAAGCGAAGCTAGAAATTGAGCTTGCTAAGAATCTATATTTACTACCAAGAATTCAAACACTAAAGGATAAAGAAGAAAGAATTGGTGGAAAAGGATTAAGAGGTAAGGGTGAAACTCAAAGGGAGCTTGACCAAAGACATTTAAGGGCGGAGATTTCAAAGTTACAAAAAGAGATTGAAAAACAAAACCAAATGAAGAAAAATCAAATAGAAAAAAGAAAGAAAAATGAGATTCCAATGGTATGCCTTGTAGGCTATACCAATAGTGGAAAATCCACTACCATGAATACCATTTTAGAATACCTAGAGGAAAGTGAAAACAAAAAGGTATTCGCAAAAGATCAGTTATTTGCCACACTTCAAACCTTCAACAGAAAGATAAGCTACAAAAAAAATGATTTCATGTTAATTGATACCATTGGATTTGTATCTAAAATCCCTCACCATTTAGTTGCCTCCTTCTACCAAACCCTAGAGGAGGTTAAGCATGCAGATTTAATCATCCATGTAATTGATTCTGCATCCGAATACAAAAATGAGCAATTTATGGTAGTAAATCAGGTTCTAGATTTCCTAGATACAAAAAAAATCCCAACTGTTTATTTATTAAACAAATGGGATTTAAATGAGAATCCTAGTCTATGTATTCCTGGTAAAAGAACTATTCCATATTCAAATAAAACCAAATTTAATATAGATGAGTTATTAGATACCATACTAGAATATGTAACTCCAAGCTCTATAAGAGTTCGATTATTAATACCTTTCCAAAAAGGAAATCTAATTCCTATTATTGAAGCGAATAGTCATATTTACCACAAGGAATATCAAAGCTATGGTACATATTATGATATTGAATTGCCAGTAAAGCTTTATTATCAATTTAGAGAATATGATTTAGATTTAATGGTATCATAATAGCGAATAATGATTTAAAAGAATGTTAGTAGACATAGAGTGTTTATTAACATTTTTTAAAACGCATTTGCAACGTATTTTTTGCGTTGCATTTTTGTTGCAACGTATTTTGAAAAATTACAACGCAAATAGCACCGTACAGATTCAAATCAGATATTCTTCTATCTGTGCTATAGTCACTACCTATATTTCATAATAATGCTTGTCTTAGGAAACAAGTTACAAATTTTGCATTTTGACTGTACTATAGTGTCAACATCCCCATATGTTTGCTATATATAAGAGATGAAATTCATAAAAATATTAAAATTATTAATTTGTAAAATTTAAAAAATGGCTGTGAAAAAACCTAACTTTTGAAAAAGTTGGGCTTCACAGCCTTTTTTCGTTCAAAAAACAAAAAACGCTCGGGGAATCGAACCCGGAGACGTCTTTATGATAGAATAGTGTTGGCACACAATTATTCTACATGAGTTATTATAACATAAGACAAAGCTTTTTTATACTCTCCTCAACTATCAAGGTTGAGGAAACACAAAAAATAGATAGATTTTTACAATTATTGGATAAATCTGGAGTATGTGATTTACTCAAAAAACAAATGATTCATGATGAAGAAAATAAAGGGGGAAGACCGGGATATAATATATACAATATGTTGGCAGCGATTATATATAGCTTCGCTTTTAATAAAGCCTCGTTAAGAAATATAGAGGATTTATGTAATTATGATTTAAGAGTGATTTATATAATGGAGAATGAGACCCCAACATATAGAACAATTGGTAATTTTATAAATGAATATATCATTCCAAATAGAGATAGTATATTCTCGTTAATCACACAAGAGATTTTTAAAGAATGTGATTTAAAAATGGATAAAGCTTATATAGACGGATCAAAATTTGAAGCTGACGCAAATAAATATAAATTTGTATGGAAGCCTACTACTTTCCATACAAAGCTAGGTGAAAAGATTAGAATATTATTAAACAACTACGGAATTCAAAGAGGCGTTCCATCAGAAGGAATAATCAATTCAAAAACAGTAGCGGAAAAATTATTGGAATTAAATGAGGTTTTGTCAAAATACGATTTATCTTTAAAGGAAAATAAAAAACACAAAGAAGCATATAATCTGATGTATAAGTATTTAGAAAAGAGTTTGGAATACGAAGAGAAAGAGAGGATTTGTGGGCCAAATAGAAACTCTTACTATAAAACTGATACTGACGCAACAGCTATGTGTTTAAAGGAAGATTATTATTCAGGGTTAGGTAGTAATATGCATGCCGCTTATAATGTTCAACTTAGTGTAATATATGGGATAATTTCAACATATTTGGTCACTCAATCAAGAAATGATATAGATGATTTTATACCAATAGTTGAAAAACATTATGAAATGTATGGAAATTATCCTAAAGCAATATGTGCAGATGCTGGATATGGTTCTTTAAAAAATTATGAATATCTTAGAATAAGCAATATTAAAAACTATGTGAAATATATGACATGGGAAGGCAATGCCTCAGGCAAAAAGCCTAGCCAATACAAAATAAATCCTGATAATACAATTACGTGTTTAAATGGAATTACAGGATATATAACAACTGAAACTCAAGCGCATCCTAGAAAAAAGAATTCTGTTTTTTATAAAATAGACGGGTGCAACAATTGTAATTTTAAGGATTATTGTAAAAGATTTATGCAAGACAAGACTCAAAATTTTAAAATTTTTGAAGTGTCTCAAATACTCCAGCATCACATTCAGGAAGCCGAAAGCAACCTTCTTTCACCAGAAGGTATAGAAATGAGAGTTAATAGAAGTTCACAAATTGAAGGAGCTTTTGGCGTTATTAAATATAATTTTATGTATGAAAGATTTAGAAGAACAAGTCTTGAAAAAGTATCAACTGAATGTATGTTAGTATGTCTTGGATATAACATTAGAAAACTTTTCAAATTTTTTAGTGGGAATGCCAAATTTGATTATTGGAAAGCACCAGAAGATTTAAAAGCCGAAAATTTTAAAAAACCCAGTGCAAAACGACTATCAAAAAAAGCTTCTAAGATTAAACCTAAATCAGTTAATCAAGAAGCTAAAGACAAATATAAATATGCAAATTAAAAAGGCTGTAACCTAGGTAAAGATTTTTTAAATTCAAAACCTAGGTTTTTTCACAGCCTCTTTTTTACTGAGTACACATATAGTCTCAACGTGGGCTCCAAAGTTTTTAGAAGTGCTCCACTTTATTCAAAATCTATTTTAAACAATGATAATAATTCCTTTACTCTATCTTGACCCGAAAGGCAAGTATCAATTAACCAGCCTCTTTCTTCTTTCCAATTCTTTAATCCTCTATAATAAAACATCTTTATATCATCGGTTATGATAATAGGAACATAGTTATATTTTAAACATTCTTTTAGCATTATTAATCTTCCAACTCTTCCATTACCATCTTGAAATGGATGAATGGACTCAAAATCATGATGAAACTCAATAATATCTTCTATTGTTTTTTCTTTTTTCGAATTATATTTATCTAACAATTTTTTCATTTCACTAGAAACTTTATCAGGTGATGTGGTATCTATACCACCAACAACATTCTCTTTTAATTTATAATTTCCAACCATAAATGTTGGGTCAAGTGAATCAATTGAATTATTCTTTAAGACAAAATGAAACTGTTTGATCATTGATTCAGTTAATTTATAATTAGCCATATCAATCACTAAATCAATACATCTAAAATGATTAATTGTCTCAATTATATCATTTACTTTTATAGTATTTTTAGAATTAATTGTTTTAGTTTCAAAAATATATCTAGTTTCATCATGAGTAAGTTTTGAACCTTCAATATGATTTGAATTGTATGTCATTTCAATTTGAAGCTCATGATATATACCACCAGATCTTTTGGTATCCTTTTCCATTTTTAAAACATCTAACAATTTCCTTTTAATATTAGTATGTCTAATTTGTCTTTCAGGTTTTTTTGCATCTTCAGGAATCAGCCATGTTTTACCATTTAAAACTGAACCAGGTATTCTACCCTTACTACAGTAATCTCTAATGCTTCTTTCTGAAATCCCCCATTTTAATGAAATTTCTTTAACTGTTTTATAATTCATACCTTTATCACCAACATTATTATACCATATTATCGGCAAAATATAAACAGAAAACGTATAAAGGAAAACGGCATATATTTTGCCGTTACTTTGTTTTTATCGCCGATTAGTGTGGTGGATATCTTTTAAAGATAACGAGCATATCGTCTCAACGTGAGAAAATAATACGCGGATTTTTTCTTTAAAATAAGTCTAGCTATTTTAAATCATTATATGTTACTTCTATTATTTCTTTTAATAATATTGAATTATCTATTTCGTTTACTAAATACATATGTTTAGCACCAGGATATGGTATAGATTCTTCCATATTATATTTCTTATTATTTTTTGTAATTTTAATTAATAATCTATCATCATATTTACCACCAATTAAAATTCCATC
>Ga0247610_10004691_pt1 | contig 14560 bp, 13 predicted proteins | sample 174DNAGHGhighgp2_FD_193483 | JGI IMG/M metagenome (GOLD analysis project Ga0247610, IMG submission 193483) | Sheep rumen microbial communities from Palmerston North, Manawatu-Wanganui, New Zealand - 1742 DNA GHGhigh gp2 | ecosystem: Host-associated > Mammals > Digestive system > Stomach > Rumen... | reverse complement strand
TGTGGAGCATATTTTTCTATCCAATCTATTGGGTACTTTTTGAGATACGCAGCGGTCAAATAGATTCCAGCAAATAGAATGATACTGTATCCACTATAATAATCATACCACCCACTCAGCCAGCTGACATAACTTTGGAATAAAAAATAGGATAGCAAAACAATTTGCAGTTCCTTTTTTGTCGCATGTTCAATAAAGGTATTCAGCAGGGGAGATATCAGATAAAGCCCTAAATAGCCTAAGACAAACCAATAGCCTTCATAAAAACATAAGCTGGTTTTAATTCCTGAATAATTGAAATTTGTAACATGCAATGCTATAGCAATGCCATAAATCGCCCATAAAGTAAAGAACACTAAGAAAAGGTATTTTGCAAGTCCTTTTGTTTTGAACTTAATACCAAACCATCCAGATATAGCAATAAAGACACCGACCCCGAGTGTGGTAACACAACTTAACAGTACATCCATGAAGAATGCTAGTGGACCACCAATAATTGTTTCTAAAGCGGGTGACTGACGGAGACGGATATGGGTATGTCCAAAGATTATTAATATCATGGATATTACCCGTAAAAGCTCTATGCCAGACTGCCGCAACTGTTTCATTTTGTTGTAATAAATTACAAATTGTAAAATTTGTTTACATCATAATTTGTGTCATATTCATATTTTTCATATATCCATTCTGAACCAGTATGACCAGGAGTGAAAAAAGTTTTGTATGGACACATATTGAATTCCCAAGCGTCAAGTACTCGGAAAAATAGGCCAAAGAGCATAATTGTCAAAAACAATCTCAAACCTATTCGACTTTGTAATTTGCAGATTTGCGTTAAAATGAAAATTAGTCCCATCACTCCATACCATGAAATACGTCCTCCGTCGCCTGATTTACAAAAGAAAAGCAAGATTCCACAGAACATCAAATAAAGATTCAAGTAAGATAATGATTCTTTATTCTTTTTTATAAGTTGATAATTCTGGTACAATAGAAAAAGAAATACAAAAGACTCTAATACATATTCATATCGAAAACCTGCTTCTGCAGATCCTGCATGGTCAGAAAAATTTTCAAATCCTGTCATGTCTCCTGCAAATGTAAACATTCCTCCAACACCTACAAGCCCTAACCCTAAAAGCATAATCATAACGAGCATAATTTGGCTAAACTTCCATTTCCTTAATGGTATGAAATATAGAACTACCATAATAATAGCCGAATTATGAGTCATAGTTGCTAAGGCAATAATTGCTAAATATTTCCATTTCTTGCGTTGTGTATAATAAGGAAGTGAAAGCCATACAATACCTGCAGCAAGGACCTGTCGAAGATAAGTAAAAGTAAAGAAAAACATAAGACTCATAAAAATAAGAAGAGCAAAATATGGTTTTTCTGTATAGCGATAAAAGCAGATACCATAAATAGCATACATTAATAGTGTATAGATAAAAATGAATATATACCGATTAGGAGTTATGAGCCCTATTAAGACATTTGTTAATCCATAAGCTGGCTCTTTAGAAAAGAACCTGAGGAATGCTTCATTTAATATACCTTCTCCTCGGGATACGGAATTTGATATGGCAGTAAACACTTCTGCATAAATATAGCGATCATAGCCACCTAACATATCACTGATTCCGACAAAGGCACCTACTGATAGAACATATAGACCGAAAACATAGGGAGACACCTTTCCCCTTTTTTCAAACTGCCGTATAGCTATAACTGCCGTTATAATAAATAGAAGTATATATATATACATAACCTGACAATTTTAACTGAAATATTGACGTAGTTTATTCGCTAAATAAAAGAGAATATACGAAGACGGATGCATAAGCATAAACCGTAATGCTTTGCCCCTTCTTGATAAAAGCATTCCTTTCGTTTCTTTTGCTATTTGAGTACAATATTCATCATATATTAACGACCTGTTGTGAAAACAAGCAGAAGATAGTGCACCTATGGCTTTAGAATAAAACAATAAAGAGAATCTTTCAAACAAACCCGCTTTTATCAGTTCACGCCTTATACATTCGAGTAAATGCTTTTGCGGAATTAAGGATGTAAATTGATAAGTATGCGTTGATGATTTACAATTTTCAATATAATTATATGTTAAATCATTGAATAGGCCTATCTTCCCAGCCTGTAATCCTAAGCACACATTCATGTAAAAATCTTCCCCGACCCTGACATCATCTGGCAGATCATATGTCTCTGGTCCAAAAAGTTTGCGTTTATATAATGTTGCTACTGGACCTATATTGACATACCCTTGAAACAAGTACTTAACGTATGTCGATGAATCTATAATCTCCTCATTAATAAAATTTGAGATATGACCTTCAGATTTATCAGCTGGAACAAATTTTCTTGCTCCTTGAATAATGTCAAGTGATTGATTCTTATTTTTGCTTAAAAGATTTTCGAGTGCATCATTAGGGATTGTGTCATCGGAATCAACAAAGAAAATATAGTTACCCGTTGCTTTTTCTACTCCTAACTTACGGGCAGAACTTGGCCCGCCATTACTCTTTGTAAAGACTTGTATTCGATTGTCCTTTTGCTGAAGTTTTCTGCAAATAGCCAAAGACGCGTCCTTGCTGCCGTCATCTACAAGAATTAATTCAAAATCATGATAAGTTTGCTTAAGAATGCTTTCGACGCATCGTTCAATGAATGCTTCTGCATTATATACAGGTACTACGATAGATATTTTTGTTTTCGTCATAGATATACTTATAAATTAGCTTGCAAAAAGGCTAATGATTTTTGTTTCCAAACATTCCTGATATTATTTACCTTTTCCCAGTCAATTCTTTCTGCCCAGTTAATATTACTTTTGTCATTCATATTGACAATTCGGTTCTCCAATCCAAACAATTTTAATAGTGAGGCAAATCTTGATGCACCTCTGTCAGTATTAATTATAACCCAGAAAGGTTTGTTGAAAATAATAGAGAATACACAGCCATGGAATGAATCCGTCAAAACAAGTTGGGCATCCATGATGGACTTTATCCATTGTGTAACAGGTGGATATAGAAACTTGCACTTATTACTCTCTGTCATTTTAGAATAGGCAACCTCTTCTGGCATGCAGTAATATGGCTGATATCCTGTATCCTCTGATACTTTATCTGTCATGTTCCTTGTTTTGTCTGAGTTATCCAAAATGTAGCAGAATAGACTTCCCCGTATTTCAGATTCCAGTTCTTTTCTAACCAAATCAATATAATACTCTTTCTCCAACAATAGTGTTGGATCTAATACTTGGACAGCATCCCTTCCAAAATATTGTTTGCAAAGAGAAATGCCCGAATCTTCCCTCACGCTAACCGCATCAAAGTTTGCCAACAACTCTTTACAACGCATGGTTTGTTCTTGGCTGTATTCCCAATAGTCCACACCAAAAGAAGCAGCATAAGAAAACCTTTTCAATTCCAATCCTTTTGTAAAGTCCAGAAAGTAATGGTCAATATTCTTTAGATATTTTGGACGCCAAACTTGATCGCTGCCAACAATAACGGCATCAAATTTTTGTTGTTTTACATAGGTCTTGATAACTTTCTTTGTCTTTAATATTGGAGTTTGAGGTTTTATATAAGTCTGGGCGAAATACGTCATGTTCCTGCTCAGCTCTTGTTTGTCTTTCTCTGTTACATAAAAACGTCCCAAAATTGTATAGCCAACGTTCCTAAAAAACCTTAGGGTTCTTGTCCTCTTTGACTCATGAGACACATTTAACACCCAAGGCTCATGCCCCAATCCTTCTAATGTCTTTTGTAATGCGTACGCTTGAAGAAGGCCACCATAATTATTTGCAAGCGGGTGAGTTACAATCAGTATTTTCATCTGCCTATCTCAGTATCCTGTTAAGTTTTTTTCGTAACCATAAGTCATATTTCAGATATATGGAGACAAAAACAATATCGCTGTTCTTCTTCATCCAGTAATTATACCGGTCTTTCCATGTGGCATTCCCCAAATAGTCAATAAATGACAACTTAAATTGCTTGTCGTCCGTTTGTTCCTGTCTGCACCATGTAAGGATAGTCTTGTCGGTGAGTGCTTCATAGTTCCAGTCTATCCCTTTTTGGTAGCCTTGTGCCTTATAGGCATCCAATGTTCGTTTTATTCCATCTCTAATAGAAATTGACTGTCGAAATTCTGGTACTACTTTCTTGACTTTTGAATTATCAATCAATGTGGTTATTGCCCTACCGCCTAACAGTTCACCGGCTATTCCAGGGTTCTCTTTGGCATAGAACTCTGGAGTAATGTCAATGGTTTTAGCCTTGCGCCCTACATAATCACCAATAATGTCAAGGACTTCCCTAAAGGACGGTGTTTCATCACCACAAATGTTAAATGCCTCATCGTAAGCATTCTTATTTCCTATTAGTCCGACAAGCCCTATGGCAAAGTCTTCAACCCTCATCATGTTACACCTGTTCTCCCCGCTATTCCATGTAATAATTGGCTTATCATGTAGGATACGTTCAATAAGAGTCCAATGAAAGCCGTAGAAAGGGGCTATTCCATAAGGCACACGAGTGTCATCATAGGTAACCATAGGACGTACAACGGTGTAATGGCATCCTGTCCCTTTAGCTAGCTCCACCAATTTCTCCTCACTCTTCCACTTGTTCACGCTGTATGACCATAATGGCTGGACTTTGGGATGGTCTTCCTTACACGGACCAGAAATGCCGTTGTTATATACTGCAGCAGAAGATATGAAGAAATACTGGTTAGTATATTTTGAATACAGGCGAAAACTTCTTTCCAATTGTTGCTCATTGTAACAAAGGAAATCAACAACGGCATCAAAGTGTCGTCCCTCAAGGGCCTCCTTGATTTTCTTTGTATCATCCTTGTCAGAAATGATTACCTCTGCTTCGGCAGGAATCCGTTTCTTATTATGGCCACGGTTGATCATCGTGACTTTTATGTCCTGTTTGACAGCTTCTTTTGTAACAGCGGAACTTAAAACACCTGTTCCACCTATTATAAGTATATTCATTATGCCTTCCACTTTACATTTTCTTTGATTATCTTTGCTGGAATACCGCCAGCAAGCGACATTGCCGGAACATCCTTAAGGACTAAAGCCTTTGCTGCTATGATGGCACCATCACCTATTGAAACCCCCTTCATAACTGTGGCTCCTTGTCCTAACCATACATGGTTACCGATTGAAATAGGTTTTGAAGGTTCATATCCTTTAATATCTATATGGTGGACATCGTCAGAACGTAATGTTACATCACGGGCGAACAAGCAACCAGAACCGATATATATTCTCTTTCCTGCAGTAATCTGGCATCCTTCATTGGCCACAAGCCCGTCAATTTGTAGCTCTCCGTGTGGCATTACACGAATGAACATCCCTGCAAACTGTTCAAAGCCTTCTGTACCGATAATAAAAGTGCCATGCTCTTGTACAAGGAGTCTTCCTTCCTGATGCGCCCCCTTCACTTGTTGAGTCCCAATTATATAGTTGGCATTAAGGATGAGCCTGGCACCTTTTTCGAAACGGATAACACTATGACGCTTGGGCCAAAGGAACTTCATTCTGTCATTCCTCACTACATGGCTGCTGAAGAAATTGTACCAAAGAAAATAGTACCAAGACTTCCATGAAAGACCTAATAGCGATATTCCTTTAAAAAAATTATTCATTTGATAATTCTTGACAAATAACCTTTTATTCTGTATATGATAAATCCCATAGATGTCTTCACCGGAAAAAAATCCTTTGCAACCTTCTCAAACGGAAATTGGTCTAAGGCAGTAAAGAACTGAGAACGGCTGTCTGAAGATGGTTTGAGAGACTTTTTCATTGCCAAATTCTCCTTTCCGGCATCTTCAAGCGTATATTCTTTCCACTCCATCCCATCTTTTACCGCATCAAATAATCTTTGTCCCTTTGGCGAGTTGATTAGTACTAATGAAGTTCCTTTATCCTGATCCATGCTTTTGTCAATTTTCTCTATTCCCCAAAAGTCAGCAAGAGTAATATCTGCCTTTTGTGGAAAGCCTTTGAACCGACAATCATAGCATGAGGGACGTGCAAAATTCCCGTATCCTAAATAACCGACATAAAATAGGTCATGCTCACGGTCTTTACAATACTCTTTCCCGTTTTCAAAATTCACTCTTAAGGAGAAATTATGCCATCCCCATTTCTTTGCCTTAAACTTTACCTTGGAAACTTTTGATCCGTATTTCCGCTCTAACATGTTGATATAGGAAAGGAAAACCTTAGGGGAATTAACTCCACGACAGATAAAATCTGCAGTGAAAAGATTGTCATAATCCTTTTTCAGAAATTTATACAATGCTTGTATCTGACACGGGGCAGCACAATAAAATACAGTCTTGCCATTATGCAACAACTTCTTTACTTCAATATACTGTCCCTCCATTGAACTCTGAAGGTACTTGGAACTTCTTATTTCTGGTAACAACGACTGATCATCAGAAACAATATGAGACACCGTGAAGTCCTTATTATATACAGCTCCACCAACATATCCACCTTGAGAATAAATATAATTGGCCAATGTGGAATGAATTCCGCCTGAAGTGCTGTCAATTCTTATCCCTTCGTCTTTTGAGTATGCAGCATAAACCTCCGGAATCTGGCATCTCTCTATGCTGTCAGCTTTGGAAATGATTGGACATACCTTTTCACATAGCTTGCAGTCAATACAAGTATTCATATTTACCTTGGGATACCAGAACCCTTCGTGGTCTATCTGAAAGGTTATTGCTCCTTTGGGGCAAACATCACCACAGGCATTGCAACCACAGCAATTTATCTTTTCTTTTATCGAAATCATCAGAATGATAACTTTTTAGCAATCCAACTTTTAGTTGAATTTTTAGCCTTTAATAACGACAATCTTGTTCTTAGATAATAGGCTTTTATTTTATTGTTACCAACTTGCATTTGAATCCATTTGTCAAGATACTTTTTATATTGTATCTTCATTCCATATCTATGCGATATCTTCATCTGCTCACGAAGATATCTTTCGTCTATCAATCTTTGGATATGTTTACGCTTAACCGCATTTTTCTCTATGTCATCAGCTATATGCGTCAAAACGGTCTTGGCGACATCCCAATTGTGCAAGGCTTCTTCATATGTATGCTTAGTTCTGGAATGACTTCCTTTTCTTACAAGATAGTAGTAGAGGTATTCATCCAAATAACCAATAGGATATTTATAGGCTATGGGCAATATTAATTGGAAGTTTTGTCCAATCTCTCTCGGGGCTACAATCTGTAATGGTTTTGGCATAGCATCGCGGAACATAGAAGAACGCCAGAAATATCCACCAGGCGTATAGAACACATTATTACCAGAGATAAGATCAGCAAATAAATGGTCTTTACCATCCGGCTTTTTCCTCTCCATTAAACCAATAGGCTCCTGCGTGTCAAAATCTATTGTTTTTATCTTATTGACAAGAAGACCAATTTCAGGATGTGTTTCCATATAAGCAACCTTCTTCTCAACTGCATCATCACTTAAATAATCGTCAGAATCGACAAATGACACATAATTACCAGTAAATATGGGTAAGGCCTGATTTATAGCAGCAGACTGTCCCATATTCTCCTGTTTGAGATAAATGAATATAAAACCTTGATCTTCTATTTTTTTCTTATATGATAGAATAATATCTTCCGTTTTGTCTTTAGAACCATCATTAATGATTATCAACTCTATATTTCTATGAGTTTGATTTACGACTGAATCCAGAAAACGAGATATATAATTTTCACCATTGTAGCATGGAGAAATTATCGATACCTTTATTTCATCTTTATTGCCCATACCTCACCAAGAAACTTTCTCTTTTATTTTGCCAACAATTACTTTCTTTGAATATTTGTCTAAAACAATCAAATAAGCAAACGTTATTATCACAGATGTAGAAACAAAACATACTATTATGAACCTAAAAAATGATTCCTCACCACAATTTGCTTTTACGATATAAATTAAGGGAAAGCTGATTATTCCTATAAGCAAACAAGGTAAGGTCGCTTTCTTTATATATTGTTTTATGCTAAATTCTTCCATGTTTTGTTTTAAAAAGTAAGCACACGATAGAGCAAGTAAAAACATTAATATGAAATCTACAACAAATGGAATAATTGGATTTGCACCCAATCGTAATAATATGTACGATATGGGGACTATCAATATAAGAATAGAACCGTTAGCAATACTCATATTTCGTACTCTACCTGTTGCATGTATGCCAAACATTAAAGGCGAGAATAAGGTTCTTACAAGATTAATGCATAATGATATCACACAAAACTGGTAAGTGTATTCCGGGGGATTCTTAAGCCACAAATCAATTACAAATTTCGCTTCAAATATTAATGGCGTTGACAAAAGGAGCATTAAACAAAAGGCGTATTTCGAAGCATTAATCATGTATGACTTCATTCTATCATAATCATTAATTGAATAGGTCTTAACAATAGATGGTCTGATAGCCGTCATAAAATTGTCAACAAAGCCTTTTACTGCTCCTTGTACATAATTAGCAAAACCGCATGCAGCATTGATTGCAGGCCCAAAAAACAGGTTTAATACGATATTTACACCTTGCCCACGCATCATAACGCCGAAATTGCCAAATAAGTCCCATAGAGAAAAACTCAGCATGGGTTTTAAAATGTCTTTATCATAGAATAGGCGAAAATGGCATTCTTCAAATTTTTTTATACAATATAATCGATAAATCATCTGTATAATAATCGTTGAAATAAAAATCAAGATTGCATAAATAATAAGCCTATCAAACGGTATTAAGAATAAAAGGAAACACGAAGCTAATTTAAATGTAGCATCAAGTATGGAAATATAGGCATATACATTCATTCTTTCATGTGAAATAATGGAAGCACTATAGGGCACTTGAGTTATTCCAAAAAAACATGAAAGAATAGACAACTGATATACAACTCTTGCTGCATTCATTCGTGAGAGCGGTATGTTTAACTGTTTCTCCAAGAACCAAAGTCCAATTGTTTCAGCCAAAAGGAAAATAATAATGGCTAAACCAATATGTATGTTAAGTGCTGTAGCAAAGGTTTTTTTTAGCTGTTCGGAATCTCCTTTTCCTAATTCATAAGTTAAAAAACGCGAGGTTGCACCAGATAAAGAACTATTAAGAAAGACAAAGGTAGAAACTAAACCACCTACAATTTGGTATATGCCTGTATCCACAACGCCTAATGCCTCTAGATAGACTCTTGAGGTATAAAGAGCTACCAACATTAGAAGCATCATGCGGAAATACAAAAACAGTGTATTTTTGGCTATAGTTTTATTAGAAGATATAATATTGTTATCCATATTTATGCATCCAACCCCTTTTTGCCATGTAAGTAGTTATTTTAGACCCGTTGGAGCCCCAACAGGTATCATTTTTAGAGTTTATTATATAATTCCGATAATTTATGCAAGTGCTAAAGCCGGCATTGGCTGCCACCTATGTTCCAAAAGATAGACCAAGTCTTCCTTGGCTGTATTCTTTATGCGACGGAAAACATCACATAGATATGTAAAGGAATCAATTTGATGATCCTTACAGTTTGCAAAATGTGACAATAGCCTTGCCAATCTTTTTGCTGCTTCAGGACTACCAGTAAAGAAACTATTATTTCTATATTTAGCCAGCCTTCGGATCTGCCTCTCGCAACGGTTGTTCGAGAAATCAAGAGTACCATCCTGAAGGGCATTCAGCAGACAGGGATATTCATCCAGGGCATACTTCACAGCCTTGAAAAGTTCCGGCTCTTTCTTCTGATCGAGCGCACTTTCAAGCATATCAAGGATATTCTTAATTGTGTATAGCACTGGGCCTATCTGCAGGACTCGCTCCTGCGTGATTCGCTCTGCATCACCTTTGAAGTCCTCCTTTATCTTCTTGTCAAGATGGAAGATCTTATCTGCCAGCTTAACTATCTCCATTGCATCCTGAGAAACATCCTTCAGCTTAAAGAATGGTCTGCGCATATGCACCAGACAGGAAATCCTTATAATAAGACCTGCTATATTATAGCACTTATACATCTTGGCACCATCACTATGCAGGTAAAGTCTATCCATGACATCCTTGAAATACTCCTTGATTGCCTCCTGAGTCCTACGGCCACGACCAAAGAAAACAAACTGCGTTAGTTTCAACGGGCCTGCATGGTGGCAGTACATCCAGCGTCTGAAGTAATGCAACTCGTCTTCCACTTCATCCTCCTTCTCGTCTTTATTTGGGAGACGCTTGTCACAGGTCTTAACTGTAGACTCATCGCAGTAATCTTCACCACTATTAATAATTTCGTGTTGAAGCGGCTCATCAAGAGGTTCCAATAGATCAGCTCCGATCTTAATCCAGTTCATAATGGTTGCATGACTGAAGTTAAGACCCATGCGCTTTAACTGTAATTCTATATCGGCAATCGTCACACCAAACTCAAAATGCTGTGACAGAATATAGGCTATAAGGGATTCTGTGGCCTCAGTCCGACCCATACAGTTCTTGTATTTCTCCGGAAGATTTACGTGATAATAGTTGCCACGTGGATCTCTGAATTTCAAACGGGCAATCACCTGACAGCGGATATATCCTCTTACATAATAAAAACGAGTAGTATAATCACGCCCCACTTCATATGCATCTTCAGGCATGCCTTCCGGTTTCAATACAATCTGCTTTTTCTCATCTGCCAATATGCTTTCTTCCAAAGGCTGCTGCCTGCGAGGCTTATCTACACCTTTCATGTCTTTGCGTACCTTTATCTCCTGTGCAATTGCAGCCACTCGTTCATCTGGCACTTCTTCGCCATTGAGGTCAAGATCATCGGCATTTACAGGAGGCTGGCAGCCGTGATTATATTTCTCTGACTCACAATTCTGACCATAAGCAGCTATTGCCAGATTTGAATTCTGCTGTTCAAGCTGCTTATTGCGGTCTTCTGGAGTCATACCTTCAGGGATTGACTGACCATGACTTACTGTACCATGAGCATCGCCTTGATCTTCACCATTCCTAGCCTTTAATGCTGCTATCTCATTATCCTTGGCCGCAAGCATCAGGGCAAACTGATCCTTCAAAGACTGCATCTCTTTGGAATGAGCCTCACGCTCTTCACGAAGCTTTGCCTCAAACTCTTCCTTTACTCCAGCTACTATTGCATCTCTTAAGGAGTCAGATAGAGTAACAGGCCCTTTGCCCATCATGAACTGGGCCATCTGCCTGACGGTATCAGCAACCTCGTCCATCTTCTCATTGAGTCGCCTTTGCATGTCCTCATTCTTGGACTTAAGGGCAGAGTTCTCCTGCTCCAGAAGACTTGCTTTCTTCTGGGCCTTGCGCCTCTCTTCCTGCTCACTTCGATAGTTGGATGAGAGTATCGCAAACTGCTGTTCCTCTGCCTTGTTCATGCTACAAAGGTACTCATTTTTCTCCATGTACACAAATATTTAACTATTTAATTATCAATTAGTTACGTTAAATATTACTAACAAGGTTACACTGATTCTTGCAACTCTTCACCATCGATTTTCTCGTCTTCATACTCATCAAAATACTCGTCTTTTTCTTTCCTGATGATACCCTCGAGCAGGTAAACGAAACTGGACCACGAGATGTGGTACACATGCTTGCCCTCATCCAAAAAGACGGGATGAGTGAACCGGTGTGCATGCAGGATCTTTTCCGTGAGGATTTCTCCATTGTGGTGGAAGTAATAGACTCTGAGTCTGCTGAGGTCGCGTGACAGAAAGATATAGACATCACCATTGCAGGGGTCGCGATGGAGCTTGCCCTTAATGTATTCCCTGAGTCCACGATGACGGAAGCGCAGTGTGACATTGTCTGTACAGAGAAAATATCTGAATTTGCCTGATAGGTTGATCATCGACTCACCTCCATTTCCCTGATTAAGGCAGAGAGCGTGGTGACATCACATTTGCCGATGCTTACGCCTATGCGGTCGTTTATACTTATGCTTATATTCTCAATGACACGAAGGACCTTGGTTGCTTGGGGCTTAATCAGAGTCAATCTCGAGAGATCTTCTTTGGCCGGTTCTTGCTCGCCAGGCTTGTCTATCACCAGCTCTTTCAGTTCCAAAGACGGAAGCAGAGGTCGATCTGGTTCGACTGCCTTTATTGGTTTATCACTCTTTGGTTTGCCAACTGGATGATATTGGTGGTTTGTCCGTCCAAGGCAGTTAAGCATCTTGTTGTAACTGACCTTCTCTGCCTTGCAGAACTCCTCCAGCGGTATCCCATCGTACTCATTGAGAAACAGTCTTACTTTTGAGGCGTAGAAGCCTCCTTCTTTCTTTTTGTTGATCATTCTTTGTTGCGTTTTGGATATACGCCGCAAAGATAATCATTATATATTAGGTACGCAATACGGTCTAAAATGACCGCTTACGAATAATAGAGCCACACCTCGAAACAAGGGTTGCTCACCATCATCTTGATTCCTTGCAATTCCAACCTGGGCTTGAAGGATATGATATGAGGCATAAAGACATCGACATCGGTCACTACATAATAATCATCAGGATGTTCGCTGCTTGCAGAATCTTTGAAGGCCTTTGTCTCTGCTTCAGCATAAGAGAACACCCTTGGCTCGTGTTGGGAGTAGTATCGATCCTCCGGCAGTATCTTGAGCTTCAACATTGGGAATAGTGAAGGATGGACTTTAACCAACTTGAAATAGTCGAGCTCCCTGACGTTGCCACCTGAGAATATCACGACGAATGCCTTTGGAAGCTTGTCCCCATCGCCTTTGCTGTAGCCAGCTACCGCCTCGACGGAAACATCCTCTTCTTCGACTGACGCAGGCTTTGCCTTCTTCGCCTCGCCCACTTCCTTGAAAGCATTGCCTTTACTGTAGTCCATTCTCCGTTGTCTTTTCGTATTGTCCTATATCGGGTATGCCTCCAAAACGTCCTTCACGATAACCATGCTCCACGTTGATTGTACCGTGAATCTTGTAGTCGTTAAGGCTACTCAAGACCGATGTTCCTTTCACCTTTTCAACTTTCCACATCTCATCAACACGCATCAACATCTGCTGGTTCATCAACCTTGTCTCGTGGGTGGTGAATATCAGCTGTCCTGTAGAGTTGCTTTCAGCATAGAACCGCACCAATTCAAAAATTAACTCCGAGTGAAAACTGTTATCTATCTCGTCGATTACCACTACACGACCGTTCTTGATGGCCTCATAAACGAGAGGTATCAGTGTGAGCAGACGCACGGTGCCGTCAGACTGGCTATCGATATCCATATATCCTTTGTGTCCGTCAACGCCCGTCTCACGGAAGAGGAATTCCTGTACCACTTGTTCGCCACCTTTCTTCACGATGTTGAACTCGTTCCTACGGTCTTTTTGCCCTGACAGAAGTTTATAGCCCTCAGGGATGAGAACTCCTTCGCGAGTAGCCTTGGCAAAGTTGCGCCCGTTCTTGGTCTCCAGCCATTTGTTGAATTCAAACTCTTTCACCTCCAGGCCTTCGTTCACTTTCAGCCAGACGAGCAGGTTGTTGGTGAAGTCGAGCAAGGGCTTATTCTCACTCATCATCGCGATCAAGGTACTTATCTGATAGTTCAAAGTCGCTACTGTCAGCACGTCGGAGAACCAATGGAACACCTCAGCGACCTCCTCACCACCAAGTACGGGGAAGTCTTTGTTGAGGGAAAGTACAGACGAGCGGCGGCTCTTTTCCAACAGAGCCCTCGATGAATCCATATTTACCACTACAGGCCCTTCGATAGTAGCACCCGAACGGTGAAACAGCAAGCGATTATCTTTCTTTCCAAGCCCTGATTGCCAAAGGGTTTCATCTATATCACCATTTATCACAACCCTATAGAGATAGGTTTTTCCACTCTCGAACTCGATAGTCAGTTCAAACGGTTTCTTGGTGTCCGACGAGAGGTTATAGCGATAGTCCTCAAAGACCACGCGCTGATGAAAGTCCTTGTCGGTCACGAAGAACTTCAAAAACTGGAAAGCCTTGATCAGATTTGTCTTTCCAGAGGCATTGGAGCCATATACGGCAGCTTCTTTCAGCAATGGTACCGCACCGTCGGTGTAGATATGGTTCGAGAAGTGCTCCCGCTTGGGATTTGGGAACATATCAAACACCGTCTCATTGTAAAATGAGAGGAAATTCTTCATTATCAGTCTTAACAGCATAACCGTAATAATTATATGACGATGCAAAAATACATAAAATTATTCATTGCGTGAGATTCTCACGTGAAAAATTCACGGAAATTAGAATTGTTTAACAATCCTAACTTTCAAGAACGATGTATTAGACAGCATCATTCAATGGTGACAGGTGGTGACAGGGGAGGTTCATGTGACACTAAGCCAACACCAAAGGAGGAGTAAAGGAGCACTAAAGGAACACTAAAGGAGCATCATCCTAAAATTTCAGAGATTCTTGATGGTAACCTTGCTGCTCCTGGCCAGTTTGGGGGCATCCT
>Ga0247610_10004688_pt1 | contig 14571 bp, 8 predicted proteins | sample 174DNAGHGhighgp2_FD_193483 | JGI IMG/M metagenome (GOLD analysis project Ga0247610, IMG submission 193483) | Sheep rumen microbial communities from Palmerston North, Manawatu-Wanganui, New Zealand - 1742 DNA GHGhigh gp2 | ecosystem: Host-associated > Mammals > Digestive system > Stomach > Rumen ... | reverse complement strand
TTTTACCACCAGCATCCCCCGCTGGGGGATAATAGGGGGCCTTATCGTGTCATATAGAAGTCCAACGTGCCACCTTTAACTATATCCTCATGACGAAGGATTCCGTCGGTTATAGGTTTGCCGTTGAAAGTTACCTTCTTAACATATATGTTCTTATCGCTGTTGTTGTGTGTACGGATTGACAATGTGCGACCGTTGCCTACGGAAACGTCTGCATCCTTGACAAGCGGCGAACCGATAACATATCTGCCACCGCATGGCTCTACCTGATAGAAGCCCATCGCAGAGAGAATATACCAGGCTGACATCTGCCCTACATCCTCATTGCCACAGAGTCCGGCGGGCTGATCTGTGTAGAGTTCGCGCATAATGCGGCGCACGATGGCGGCAGTCTTCTTGGGCTGTCCCATCAGAGCGTAGAGATATGCGATGTGGTGACTCGGTTCGTTACCGTGAGCATATTGACCGATTAGTCCAGTGATGTCGGGATTGGCCTCGGCATTGAGTTCTGAGGAAGCCGAGAAGAGAGCGTCAAGGCGCTTCAATGCCTGCTCTCTGCCCCCAAGCATATTCACGAGACCCGGAACATCGTGAGGCACGAGCCACAGATATTGCCATGGATTGCCTTCGGTGTAGTCGCTCGTTTGATGTGCCGGATTGAAGTTGTCAATGGGATTGAACTCGCCTTTTGAGTTTTTTGAGCGTAGGAATCCCACGCGCGCATCATATAAATTATTGTACCCGCGTGCGCGATGTTCTAAATATTCCACACCTTCACGTATTTTGTCATTGCCACGACCGGAGTTTATGATTGCATGTCCGGCCTGGGCCGCGCTCCAGTCTGCCAGCATATACTCAAGCGACATGGAGAGAGAACCGCCGTGACGCTCGTTGGAAACGTAACCGAGACGTTTCATTTCGTCGAGCCCGCGCTCGTCCATTGTCAGACTGCTATGCATAGCCGTCCAGGCAGCTATGGAATCTCGCACAAATCCTTTTAGTAACATGTCGGCGAGGATGGGCACGGCGGGACAACCAACCATACAGTTTGTTTCTTGTGACATCAGATGCCACACGGGTAACTTGCCTTGTTCGCGGAAGATGCGTAAATAAGTCTCTGCTATTGACGGCATCATATCTGGCAGGATAATAGTAGAGAGAGGAGCCGCCGCACGGTAAGTGTCCCATAGTGAAAGGGTAGTGAGATAAGATGGACTCGTTGTTCCGAAGGGCCATGCGAATCCGTCGCGTCCGTCGTCCTGTGGGGGCTGGCCTGCGTGTAACCGGTAGATGCGGTTGTCGGCTCCGCGCCAATCTCCATTCTCGTCGTCCCACGTCTGTGGAGCCACCATGAAGTGGTACATTGCCGTGTAGAAGATTCGGCGGTCGCGGTCGTTCAGGAAAGTAGCCTTGATTCGTCCGAGATTACGGTTCCACTGTTCGTTAGCTTCCGCTCTCATGGCATCAAATGTCATGAACGGACCTGCCATGTTCTTCATAGCGTTGAACTCAGAAACCGGACTGAGTGAAATCGTAACGATTAGCGGTTCAGTACTTGGCTCAAAGTCCAGCCTATAATAGTGACTACCCGCTTCCATTTCCCAACTGTCTGCTATGTGGCGTGAGAAGCGCATCGCGAAATAGCAATGTTGAACGTTTGCCCATCCGTGGCTTATGCGATAACCAACACATAAGGTGTCGTTCACAAAGACCAATCGGCTATTCAGCACACGGTCGCCGACACCGTTCTCTAAATCCACGACCAGACTTTGGGTAGTTGCATCCTGAGGATAGGTGATGCGATACATGGCATTACGCCGATCGGCTGTTACCTCTGTGCGAATTATATCCTTTTGTAAACCGCCATCTGCATAATTAAGTTTCTTGTCCGTGCCGAGGAGTACACTATAGTAACCTGGCCGCACTTCTTCATTCTCATGACTGTAAGGGGTGGCAAGTCCTTCGCGAGAGAACGTCACATCACCAGTGACAGGCATAATAGCGATGTCTCCAAGGTCAGAACAGCCAGTACCGCTGAGGTGTGTCTGTGCAAATCCAACAATCTTAGTGCCGCTCTGATGATAACCGGAACACCAGTCCCAGCCCGTCTCCAATTGGGTTGGGCCGGCATTTATCATACCAAACGGCACATTTGCACCGATAAAGACATGACCATGGTCTCCACTCCCAATCGTCGGGTCAACATAGTCGGTGAGCGACTGGGATAAAACTGGGGTTGCTATTGCTGACAGCAGAGCGAGAAGAAGTTTCATCTTAATAAATCTTTGAGATGTCTGCCTTGTTGTAGTAGAAATCAAGAATCTGCTCGTATGTGAAGCCTTTGCTTCCCATTACTGCGGCTCCAATCTGACACATGCCAACTCCATGTCCCCAGCCTAGACCATCGAGCACAAAGGCTTTGGGAACTGCATTCTTTTCTTTTGAAGATGTGCCAAATTCCTTGGCCACAGTGAAGTTGGAGCTCTTCAGATGCGTATCGCTAAGCGCTTTGCGTATTTCCAATTCTTTGCCGATAGTTATCGTGCGCTTGGTGCCGACTATTTGCAGACGGACGAGATGACCGCCTTTGCCGCGCTCAACGGGGATAAGGTCAAGTACTTGCCCGATGTCAATGCCGAGATGCTCACTTAGCATCAATGACAGTCGCTCCTGATCAAGTTTCACGCGCCAGTGGTAGAAGTCGGTGGTTTCCTGATCGTAGTCATTTAGCACCTGACTGATGATATTCGGGTCGGCGGTGTTGCAATAGGGGTCTTCTATACTTTCCAGATAGGGCTTATGCTCGTTCTCCCAGCAAGCCTCGAACTCCTCTGTGTGACCACCGCAGCATTTGGAAAAGCGTGCATCGCACACCTCGCCGTTGTATGTCAGGATCTGCCCGCGCGTAGCTTTTACTGCTTCTGCCACTTCGGGTCGTGTGGCTCGGGTAATGCCCTGGTAACGCTGGCAATGGTCGTCAGCACATACATCGAATATCGTGTGGTCTTCACGATCCCACCAGCGAATCAGCTCTGTATCAGTACGGGTGAACGAGAAGAAATTATTTTTTCCTTCAGTCGTTCTGGCGCGCTTATGAATCTGAGCATAAAGCCAACTGCGGCTGATAACAGCAGACGCTTTCAGAAATTCCGGACTGCATGTGGCACTCATCTCGCTGCTGATGACACTCTCTAAGTATTTCTCAACAGGTAGCTGATTTATGCAGACAATCTTCTCCTCATCGACAACAAAACGCAAAGTGCCACAGAATGTCTGTGTCTCCTTTCGCTCCCAATGGAATTTCTTGCCGATTGTGACATCGAATAATGAGAAGTTCGCGTCGTCATTTATCGGATGGAAGGTGAGTGAACGATAGACTTGTCCGTTCCATTTTATTCCGCCCTCGTCGCAAGTCACCTCCTGTGGGCCGCTGTGTACTGCCCCCTTGGCTGAATAATCCGTGTTCAGGCAGAAACGGATACTCTCTGCGGTGAGGATACCGACGCTCACCATAGGCTCCTGTTCTGCGTCTGTAGAGGCAGAGGATATTTCTTTAACCTCGATGGCAGCTGCTTTTTCTGTAGTTACAGGCGTATCTTTCGGTTTGTCTGTTACAGCTTCGATGACCGGGCGCAACTCCTCTTCGCTCATCGTCACCTCCTGAAGGATATCAGAAGCCCACTCGGGGGTAATCTTCTGGAAGTCCTTTTCCCGAGGCGTTATGATTAGTCCGCCCATATCCAACGCGCCGGGGGAAACCATGAGAGTGGAGTGGAGCAGCGAGGACTTGCCGTAACAATCGGGTCTATGTTTCTTGCGCGGGAAGATTAGAGTCACTATCTCATCAGGACGGCTGTCGCCACCTTGCTGACGCCAGCATATAACGTTGAGACGTGGCTCAAACTCACCCTCGTGAATTGGAAGCGCGCGGTAAAGGCGCTGGCATAAAAGACTGTCGCGCTCGGATGGGAGTGAGCGAATGACAAACACGGGACATACGTATGAGCGCAAAAGGAACAGGCCGCAGCGCCCTGAGGTGTTACCGGAATCTTCCATCTCCTGCGTCTCGCCGCCTGTGAGCGGGTAGAGCTTTTCCAATCGACTGTCGTACATCTCCCAGTCGCGTTCAATTGGCAAAATGCCTCTGGATCCGGCTTGCAAATGCATGTGGTCTGGACACGAAGCTCCGCATAGTGGTCCATTGTAGAAGACAATGTTGTTCGGCATTATCCAAGCCAGATGACGCATAGTTCCGAAGTGCTCGTATATGGACTGCGGTTTGTGACGGCGTGTGGGAATAGTGAAATGACGCGGAAGGATAGGGAAGGGGTTTACCAGTACTTGGTAGTGATGATCTATCATCAGGGAGTGTTGCTCCTTTGGCCGATTCTCGTCGCAAAGGAAACAAGGACGCTTGGCCAGCGACTCAGCATCCACTTTGGCTGCCGTGGAAACGATGCGGGCAGGATTAAACTGCGCTTGAAGAATCGTGTCACCAAGAGGCAGGTCACGTGTCTGAACCTGTTCAACAAGGTCTTCATAGTGTTTGCGGGCTGAGTCCCATCCAGACAGCTCCATCTCGAAGAAAGACTCCACTTCCTCCTCAGTTGTTGTGCGTCGCCATTTAGCGTTAAGGGCTTTACGGGCTATGATTTCAGTGGTTCGCAACTGGTCTTTGTATAGGTTGTTACGATTGACTTTCTCCGGTGACAGAGCGGCATCGCTATTGCCTTCCCATCTGCGACACAAATACAACTCGTCATAGATACGTCCAATGCGATAGCGTCTTCCAATCATCAGTCCCAAGGCATAATCTTCTCCGTAGCTTGTGTTAGGTATCTGTATCTTGCGAAGAATTGGAGTATAAAATGCACGTGGTGCACCCAATCCGTTGATTCGCAATGCGTTATTACGTCCGTTTTGCGGAGTCCATTCGGCATGGCTGATTAGTCCTGGAGGAAGGGTGTTGAGCTGGAAATCAGTCATGCGATATGATCCGATTACCATTGCAGCACGCTGTTCGTGGAAAGCATCAACTATTCGTTGCAAGGTGTCCGGACCGCTATATAAATCGTCGGAATCCAACTGGACCACAAATCTTCCGCACAGAGGATGATGAACTGCCAGATTCCAGCATCCTCCGATGCCCAAGTCATCGCGGGATGGAATCAAATGAATTAAATCATTTGTCTTTTGACTTTCAATCACCTCGCTGGTTCCGTCGTCGCTATGATTATCCACGACTATAAGATTGAATGGGAAGTCTGTCTTCTGACTGAGTACGCTGCGAATGGCATCCTCAATGGTTCTTACGCGGTTGCGGACAGGTATTACCACGGTGGCTTCTACGGGGAAATCGCCCTCGTCAAGTTTCACCTCGTCGAACTCATCGGGAGCAAGCCAAGCGCCGATTTCTTTCAGATGACGGGTGCAGGCACGCTCCATCTCTATCTGTCGCGAGCGGTTAGATGGATCTACATAGTCGAACTGTTTCTCTCCGCTTCGTCGGGTGTCGGTCTCAATTTCGGTGTAGAGCGTTTCTGTCACGTGATATGGGAGCTTGCGGCGACTAAGGAAAAGACGCAGGTCGTAAAGTCCTGCAAACTGATAGTCACGCAGACGTTCCTGTTCAAAGTACTCCTTTACGTCTGCTGTGCGCATTAGCATCAGGGAACCGAAGGCAAAATCATCGCGCACAGAGCCTAACTGATAATCGATAAGCGGCATTGGGCGTATTTCGCCTGACGGCAGTTGTACGCGATGGTCTGAATAAAGCATCGTAGCCTCGCTGTCTTCAGCCACACTCAGCATACGTTCAAGGGCGTGAAATCCTAGATTCAAGTCAAATACCTTCGTATATAATAATATATATGAAGCAGAAGACTTTTCGGCCATCTGTCGAAGGCACTTCGTCTGAAATGGATTTTCTATGTAATATATGCCTCCGACGAGTGGGTCTTCGCGCAGCGCATCTAAGATAGACATACCTTCTGTACTCTCTGCAAAAGGCATAAAACAGTCAATTCTTGGGTTCATTATTGCATCAAAAGTGGTTCAAACGTCGCAAAAGTACAAAAAAGGATTGATGAATAAGGAAGAATAGCGAGAAAAAAATCAAAATCATTAAAAAATAGCAATTTATTTGGTCAAATGATAAAGCAGTTGTATCTTTGCCCCCACAAAAAGACTAACCCCAAACATAGTTTTATGAAAAGATTTTTTGTACTATCAGCCGTAGTGTGTGCTGTTATTACAGCAATGGCTCAGTCTCTCTCTCCATCTACCAAATGGCATTGGGAAGAGGGTACAATTGTAATTGACTCACCCGAACGTCCTGCCGGACAGACTCATGTGCTCAGACTTACAGCTCCCAAGATTCCAACAGTACGTGTCGCATTCGTTGGACTCGGAATGCGTGGCCCAGGTGCCGTTCAGCGTTTCACATACATCCCGGGTGTGCAGATTGTTGCTTTGTGCGACTATGAAGCAGCCCGTGCAGAAGCTTGTCAGAAATATCTTCGCTCTGCCGGTTTACCTCCCGCTAAAATCTATAGTGGCGAAAAGGGATACGAAGAGGTTTGCAAACGTCCGGACATAGACCTCGTTTATGTTGCCACCGATTGGGATCATCATTTTCCCGTCGCCAAATGCGCTTTGGAGAACGGCAAACACACTGCCATCGAGGTGCCGTCGGCAATGAATCTCGAACAGTGCTGGCAGCTGATTGAACTTTCCGAGAAGACACGCAAGCATTGTATGATTCTGGAAAACTGCTGCTATGACTGGTATGAGTTGAATGCCTTGAATATGGCGCAAAATGGTGTCTTTGGTGAGATTCTACGCGGCGAGGGTGCTTACATCCACAACCTTGATGACTTTTGGGATTATTATTGGAAGAATCCCAATGGCTCCGATCCCGACAAATTGGGTTGGCGCATGAAGTATAACATGGAAAATCGCGGCGATGTATATGCCACTCATGGTCTTGGTCCTGTGGCTCTTGCAATGAATATTCACCGCGGAGACCGCTTTACCACTCTCGTAGCTATGGATACAAAGAGCGCTCACGGACGCGAGTGGGTGGAGAAGAAGACCGGACGCCCCTGCACAAACTACCGTAACGGCGACCAGACAACGACTCTGATGCGTACATCCGAAGGTAAGGTGATCGAGATTCAGCATAATGTGATGAATCCACAGCCTTACAACCGTCTGTTTAAACTTACTGGAACAAAGGGTTATGCCACAAAATACCCAGAGCCTCACTTCGCTCTTGACAAGAGCCAGCTCGCTGCCAGTGGTGTCGCCCCGAAGGTCGATGACCTGAGCAGTCACGGTTTCCTGCCCCCAGCAGAGCACGAAGCCCTTTGGAACAAATACACTCACCCCATAATCAAGAAATATGGTGAGATGGCAAAGAAGGTTGGCGGTCATGGCGGTATGGACTTCTTCATGGATGCACGTCTCGTCTATTGTCTGCAGAACGGTCTGCCATTGGATATGGATGTATATGACCTTGCAGAATGGTGTTGTCTTGCAGAACTTGGTTCTCTCTCTATGGATCACAACTGCGCCAGTGTTGCTTTCCCAGACTTTACCCGTGGTAATTGGAAAACAGTGAATGGTTTCCAGTTTGCTTTCGCAGATCCAGCCACAGAATCAGCCACAGAGCAGCAGGCTATTAAATATACTGAGGAGCAGAAACAGCTCTGCGCTAAGAATAAACTATGGGAAAAATACGACAAGGAACTTGAGAAAGCAGCCAAAGCAGCAGAGAAGGCTGCCAAGAAAGCAAAAAAATCAAAGAAGTAATATTTAAGATATGACAGATTACGAAGAAATTACAGACTCTTCCTACAATAAAGGACGTTATTCGGGCGACGGTATGTCGTACGACAAGGGTGGGAGTGTGTTGACAGACACTCGCAGCCTTCTGGCAAGTGCAATGACGAAGGTCTATACATGGATGATGGTCGCTCTGCTCGTTACAACCGGCGTAGCTTTATATACCGTCAGTTCACCTCGTTTGTTGCAGCTAATCTATGGCAACAGCGCCGTCATCTGGATCCTTTTCATTGCAGAGCTGGGCCTTGTGCTTGGCTTGAGCGCAGGCCTTCAGAAGATAAAGCAATCCACGGCCATCCTGCTTTTCTTGATATATGCAGCTCTCAATGGCCTTGTGCTATCCAGTATATTCTTTGCTTATGACATTGGTTCCATCTATTCAGCCTTTGCAGCATCGGCTCTGACTTTTGGTGTTATGTCATTGGTTGGAGCATTGACCAAACACGACCTCTCCGGATTGGGTGGAATCTTGTTCATGGGGTTGATTGGAGTGATTATTGCCAGCGTTATCAATATCTTCTGGTCCAATGACATCTTGGATTCAGTCATTACCTACATCGGTGTCTTCATATTTGTAGGTCTTACGGCTTATGACACTCAGAAAATCAAGCAAATGATGAGTATGGCAGACAGCCAGTCTGTAGGCAAGGTTGCAATCTATGGTGCTTTGTCTCTCTATCTGGACTTCATTAACCTCTTCCTCTACATTTTGCGCCTGTTTGGACGTAATCGTAACTAAGAAGATGTAACAGTCTCAGATTTATAGTTATATAAAAAAGCAAGGAGCCGCTTCACAGTGGCTCCTTGTTCATCGATTAGGTATTAGTCAGGTTAAGGTAAAAAGATTGTTTTCAGGATAACGGCCGCAAAGGTAGTACGATTTTTGATTGGTTGTTGCAAAAAAGTATATGTTATTTAGCATATTTATACTCTTTTTACTCATCTGATTAGTCGTGATATCGTACTATTCCCTTAATTGGAGCTGTCATAATGTGACCAAAATCAAAGCCTTCGCTCACGGCAGCAGCTCTCAACTCCGTTTCAAATGCACCTGCCACGCCTCCCACAAAATTGACAGGCAAATCAGGCCTTCCGTAAGCCGCGACGTTTCTTCTGAAGAATTTGCGGAACGCATCTTCAATTAACTCCTCGATGCCGTGGTCTTTTCTTTTTTGTGCCAGGAAAGGCACTAAAGAAGCCAGAAAACGGTTTGGCATCGGACTACGGTAAACGGCTTGGATGATAGCTGCTTGCGGGGTCGTTTCAATGGAAATAAGTGTGGGAAGATACTCTTCCTCGAACTCCTGACGCAGGTGTTGCAAAGAGCCTTTGTATAATTCAGATACAAGAGTGCGCCCAAGTACAGCCCCGCTACCTTCATCTCCAAGAATCCAACCCATAGGCGAGACATTTGCCACAAGCTGACAACCATCGTATAGGCCACTGTTGGAGCCGGTTCCGAGAATACAGGCTATTCCTTCCTCCTTTCCGCACAAAGCGCGTGCTGCACCAAGAAGGTCTGAGGCCACCTCTATGCTGGCATCGGGAAAACGTTTGGACAGAACGCGTTCCATAATAGGGATTGTTGTTGGAATACATCCTGCGCCATAAAAGTGAACCTCATTTATTTCAGAGGTAGATAATAAGTCAACGTCATCGAGGGCGGAGCTTATGGCAGCCTCGTCATCACGCACAGGGTTAATTCCAACTCCGGTAACGTAACGCTCATTTTCATTGGGTCGCTTATCGCTTATCAGGCACCAAGTCGTCTTTGTGGAGCCACTGTCTGCAATCAGTTTCATAATTGTCTATAGATGTAATAACTTCTTGAAATTGTAGTTTGATGACGCAAAAGTAGTAAAAAGGTAAGGCAATCATGCATTAATTCCTCCTTTTTTTTGATATTAGCGCGTTTTGCCTTATCTTTGCGCCAAAATTCAATGGAAATGAAACATTTTATGATTATAGCTGCCCTCATAATGGCGATGCCATGTGCGGGTGCAAAGATTAAGAAGGCTGATAGACATGACGCTGACAGCGTTAAAATCGAAAGTATGATTACCGAGGTAGAGTCGGTTATGAATCAGTATGCTGATTCGCTTAACAAACTGGTTCAAATGCGTGACCAGCTTCAGAAGGGGAAAAAACAGAAGTCTCCCAGCCCTTACTATTTCCGCCTTTTTGCTCCCGGAACAGTTTATTCAAGTGCCCTTCAGCAGCATATGGAAATCGGGTCTCCAGATCCTTTAACCCCCGTTCGTCCGTTGAAAGAGCTGGGCAGCACAGAGGATGAGCAACTGACGAGAGACGAGTCCATAAACAATATGTTGAATGAGGCCTATGTCACTCACCCGAATCTCTTTACCACCACTCAGGCAACTCTTCTAAGCGTTGGTAAACTGCGTTCCGACCTCTCCAAACAGATGATTCAGGAGGATGTTCGTCTGGCAGATCGCGTTGAGACGGAAGACGCCGGACTTGACATTGATATCGTGCAACCGATTGCCACCCGTCCGAATTTCTGGAAAATCAAGGGCAACGGTTCGCTGCAGTTCACTCAGACCTATTTCACAGCCAACTGGTATCAGGGCGGTGAAAAGAACTATGCCATGTTGGGTATGCTCACGTTAGAGGCTAATTTCGACAACAAACAGAAAATCCAATGGGATAATAAATTCGAGGCACAACTCGGCTTCCAGACAGCTCAAAGTGACGAATACCACAAGTTCCGCGCCACCAACAACCTGTTGCGGTTCACAACAAAATTCGGTTTCAAAGCGTCATCGCATTGGAACTATACGGCTCAGATACAGTTGCAGACACAGCCTTATCCGACTTATCCGAACAACAGCCCGGATCGCATCTCTGCCTTCCTCGCGCCGTTCTATTCGCGAATATCTGTCGGTATGGATTACAAGCTGACCAAAGGACGTTTCAGCAGTTCAGTCTATATGTCTCCGATTTCTCACAACATCACGTACGTGAAACCTGATGATCTGGTTGAGCGTTATGGCATAGATGCCGGCAAGCACGCCAAGCATGACTTCGGTCCCAGTATCACCGTGAACTTCACTTGGGAAATCGTGAAGAATGTGAAGTGGACAAACCGCACGTACTGGTTCTCTAATATGAAATATACCCTCATCGAATGTGAGAACAAGATTAACTTCACGATTAACAAATATCTCAGTACAAACCTGTTCTTCTATCCTCGCTTTGACGACACGAAATACTTTAACCTTCGTGAGAATGAAGACGGCACTTTGCAGGAAGGCAGCGCAAGGAAAACCCACTGGATGTTCAAAGAGTGGCTTAGCCTTGGCCTCTCGTATGATTTCTAAGACTACAGTAGTACACACATGAATATCACCAACGCAGAATATGTCAAGAGCAGCGCGCTGATATCCCAGTGTCCTCAGCACAATAGCCCTGAATACGCTTTCATCGGCCGTTCCAACGTGGGCAAGTCGAGCCTCATTAACATGCTCACGGGCTTCAAGAGTCTGGCCAAGACCAGCGCGACCCCCGGAAAGACGTTGCTGATTAACCATTTCAGCATCAATAGGGGAGAGTGGTACCTCGTGGATCTCCCGGGCTATGGCTTCGCGAAACGTAGCAAGAAAGAGCGTGCCAAATTGGAACAGATGATATCCAGCTATATACTGCAACGCGAGGAGATGACCAATCTCTTCCTCCTCATCGATTGCCGCCACGAACCGCAGACTATAGATCTTGAATTTATGGAGTGGCTCGGAGAGAGCGGCATACCGTTCAGCATAGTGTTCACAAAAGCGGACAAACTCAGCCGCGCTAAACTCAACGCAAACATTGAGGCTTATTTGCATCGCCTCAGCGAGCAGTGGGACCCCCTGCCTCCCTATTTCGTAACTTCATCGGAAAAGGGCAACGGGCGTGACGAACTGCTGTCATACATAGAGCAAATCAATAAAGGTTTATAAGCACAAACATAAGAAAACATGGACAAGAATACAATGTGGGGCTTCATACTTATGGCCCTCGTTTTTATCGCCTTCACTTGGTATAGCAAACCTTCTGAAGAGCAGATTCGTGCACAACATGAAGCCGATTCCATCGCTGCCGTGCAGCAAAATGAGGCTCTCATCGCAGAACAGACTCGCAAGGAGGCAGAGATTGCTAAGGCTGAAGCTGCACGCAACGATTCCACCTCCGCCCTCTTCTCAGCTCGCAATGGTGAGGAGCAGCGTATCACTCTGGAGAACGATTTGGTAAAGATTATCATCAACACCCACGGCGGAGTCATCGAGGAGGCTGTTCTGAAGAATTACAACGATCAGCAGAAAGAGCCGGTTCGTCTGCTCACACCTGAAGACGCTTCGCTCACCCTCATGTTAGAAGGCAAGCAGGAGAATATCATCACCTCCGACCTCTTCTTTGAAGTTGCTGAAGTAAAGCAACAACCAGCAAACACTGGTAAAGAGGCCTCCGCGCTCCTCCGCCTCCCCATTGGTTCCGGTTCGCTTGACATAAGCTACGTCCTCCGCCCGGATGCATATATGGTTGATATGGTCGTTCAGGCTAACGGTATCGCAGACCTCTTCTCACCTTCTATGCGCACTCTCGACCTGCAATGGAAAGACCGCGCACGTCAGTTAGAGAAGGGCTTTGATTTTGAGCAGCGTTATGCATGCATCCGTTATCACGAGGCAGACGGCGACACAGACAACCTCTCTGAGACAGCCGACAAGGAAAAGGACATCGACGAAGCCCTCGACTGGGTTGCGTTCAAGAACCAGTTCTTCTCTGCCGTGCTTATCAGCCATCAGCAGTTCACCGGCTCTCATCTGAAATCTCAGGTCTATGAGAAGGGACAGGGCTATCTGAAGAACTACGAGGCTACCCTTCACACGGCCTTTGACCCTACGGGTAAGCAGCCCACTCAGTTCCAACTTTATCTCGGTCCCAATGACTTCCACACTCTGAAGGCTCACAACGACCTCAGTCTGGTTCCCAGCAAAGATCTCGAACTCGAAGACCTCGTTTATCTCGGCTGGCCTATTGTTCGTTGGATCAACCGCTGGTTCATCATCTACCTCTTCGACTGGCTCAAGGGCTTTGGCCTCCACATGGGACTCGTTCTCCTTCTGCTCACACTCATTGTCAAAGCTCTTGTCTATCCCGCCACGAAGAAGAGCTATTTGGCCAGCGCACGTATGCGTGTTCTCAAACCGAAAGTAGACGAACTGAACGCCAAATATCCCAAGCAGGAGGATGCAATGAAGAAACAGCAAGAGATGATGCAGCTCTACTCCCAGTATGGTGTATCGCCTATGGGAGGCTGTCTGCCTATGCTTATTCAGGCGCCTATCTGGATAGCCCTCTTCAATTTTGTACCTAACGCTATCGAACTGCGCGGGCAGAGCTTCCTCTGGGCCGACGACCTCTCTGCATACGATGATGTAATCCGTTGGGGTAAGGATATTTGGCTCATAGGTGATCACCTGAGTATCTTCTGCGTTCTGTTCTGCTTGATGCAGATTGGTAACACATGGATTTCCATGAAACAGCAGCAGAATGCCGTTATGTCGCCCGAACAGGAACAGTCTATGAAGATGATGCGCTGGATGATGTATCTGATGCCGTTGATGTTCTTCTTCATGTTCAACACCTACAGCTCAGGTCTTAATTACTACTATTTCCTCTCCGGTTTCACATCAATATTAATAATGTGGGTTCTCCGCAAGACCACAGACGACGAGAAGCTCCTTGCCCAACTTGAGGCATACAAAGCAAAGAATGCCGCCAATCCCAAGAAACAGTCAGGTATGGCCGCTCGTATTGCTGCAATGCAAAAGCAGATAGAAGAGCAGCAGCGCCTACAACAAAAGAAATAAGATAATCATGAAACGACTTACATTAATCCTCATAGTCATTGCAACTATGGCTGCTTGCAAACAGGAAGACAACAAGAAAGTCTTTACCCGAAACGACATTAAGCTCGAAAGCGACACTCTGACCCCGGAAGCTCTCTGGGCTATGGGACGTATCGGCTCCTATGCCACCTCGCCCGATGGCTCCAAAGTCGCATATCAGGTCACCTACTACAGCGTGGAGGAGAACCGCAGCAACACCGTCATTTATGTTCAAGACATACCTTCCGCAGCAGCCTCCGAGTCCGATGCCATTTCCTCGGGTACTCTCCTCGGCCTCGGCAACAGCCCCGTCTGGCTCGACGAAAATCGCATCGCTTTCCTTTCAAAGGGCGAGATATGGACAATGAACTCAAAGGGTAAGTCGCGCAAGCAGCTCACTAATACCGATGGCTCTGTAGATGGATTCCTCTTCTCGCCCGATCAGAAAAAGGTCGTCCTCATCAAGTCAGTTCCTTTCCACGACATCATTGCTGAGCGACCAGCCGATCTGCCCAAGAGCACAGGCATGGTAATCAATGACCTGATGTATCGCCATTGGGATCACTATGTAGAGAGCATACCGCACCCCTTCGTGCTTGATTTGGAGTCCGGAGAGGAGTTAGACATCCTTGAGGGCCAGCCCTTCGAGTGTCCTATGGAACCGTTTGGCGGCATTGAGCAAATTGCATGGATGACTACCGGCGACGTGCAGGACAGCAACATCATCGCTTTCACCTGTCGTGTGAAGAAAGGATTAGCCTACAGCATATCCACCGATTCCGACATCTTCCTCTTTGATCTCGAATCCCGCGATGTCAAGTCAGCAAAGAACCTC
>Ga0247610_10004686_pt1 | contig 14578 bp, 17 predicted proteins | sample 174DNAGHGhighgp2_FD_193483 | JGI IMG/M metagenome (GOLD analysis project Ga0247610, IMG submission 193483) | Sheep rumen microbial communities from Palmerston North, Manawatu-Wanganui, New Zealand - 1742 DNA GHGhigh gp2 | ecosystem: Host-associated > Mammals > Digestive system > Stomach > Rumen... | reverse complement strand
ATTAAAGTGGCTTCACTATATTTGTCGACATCAGAGTATTCAAACTTCTGAATCTTTTTATAAAGGTCTTCTCTTATTGCTGCTGCTATTCCTGTAGCTGATCTTGCTGCAAAATATTGAGCAATTATTGCCATAAAATATCCTGAGATTCCAAGAAGAAGTATTATTACTATTTGAGTATTTATAAAGCTAGTGTTTTGATATCTTATTCCCCTATCTATTACACTTGCTACAACTACTGGTATTAGTAGATTTATAATAGCTTCTATAAACTTGAAAAGCGGACATAAAAGGGATTCTTTTTTAAATTCCTTAATATAACTTTTAATAAAATTCATTTGTGCTCTCCTAATACAATACTACATTTAATTCTATATATAATTTATTTTTTAAGCAATAAAAAAAGAGCTTTTTATTATTAAAAAACTCTTTATTTTTTTATAAATCAAATAGATTAACACGTAGAAGAATTTTAGAGATTTTACTTTTTTCTTCAGTTGAAATAACCCAAGAACTTCCAGTTATAGATTTCTTTCTATAGAATTCTTTCTCAGGTTCTCCTAATATTTTATAAAGTTCTTTTTGAAGTGGTACTTTATTTGTATATATCACTATTTTGTTTTCACCATATAAAATATTTACGGTTGTTTCTTCCTCTGACTTGTTTGGTTCTCTATAAATTTTCTTTTTTTCCGCTGACATTATTAATCACATCCCATTTTTATCCTTATCTATTTTAATCTTTTGTATTTAAATTATTTTTTTATATTCGCTTATATCTACTTTATCACTTAAGTATTTTCCTAAACATTTATTATCTTTTATTAGCTCTTCTTTTTTATCTTTACTTAAATGTTTAATATGGTACTCAAGTTTAGATGCAAAGACTCTTGTTTCTGATTCCCAAGCTGATTCTAATTTTTTTGCAGTGTGCCTTTTAGTATATTTTGCAGCTTTTTCATCTTTGGATTTATGCTCATTAAATCTTCTTTCCAAATCTGTCGTTATTCCAGTATATATAGAATTATCTTCACATCTTATCATATATGTATAGTACATATTATTATCCCCTTGTTTCCAAATATGAATAATAGATTTCTTTAATCTTATCAAATTTTTCCTGTTCTACTGGATCTGATAAGTGAACTTTTGTTAGTGTATTTCTCATGTAGTCATGTTTTCTTATAATCGTTATTGATTCGTCAAAGTTTATATCGAATACAAATGAGATTAATACAGCTACTAAATCGAATTTAGATTCTTCCTTTTTCTTTAGAACAGGTCTATGTTCTAATATAGCATTATAGTATTCATCACATAATTTTGTATCTGTGACTGCATCAATTTTAGATTGTTCATTATAGAAACATGAATCTACTTCATAATAAATATCAAGTTTATCAGCATCACGGATTATTTTACAATATTTTAAAGCCTTTTCAGAAAGGTTTGACTCAATTTCAAATTTATTATGGTTTTTTATTGCTGTAAATATAATATCGTCATATGAGCCGTCTTCAATAAATTTTCTAATATAATTATTTTCTTTTAAAAATTCTACTGCTCTATCACCATGATCAAAAGTTTGTATATCATTGAAACTTTGAAATGTTTTCCATTGTTCGAATCTAGCTATATCATGCAATAAACCAATAATTTGTGCAATATATATTTCTTCATCATTCATTCCAAGACTAATTGAAAGTTCCTTACAAAAATTCATTACTCTTAATGAATGGCTTCTTTTCCTATTGATTGATTTATCACTTACATTGAAGTTGCTATCAACATAATTTTTGAATTCATCAATTGCTAATTGTATGTCTTTCATATTCTGTACTCCTTCTACACAGCTAATTATATATTTAAAAAACTTGTAAATCAAGATTTTTAGCATTAAATGAAAAAAGAGAGGCTTAAACCTCTCTAAAAATAAAGCTTATTTCTTCTTGCCATCAATTATTAAGTTCTTTTTAGCATGATTTTTCTTTAAATCTAAACCTAATAATTGTAGAGCTATAGTTACATCTGTTATTTGACTATTAGCTAAACCGATGCTTGATAGTTCCATTCTTGAAAACTTACATAGTTCATAAATAGTATTAATATTGTTATCCTTAAGTGTTTTCGTAATACCTTTCGTTAAGCTTAATGTTTCAACGCCTTTTTGTAGTCTTTCTTGCATTTCATCCTCCAATTAATAATATTTATTACTGCTTATATTTAAAAACTGATTTAGTCTTCATTAGTTTTTCTTACTATATAGTACTCGCCTTTATCAAGTTGTTCAGCGGCTTTTCCAACTGCTGTACCTGTATCTGTATTTTCAGAAGTTCCTTGATTAGCTATTATTTGTCTTGCCCTTCTTGAAATTGCGATTGCTAGCTCATAATTGTTGTCTGCTCTTTTTTTCCCTAAAAGTTTAAATGTATTTGGTTCATTAATCATAAAAATAAATCTCCTTTACAATTACTTTCTTAAATAAGCATGAGCGCTTTGCTTTCTTATTTTATAAGAAATTTAAATCCATCTATTCAATTGTAGTGGGTTAACGTTATACTTGTTCAAGTACACTCTAATTATAACACAAATAAAATAAAAATAAAAGAAAATTTTTTTACATAATGTAAAAATTTGGTGAAAATATTATTTATGAGTCTCCTTTAGGATAAAAAAAGACCGCAAGAAATAAAACTTTGCGATCAAAATCTTTTTTATATTATTATTTACATAAAATTCTTGATGACTATTGCTCTAATTGTCCGATTAAATCCCCCTCATTTTCATTTAAAAAGAATAAAAATTCTATAAAGCCTTTTGAGAAATTAATAAACTTTCTTTCACTAATTAATTGAAGTATTTCTTCCTTGCTTGCCCATGTTACACTTTGAACTTCTTCAGTTGCAAGTTTTAGATTATTAATATCAATGTCTATTCCCTGCACGAAATAGTAATCATCAATATGATGAGGTGTTGTTAGAGTAATTACTGGTGCATCATCAGAAAAATCTAAATCTAATCCCAATTCTTCATTTAATTCTCTTGATATTGCTTCTTGATTAGTTTCTCCTGATAATACGTGGCCTCCACAACTTAAGTCCCATAGATTTGGAAATAACTCTTTGGTTGTTTGCCTTTTTTGAATTAGTATTTCGTTGTTATCATTAAAAATAATCGCATGAACTGCAAGGCCATATTCGCCTTGAGCGAAAGGTTGATTAAAAGATCTCTGTACTACTTTACCGGTGAATTGCTTATCCTTGTCGTAAACGTCCCATAGTTCCATAAAACCACCTCCGTTCACAAAAATAATATCATAATATCTCTAAATTTGGTATAATATAACCGAAAATATTTTAAGATTTTTTGGAGACTTAAAATGAAGCTTATTTATGAAGTTCAAAAAGATAATAAATACGATAATATTAAAGACCTACTTCGAGGACACTTTGGTATTTCTGAAAGGCTTTTAGTAAAGCTTAAATTTAATAAACGAATTCTTTATAATAATGAAAATACATATCTAAATCATGAATTGAATGAAAACGACATTATAGAAGTTGATTTAGATTTTGATGAAGAATCTGATAATATAGTTCCTACGAAAATGGATTTAAAGATAGTTTATGAAGATGATGCTATGATTATCATTAATAAACCTTCTGGAATGCCTGTACACCCTTCTCAGAATCATTATGAAGATTCTTTATCTAATGGCATAAAGTATTACTTTAATAGTATTGGGCTAAAAAGAAAAATTAGGCCGGTTAATAGATTAGATAGAAATACTTCTGGATTAGTTATATTTGCTAAAAATGAATATATTCAAGAATGCTTAATTCATGAGATGAAAAATGATGAATTTAAAAAAGAATATTTAGCTATATTAGAAGGATTTGTTGAAAATGACGAAGGAGTTATTAATGCTCCTATCGCTAGAAAAGATGCTTCAATTATAGAACGTGAAGTAAGTAACAGTAAATTAGCTAAAGAAGCAATAACAAAGTATTATGTTTTAGATAGATATACTGCACATGATAAAGAATTATCATTAGTAAAGTTTATATTGAAAACAGGAAGAACTCACCAAATTAGAGTTCATGCTAAATATATAGGCCACCCTATTTTAGGTGATTCGTTGTATGGGAATGAATCAGATCTAATTTTAAGACATGCACTTCATGCATATAAAATAGAATTTGTTCATCCGATTTCTAAAGAAAAGTTATCATTCGAAATAGATTTGCCGGAAGATTTTAAAATAAAATAGGAGCTCGCCTTTTTGGCGAGCTCCCATTTCTTTTCGTGAAGAAGTAATTTTTTATCGGGTGCTGTAGTTGCTGGTACACCGGTCAGGGTGAAGCACAGACTTTTTGTAGGGCTTGTTCGAATAGGCCTCGCAGAAGATCCGTTCAGTGCACATACTACAACGGGCAGGAAGCCCCATTTTGTGCTCTACGGAAGCGAGCTTTCTCCGAGCCCACAGCTTTATCCGAACTTTCAACTTCTTCATTTTACCTCTCAAGGTCTGGAGTTTAATTCTAATATTCTCCATGTCATAATCACTCCTTTAAAGTTTCTGAGGTAATCTAACTTTTATTATAACACATTTTTTACTTAAAAGCAAAAAAGAGCAGTAACTTAATAGTTACTGCCATTTTTTATGCTGTTTCTTCTTTTTTAACTGTTACTTTTCTTTTTGTTTTAGGTTTCTCCCTCTTCCTTGTCTCATCTATAACTAAGTCTGGTTGAGCTTTGTTTACAACAGTATCTTTAGTTATAATGCATTTAACGATTTTATCGTTAGAAGGAATATCATACATTATATCACGCATTATTTCCTCTATAATTGATCTTAAACCTCTTGCTCCTGTATTTCTCTCTACTGCTTTATCAACTATAGCTTCTAAAGCATCTGGAGTAAACTCAAGTTCAACACCATCTAATTCAACTAATTTCTTATATTGTTTGATAAGTGCGTTCTTTGGTTTTGTTACTATATCAATTAATGCTGATCTATCTAATCCATCTAATGTTGCAATGATTGGTAATCTTCCTACAAATTCAGGAATTAAACCAAATTTTAATAGATCTTGAGGTAATAATTGTTTGAATATTTCTGTTCTATTGATATCTTTTTTAGATTCGATTTTGGCACCAAATCCCATTGACTTTGTACCAACTCTATCTTTAATGATATTCTCTAGTCCTTCAAATGCTCCACCACAAATGAATAATATATTTGTAGTATCAATTTGTATAAACTCTTGATGAGGATGTTTTCTTCCACCTTGTGGTGGTACTGATGCAGTTGTTCCTTCAACAATTTTAAGTAATGCTTGTTGAACACCTTCACCAGATACATCTCTTGTTATTGATGGATTTTCAGATTTTCTAGTAATCTTATCTATCTCATCAATATAAATAATTCCTTTTTGTGCTTTTTCAACATCATAATCTGCTGCTTGAATAAGCTTCAAAAGAATATTTTCAACATCTTCGCCAACATAACCTGCTTCAGTTAATGTTGTAGCATCTGCTATAGCAAATGGAACATCTAATGTTTTAGCAAGTGTTTGAGCAAGTAATGTCTTACCACATCCTGTTGGACCTAGTAAAAGAATATTACTTTTTTGAATTTCTATATCATCTATTGATTCTGCGTTATTAATTCTTTTATAGTGGTTATAAACAGCAACTGATAATGTTTTCTTGGCTTCTTCTTGTCCAATGACATATTCGTCAAGAACTTTTTTAATTTCAGCTGGTGTTAGCATATCTACAGGTTCTACTATTTCTTCTGTATCATAGATTTCTTGTTCTATAATATCTTGGCAAAGAGCTATACATTCATCACAAATGTATACTCCTGGACCTGCAATTATTTTTTTAACCACATCTTGAGGTTTACCACAAAAAGAACATTTAACTATTCTATCTTGAACTTTTGCCACGTAAATTGACTCCTTCTATTAATTTCTCTTATCTAATATACCATCGATTAAACCATATGCTAAAGCTTCTTCAGCAGTCATATAGTTATCTCTTTCTGTATCTTTTTCGATAGTTTCAAGACTTTGTCCTGTTCTATCAGCTAATAATTTGTTTAATTTTTCTCTAGTTTTTACCATATGATCTGCATGGATTTTGATTTCAGTTGTTTGTCCTGATAATCCTCCACCAGCTATTAATGGTTGATGAATTAAGATTTCTGCATTTGGTGTTGCAAATCTCTTTCCTTTTTCTCCTGATGCAAGTAAAACTGCTCCCATAGAAGCTGCCATACCTACACAAATTGTTGATACAGGACATTTAATGTAATTGATTGTATCAACTATAGCCATACCATCAGAAATTGAACCTCCTGGGCTATTGATGTATAAGCTTATTTCTTTGTCTGGATCTTCTGATTCCAAGAATAATAGTTGTGCTACAACTAAACTAGCAGAAACATGGTTAACATCCTCTGCTAAAAAGATTATTCTATCTTTTAATAATCTTGAGAATATATCGTAAGATCTCTCACCTCTACTTGTTTGTTCAATAACATAAGGTACTAAACTGTCATCTATCATTTTTATCATTCCTTTCTTTTTCATAAGTTTAAATTCTTAATTACTATATAATAAAAAAATATATTTTTCAATAGTTATTTTCTATAAATTAGTTCGAAAAAAAGAGCATACGTTCGTATGCTCTTTACTTGATTTTATCATTATTTTGAAGATTTCTTTGTTGATTTTGTTTCTTTCTTTTCAGCCTTTTCTTCCTTAGCTGGTTTCTTTTCAGCCTTTTCTTCCTTAGCTGATTTCTTTTCAGCTTTTTCTTCTTTAGCTGTTGTTATTTTTGCATTGTCTATAATGTAATCAATTGCTTTTTCATTTACTACATTGATTTTAACATTTTCAACTAAGTCTTCATTTTTCTTTAATTCTTCTTCTTTTCTACCATAACTTGTAGCTAATTCTTTAATTCTTTCATCTACTTCTTTATCAGTAGCTTCGATTTTTGCATCTTTAACGATTGCTTCTAATACAAGTCTCATTTTGATAGAATTTGTAGCTGGTTCTCTTGATTCTTTTCTAAAATCAGCTTTTGTTTTTCCAATCATTTGAAGATATTGTTCGAATTTGATTCCTTGGTAAGATAATCTTCTATCCATATCTTCTTCCATGTTATCAAGTTCAAGTTCAATCATTCCTTCTGGAATGTCTACTTCTGAAACATCAGCTGCTGCTTTAACAGCTGCTTCTTCTAATTCTGATTTTGCTCTTGCAGCTCCATCTTCTTCTTTCTTTGCTTTGATATCAGCTTTTAATTCTTCTAATGTATCGAATTCGCTGACGTCTTTTGCAAATTCATCATCTATTTTTGGTAATTCTTTATATTTAATTTCATGTAAAGTAACTTTGAAAACAGAATCTTTTCCAGCTAAATCTTTTGAGAAATAATCATCTGGGAATTTAACATCGATATCTTTTACTTCATCAATTTTCATTCCAACTACTTTGTCTTCGAATCCAGGAATAAATGTATTTGATCCTAATTCTAATTCATGGTTTTCTGCTTTTCCACCTTCAAATTCAACACCATCAACTGTTCCAACGAAATCAATTACTACTGTATCTCCTTTTTTAGCTGCTCTATCAGATACTGTAACCATTCTTGCATTTCTTTCTGCTGTTCTATTTAATTCATCTTCAACATCTTTTGCAGTTACTTTATAACTATTTTTCTCTAAAGCTAATCCTTTATATTTTCCTAATTTAACTTCTGGTTTAGTATCAACTACTGCTGTGAAGATTAAATCTTTTCCTTTTTCCATTTGTTCGATGTTAATATCTGGTCTACTAACAACATCTAATTTTTCATCTTTAATTGCTTTATCATATTCTGCAGGAACTACTTCATTAAAAGCATCTTCATAGAATATTTCTGATCCATAATATCTTTCAACGATATTTAATGGTGCTTTTCCTTTTCTAAATCCTGGAATATTGAAGTATTTAGCATTTTTATTAAATACTGTTTTAATTCCTTCTTCGAATACTTTAGCTTCTATTGTAAAACTTAATTTAACTTGATTTTTCTTATCTGTTTTTTCTACTTTAACGCTCATTTTATATCCTCCAATAATTTAACTGCTATTTTCTCACAAATAGCTTTTATATTATATCATAATGAAAACAAAAATCAAGTGTTTTTAGTATTTTTCTAGTATTTAGGTGCATTTTTGACAAAAAAATAGATGTAAGAACCATAGATTCTTACATCTTATTTTTAAAACTAATCTCCTAAGCACATACCAAGGTCTCTAGCGATTCTTATAAAGTCATGATCCATTGGAACTTTTCTTATATTTGACTCTTTAGTATTACCTGATGCTGCACCTATAACTTTGTTCTCACCAACAACTTCTTCTATTGGCACATAACCCATTTTTCCATCTTTAAATGTTACTAATACATTGAAGATTCCTTGAAGAGCAAGTTCCATAGCTCTTGTTCCGTATCTTGTTGATAATACTCTATCGTATGCACATGGAGTTCCACCTCTTTGTACATATCCTAATGTTGTATTTCTAGCAACCATTCCTGTTAATTCTTCTAATTCATTTGCTAGTTTTTCTCCGATACCACCTAGTCTAACATTATCAAGACCAGAACCATCATTATATGTTTTCTTTATTGTCATTGTTCCATCTTTTGGCATAGCACCTTCAGAAGCAACAATTATTGTAAATTCTTTTCCTCTATTTCTTCTTTCTTCTATTTTTTCAACTACTTTGTTAATGTCATAAGGAATTTCAGGAATTAATGCAACGTCAGCTCCACCAGCTATTGCTGATTCTAATGCTAACCATCCAGCATATCTACCCATAACCTCAAGAACCATTATTCTATGATGAGATTCAGCAGTTGTATGTAATCTATCTAATGCTTCTGTTGCAATTGATACAGCTGTACTATATCCGAATGTCATATCTGTATGTGCAACGTCATTATCTATTGTTTTTGGTACACCGATTGTTTTAACACCTTTTAATGAGAAGTCACGGCTTGATTTTTGTGTTCCATCTCCACCTAATGTGAAAATACAATCAAAACCAGCATCCTTTATATTTTGAACACATTTATCAGATAAATCTTGATATTCAAATGTTCCATCTGGTTTTTCAACTTTATAATGGAAAACGTTTGTATTATTTGATGTTCCAATTATTGTTCCGCCCTTTGTTAATAATCCTGATGCATTAGATTGCAAGTCTAATTTTACATAGTTATTATTTAATAATCCTTTGTATCCTTCGATATATCCATATGATTCAACTCCATATGTTCTACCTGTTTTGACTATTGCTCTAATTACAGCATTTAGTCCTGGTGCATCTCCACCATTTGTTAATATAGCAATCTTTTTTACTTTTGGTTCCATTATATATCCTCCTAATTATATTTGAGCTTTCGTACCCACACGATATTATACACATATCCAAAATATAATACAATATTAATTTAAAAAAAGGTCCATTAATTTTTGGACCTTCTAAGTTTATTTATCATCTTTTAACTGACTTTTGTATAAATCTACAATTACAGCTAAAGTAAATATTAGAGGTGTAAACTCTGTATTATTTACTTCTATTGTATAAAGTTTTTCTTTAGTTGGATCCTTACAATCTACAGCTCCTATTACCAATTCATCATACTCTAACAAGAAATGATTATCTGTGTAATCTCCAGATATTTTTATTATCTTACCTTCTTTAGCTCCTGTTAGGACTGTTTTGGCAGATTCAGAATCTTTAGTTATTACACATTGTGAAAATGGTGGTTGAATGATTATATATTTAAAGTTTTGAGCATCTTTATAGTTAATAGAATATAATTCTCTGCTTGTATCAGCATCTCTTAAGCAAAAGACTTGATTTAAGAAATTTTGATCTGCGATATTCGTTATTCTATTGTCTTTATTAACGAAATTGTATGAGATTCCTGATGGAATTAATCCATTTAGGATTTTTTTTATTCCTTCCTTCATTGTATAGACTTCTTTTACTGAAGTAATGTGTTCTGTTACAACATCATTATTCTCATAATCTTTTAATAAATCATATAATTGTTCAATCAATCTGTTTACATGAACAATTTCTTCGTCATGAGGATTTTCAGCTGGTGTAGGATTTGTATTTTCTTGTGTTTCTTCCTCTTTTGGTACTTCTTCATTAAAGATTAGTTCAGAATCAAGTTTTCTTTCAACTACAATTTCGTCGTCTAAGATTGTAACATATATATGATATTTACCTTCTGTTTGAATTATTATATCTGATTCATCCATTCCAATGTTATATGTTAAATTTGGAAGAGAATCTTTATAATTTTCTAATAATGCATAAATATCTTCTGCATTAGAATGTCTTGTGTTCTTTACCCTTTTTACTCCTTCGAATCCTTCAAATGTATCGCTATACATACTTTTCTCCTTTGAATAAAATAATATATATTAATTCTAACATATAAAAAAAATAAATAAAAGAAAAAATAAAAAAATTCCTAGATTTTCATCTAAGAATCTTTTATTGCGCAATAAATTTTTTATTTTATAAGTATTACGATTAAGCAATACCGTATTTTTTCTTAAATTTATCTGCTCTACCACCTGTAGTGTTTTGTTTTAAGCTTCCTGTCCAATATGGATGGCATTTTGAGCAAACATCAACTTTCATTTCTGGTTTTGTTGAATTTGTTTCAATAACGTTTCCACATGCACATATTATTTTAGAAGCTCCATAATTTGGTTGTATTTCTGCTTTCACGTAATTCACCTCTTTCTTACTTACTAAAAACAATCTTTAATATGATAACATAAATATTTTTACAATGCAATAGTTTTTATTTATTTTTATTATAGTCTACTGTTATTCCATCTTCTTCTACAACGATTGGATTTTCAACTTCTTGGTATTTTGGTGGATGAACACCATATTCACTAGTTGTAGTTGTATCTTGAACTTGAGCTTTAACATTTCTATAAAAACTAGTAATACTATTAGTATTTATATTAATACCATTGCCACCATTACCATTATTACTGTCGTTATTTCCATTTGAATTTCCGTTAGGATCAGTAATAACTAATTCTTCATTTGCAGCTGTATTATTTATAACGCCATCAATTACATTAGATTTTTCTGATTCTTGATCAGCAAACGTCTTAAAATTGAAGGCTGAACTTCCATCATTAATAGCCTCTAAATTAAGTTTTAGAGAGTGTCTATTTACTATTTTTCCAGTTATATTGAAAAGACATGCTATTATACAAATCGCTAGTAATAGCTTCTTCCATATCTTTGCAAGCATATTAATTCCCCTTTCTTATAATATACCTTCAATTCCATTATACTATATTTTTCTGAAAAGTCAATAATGATTATGTAAACAATCCCTAGTATTATCTAATTTTCATCATAATGATAAAGATTTTCTACTGTTTCTTCAACAGTATATTCACTAATTATAGTTAAGTATGTATCACCTTCATCATAATAAGGAGAATAATTATCAGGATTTGTTAATCTTAAAGATCTATTAAATACTTTTACTAAATAATTATATTTATTTATGAAATCCTCTTCACTAATACCATAATCGTATATATAGAATCCTATCATAGATTCATCACCTGAAGTAGTTAATTTATCAATGACTTTATTTAGTATATCATCCTTAGTATTTCCATTTGGTGTAGTAACTTGTATACATGTAACTTCTACGTCGGCAGGATCAATATTGGAAGCATCTGCATACCCGTTAGCAAAATAGATTATCCATTCTCCTTCTCCTAGGTTTTCTTTATCTACTTTATACATTTCATTTATATAATTTTTGGTCGTTTCAATATAATTATTTACTTCTTCTGTAGTATGTTCGAATGGTATAAATCCATATTCTATATTTATCATTAAATAATAGTCATTATTTACAAATTGGTTATAAAGTAAAGTTCCTGACAAATCTTTATTGTATACTTTTGATATTTTTTGTTTATCACCATTTTTGTATAAGCTTTCTTTTGGTTTAACAATATTATAAATACATAGATTATTTGTATCCATTTCATTAAATGAAAAATAATATCTATAATCACGATAATTATAATCTCTGAATTCAAAGTCATATCTGTCGTATTTTCCATCATTAAATCTTACAGAGATTGATCTTTCACTTATATAAAAGTCTGCAATTCCGTATTTATCATATTTGTTTAATAGAGATGTCATTCTATTCTCAATTGAAGAATAATCTACTTGTGACATATCTTCTTCATATATTCCAGAAGAATTATAATACTCTTGACATAGTTTTGGATATATACATGTAGCTAATACTACTTTTGGTTGTACATCTTTTGCAATTATTTCTTCAAAAGATAGTGTATCTCCTGTATCTAATCTAAATACATCTGTAAAATCAGAGTAGAAATAATACATATCTTCCTCATATTGTATTTCGTGGACTTTACTACTATAATAAGAAGTTGGTTCATAAGTTCCGGCTGAAGCATAATAATCGATTGATAAAATATTTGCATAATTGAACATTATATATGCGTCAACATTAACAATTGGATTTTTCCCAACTTTTTGAGCCTTTTCTACAAGTTTTTTTGATGTCTCTTCTATTTGCTTATTGATTTTGTCTTGAACAGCAGTATCTTTTAGTCCAGATATTTGAATATATTTTAATTTAATACCAGAAATATCATTTTCTTCAAATTCCTCATATGATAATTCTTCGCCATTAAAGAAACATTTATAAGTATAGTCTATATTGTTTGAACAATATCTATCATTTTCATCACATGCTTCAGTTGTACTAACTGGTTTCCTTGAAAAATTGTTGCTTCTATATTGAGATATTATGGTAGGTGTTTCAACTAGTTTTTCAATTGATGCATCAGGTTTTCTTAAATACATCAAAAGCATGACAATTGTTATTATGCAAAGAACAATTATTATTATATCAAGAATATTTTTATTCCCTTTTTTATTTTTTTCTTCTTTAGGAGAAGAATTATTTTGCTGGTCTACATTCGCATTTGTTTGCTCTACATTGATGTCTTGTGAAGTTTTATTTTCTTCATTATTTAACTCCAACGTATCCTACCTCCTCTGCTATTTTTTGACCACGTTCAGATAACATTGCTTCTGCTAATTTTCTTGCTGGGCTTCCAGCAGGTTCATCTTTTCTCATAACTATATAATATGCTGTTTGCAATGGATAAGATCCATCTTTTATAGTATCATTGCTTGGTTCTACACCATCAACTTTTAGTAGTTTAATACCATCAGCTATTTCTTTATCTATAGTTTGGAACATTGTTTTTGCATAATAGTAGTATGAATATCCAATTGAATCTAATCCGTTGTCATATGATGAAACTAGATTAACTATTTCAAACATAGATTCAACAATATCTTCTTTTGGTGGAGTCATTAGAACTCTGTCCTTCATAACTAAAGATAGCATACCTGTTTGGCTTCCTGAGTTTTCTGGCCTTTGGAATGCTTTAATTTTTGCATCCTTCCCACCTACTTCTTTCCAGTTTGTAATCTTTCCTGCATATATATCTTTTATTTGTTCAAGAGTTAATCCATCAATTGGATTTTCATCGTTTACGTAGAATACAAATCCTTCTTTAACGACTGGGATTACTTCTAGTTCTACATTGTGTTCCTTAGCGTATTCAAGTTCGTCTTCTGATGGTTCAGTAACACAAATTAAATCAACCTCACCATCTACTAATCTTAAATATCCTGGATGAGTATTAGTATAACCTAATTCTTCATCTGTATAATTAAATTTTTGTGTAAAGTTTTCTCTTATCGCAGTTGTTAAAGGTTGTGTTGCAAGTGATGCATCTACCTTTGGATAGTTTTCGATTGTAAATAATATGTCTCCTGAAATTGTTGAATCTTTGTCAACAATTGGTTCTACAGCATCTTTGTTTATAAATAATGCTCTTCCTAATAAACATATTAGAGCAATTAATATTATTATAAGTACTATTTTAATAAATTTCCCCATTTAACTTTATTTCTATACACATTAATATAATGTATAGATCTCCTTTCTTACAATAATTCTAGAAACATTTTATCATATAGTATTTCTTATATAAATACTATTTTTGCTAATTATTTTATTATTTTTCTCATAAAAAGCTTGCCAACTTAAAAAAATTATGTTACACTTATACATAGTCAGTTTATTAATTAGTAAATGGAGGTGCTTAAGATATGGCAAAATGCGCATTTTGTGGAAAAGAAACAAGTTTTGGTAAGCAATTAAGTATTACACGTTCTCATATATCAAAAAGATCAACAAGACCTGTAAAACCTAATTTAAGAACAGTTAAAGCTATTGTTGATGGAAAAGTAACAAGAGTACATGTATGCTCAAAATGCTTACGTTCTGGAAAAGTAACAAGAGCTGTTTAATTTTAAAGATATAAAAAAAGAGTAATATGATCAATTACTCTTTTTTTTAGGTCTTATTTTATTTATTATCATCATCGT
>Ga0247610_10004685_pt1 | contig 14578 bp, 12 predicted proteins | sample 174DNAGHGhighgp2_FD_193483 | JGI IMG/M metagenome (GOLD analysis project Ga0247610, IMG submission 193483) | Sheep rumen microbial communities from Palmerston North, Manawatu-Wanganui, New Zealand - 1742 DNA GHGhigh gp2 | ecosystem: Host-associated > Mammals > Digestive system > Stomach > Rumen... | reverse complement strand
TGGTCAAACCATTCGTGGCAGAGGGTGCGGAGTCGGGGCTCATCATGAATAAGGGCACGGAGTGCCTCGAGACCCTGTACATTCCGTTCGCTATTGAGCCAGAGATGCAGGTAACCTCCTTCGGCATATTTCTCATGCAGATGCTCCAAACTGCGTTGGTACAAGGTGTCAAAATCGGCGTCCGGCAACATTTTGAGGCTGTAGGCCATGGTTCGCTGAATGACAGTAAGGGGTTCAATCTGCCGATCGGCTTCTGCGACGATAGCGCCGTAGATAGTGCGCGGCGGGTTCTTTCCGCTGGCCCGATGATCTTCCACTGCATCGCGCATGGTGAGCAGTTGGTCGTGCGTGAACCATTGGCGAAGGGTCTCATCCGCCATGAGTATCTCGCCCGAATGGATATGGTGTTTCTCTCTATCGACGCGCAGTCCGAGGTCATGATAGGCCGCAATGACATACGCCATCGTCTCGTCGGCACCGTATGTACGCGCCAGTTTGAGGCTCTCGGCGATGACGGTCTCGGCATGGTCGCGCCGGTGTCCGCCGTCGAAAGCCTCGTACTGCGGCAGGATCGACTGTTCTATATATTCGTGCAGCGACATCAAGGCTTATGCCAGTTGGCTTTGGACGACTTGTGCGACCATCTTACCATCGGCATTGGGCAGCGCGGCTTTGATGGCTTTGACGAAGAGTCCCATGTTCTTCTTCCCGGCATCCCATCCGTTGGCTTCTTTGGCGGCATTGAAAGCGCGAACGATATCCTCTTCGGACGCTGCTTTAGGCAGGAAGGTCTCCAGCACATCGATCTGGGCTTGTTCTGCGTCGGCGAGTTCCTGACGTTTGGCAGCGATGTACTGCTCGACGGATTCCTGACGTTGTTTGACCATCTTTTTGATGATCTGGATCTCGTCGGCTTCGGTCATTTCTTTACCGGCGTTTTCCTTGCTGGTTTGCCAGTTGAGGAAGGCGGATTTGATGGCGCGCAGGGATTCTGTGCGTACGGAATCATGGTTTTTCATTGCCTCCATGATCAAGGCGTTCAATTCTTTACCCGTGCCGGGTACGATTACTTCATTTTTCATATTGTTTGTTTTTGGTTGCGGTAGGCGTTTGCGGTAATGCCGGTGGCATGTTTGAAATAGCGGTAGAAAGAGGTGGGTTCGGAGAAGCCGAGTTCGTAGGCAACGGTTTTGAGGGGCTGGTCCGGTAGTGCCTCAATCATCTTTTTGGCCTGCGTGATCACATATTGCTCAATCCAGTCTGCGGGCGTAGTGCCACCGGAGATATCGCGTATGACGCGCGTGAGATGGTAAGGATGCAGATTCAGTTTCCCGGCATAGAACTTCACCTCCCGCGACTCGCGGAAATGCTCCACTACGAGATCACAGAAGCGGTTGAGGAGTTCCGCATGAGAGGAGTCCGTCCTGTTCTTATCCAGTTCTTTCCGGTAAAAATTGATACATTCGAATCCAACAGTCAGTTGCGTCAATATCAGTTGACGTTGGTGAGGCAGTTCATTCTTGTTATGTCGCGCGATAGTCTCCAGCAGTTCTATGTTTTTCATGAGTGTGGTTACCTGCTCGTCGGTCAGGATATAGCCCGGATGGGTGTGGTATTTCATGACATCATGGCTAAAAGCCATACACAGCATCTCGCTGAACATCTTGGGCGCGATGACGAGTCGCGTGAAGAGCAGGTCGTCCGAGCGTTCGATGAAGCGGATGAGGTGGCCGGACATGACGAGGATGGCCATATTCGGACAAAGTGTCGTCTCGCGCATGTCGTATAACGCGCGCGCCGTTCCTTTATGAACAATGAGCAGATAGCAGTTGGGCAACACCAGATCTTTCTCGCATAAAGACGTAGAGAAAGCCGGTTCGTAGCGAGTGACGAGGATGCCGGTTTGCTCCACTTGTCTCATTTTTTGAGTGAGGTTTGCGTATGTCTGCTCCATAGCCGATTTGTCTTAAAAATCCCTTTTCGGCGACAAAATTACTATAAATATCGGGAATAAACAAGTTTTTTCGAAAAAATATTTGCTCATCTGCCAATTTTTTTGTACTTTTGCGGCGGTAAATGTAAATAAACTAATGAAAGTGCATTTTTCTTTTGGGCAGACGCTAGGGGTGAAGATTACAAAGAAGGTATCACGGCTTTCTTTGAGAAACGTGCGCCTCAGTACAAAGGCAAGGCGTTGGACCTGGATGAGTAGGACGTGCTACCGAGACACCAAAAAAGAGGCCCTCAAGCCTCTTTTTCGTGGTGCCACCGAGAATCGAACTAGGGACACAAGGATTTTCAGTCCTTTGCTCTACCAACTGAGCTATGGCACCGAGCCCCATTTCTGGAAAGCGGATGCAAAAGTACTGCTTTTTTTTGATATGAGCAAATTTTTTTGCATTTTTTTTGTAAAAAACTGCATTTTAGGTATAATTTTTGTAGATTTTCAGTAAAAAAGACCTTTTATGAATCTAAAAGTGATAGCATATGCGCGCAACGGACACACGGATAAGTTCGGTATTCCGCGGCAGAGTAGAGAGGAGAGTCCAATCGTGACGCGAATCGTTTTTGAGCCGGAATATGCGGTGCCGGAGGCGCTACGGGGAATAGAAGGATATAGCCACTTGTGGCTGATCTGGGGATTTTCGCGCTCATCCTCCTCGCACGCGAACTCAAGCTTAGCTTGGCAAGAGGTGCTCGGAGGCGCTCGCTCTCCCCAAAAATTAAAAATTTCCGGGGACCCCAATTCTTTAGATTGGTCGCCGACGGTAAGGCCGCCGAGGTTGGGAGGAAACAAACGAATGGGGGTTTTTGCTACGCGAAGTCCGTTCAGGCCGAATCCGATAGGACTGAGCAGCGTGAGACTGATTAAAGTGGCCTACCCCCAGAAGTTCTACGACCGTCCACTGGACGCTCGATCGAGCAAAGCTCTTCACCCTGAAGGGAAGGGGGATCGATTGGAACTGATAGTGAGTGGGGCGGATTTGCTGGATGGGACACCGATCTATGACATCAAGCCGTATTTGAGTTTTTCCGACAGTCATCCGGAGGCGAAAAACGGGTTTGCGGAGGATGCGAAGGACTACCGTTTGGAGGTTGTCGGTCTTTCTTCGCTCTCGTGTTGCTCAGGTGATTATCCGCTATTTGCCTCGTGTGACATAGAGAAGGATATCGAGAAAGATATTTGGTATATTTTGAGTCAGGATCCTCGTCCCGGGTATCAGGACGATCCTCAACGGGAATATAAATTAGATTATGCGGGGTATTGTATAACATTTGTTGTGGAAGATACAAGAGTGATCGTAAAAAATATATCAAAAATATAGAAAAAGTTACTTTTTTATCAAAAAAGTTCGCGTGCGCTTGCATATATGCAGGAAATGTTGTATATTTGCAGCGGATTTTGAAAAAATAACTACCATGAAGAAGTTTATTCTATTGATTATTTCCATACTAATGCTCGCAAATGCGGGAGTGATGCGTGCGGAGGATGTCGGTGTTCCTTCGGAATGCGAGGACGTGATGCTTCAGGCTTTTTACTGGAACAGTTACGACCAGTATAAATCCACGACGAAATACGGTTATACGAAGTGGGTTCAGTTGCTGAAAGACACCGCGGCTATCAATGCGAATTTTGATTTGGTATGGTTCCCGCCGAGCGCGAAGTCGAAGGGCGGTGTGGGGTATTACCACACGCAGTTGAGTAACCAAACGAGTGACTGGGGAACGAAAGACAACCTGACCAAGCTGATTGCGGCATTGCATGCCGGTAAGACCAAAGTGATCGGAGATATCGTGATTAACCACCGCGGCGACGTAGGCGGTTGGACCACTTTCAGCGTAGATAATTTCGGAACGTACGGTAAGTTTGAGTTGAACCAGAGTCATATATGTGCCGGTGACGAAGCTTTCCGGGATACGAGTTCTCCTCAGTACGGGAGTAGTGTTCATGGAGGTGACGACACGGGTACGAATGACGGCGGTGCGCGCGATATGGATCATGCCAACGAGTATGTCCAGAACTGGGCCAAAGCCTATGTCCAATGGATGATCAACGTCATGAAATACGATGGTTTCCGCTATGACATGACGCGCGGTTACGCAGGTAAGTATCTGCGTATGTACAACGAGGCCGCCCAGCCGTATTTGTCGGTATCGGAGTTCTGGACGGGTGTGGGTGAGATTGTAACGCATCTGCAGTCTACGGGCTACAACACGATGGCTTTTGATTTTCCGCAGAAGGGCGTTTTGCACGACGCTATCGTGAAGAGTTCGTACGGCAAGTTGAAAAAGAACTCGAATACGCTCCGCGGCAAGGGTTTGGCGAAATATGCGGTGACGTTCATTGACAATCATGATACGTTCGAGCGTGCGGAGGAAGATGCCTGCAATCAGGAGTTCGGCGGCTGTCGTGCGTGTCTGGACTCGGCGAAAGTGAAGAACTGGATTCTTCAGGCGAACGCTTATATTTTGATGATGCCGGGTGTGCCCTGTGTTTTCTGGCCCCACTGGTACAAATACCGCGAGGAGATCAATGAGTTGATAGCCATCCGTAAGTTGGCGGGTATCCATTCGGAGTCGGTTGTATCGGCCGAGTCGGGAACCAGTACCACGAAGGCATACAGCGGTACGATCGCAGGTCATCGTGCGAACGTGATTCTGCGGTTAGGCCCGAAACGCTCTAAGGACGTTCCTGAGGGTTATCGTCTGGCCTTGGAAGGCGGCGACCGTGGCGATTATACCATTTTTATCTCCAACGGGGAGCAAGGGATTGAAGAAGTTGAGAGTGGAGAGTTGAAAGTTGAACGAGGAGAGAAGTTTATGCGGGATGGGAAGTTATTCATCCGTGCGAACGAACATATTTACGACATAACCGGAAAGAAGATACAATGAGAAAGACAATTGTTTTATTATGGGTAGCGCTATGGGCGCTAAGTGCGAGTGCACAACATTTCGGTATTTTGGTGAACGGCCAGACGTACTATGCCGGCACGAAGGTAGATGAGTTTGAAGGGTTCACGCAGTACCTGGCTCATGTGTCCGTCAAGAGCGGCGATGTGATGGTGTTATACAACGCAGAGACGAAAGACAAATGGGTGGTTGACCTGAATAAATATTCCGAGAAGGGTTTTGAGCGTGCGGGCAATCATTATACGACGACCAATACCGGTTGCTATGATTTCTACATGAAGCTCAAATGGGAGCAGGATGAGTTGTATATCGGTCCTGGTTCCAATTGCGGCGAAGGCGAGGATGTGGACAATATCTATCTGGGTTCCGTACCGGGTCAGAATGAAGGTGTGATGATGCAAGCATTCTTCAATGAGTCGTACAGTGACACAGCGGCAGGAGTGAGTCCGGATCGTGATTACAAGTTAGGATTGGGTGATACGAGATGGGCTACTTTATTGCCTCAGGCGCATGAGATAGGCAGTTATTTCGACTATGTATGGTTGCCGCCAAGTGCTTACGGTGACGGCGCTGGATACCATCCGAAGAACTACAGTAACCAGAACTCGAACTGGGGTACCCGTGAAGAGTTGGAAGCGTTGATTGAGGCGTTCCATAACGCAGGATCGAAAGTGGTGGCCGATATTGTGATTAACCACTGTGCGGGTTGGAGCACCTGGTGTGATTTCCCAACGTTTGACTTCGGCGAGTACGGTGTATTCCATCCGGACGCATCGTATATATGCAAGAACGACGAGGTGAATGCAGACTGGAACAAACCGACGGCAGAGAATCCGGGTTCGGGTGCATGTTGGGGCACTGCAACAGGTAACTACGACGACGGTGAGAACTGGGACGGCGCACGTGACTGGGCGCATGACATGCCGAAAGTGCAGGAGATGTTCATCGCCTATCTGCTATGGATGCGCAACGTGATGAAATACGACGGTTTCCGTTATGACAAAGGTGACGGATTCAACAACTGGCATCACTGGAACTACAACAAACATGCCCGTCCGGAGATTGCATTCATGGAGTGCTACAAGGGTACGGATGATATCTGGTCGCGTATTGAGGATTCGAAATACGACTTGATGGGTTTGGACTTTGATCTGAAATGGCATGTATTCAATTCGATAGCGGGTTGGGACTACAGCAAGCGCCGCGGCGACTGTATCATGAGTCGCGGTAATGGTCGTTATTCGGTGACGTTCATGGAGAGTCACGACTGGTTCCTGCGTCCCGATAACGAGGATGAGTTCTGCGGTCGCGGTAACTCGTTGAAGCCGGAAATGAAGGCCCGTCTGATGCAAGCGAACGCGATGTTGCTGTCGATGCCGGGCGTGCCGTGTATCTTCTATCCGCAATGGAAATACTACAAAGAGGATATCAAGCAGATGATCATTGCCCGTAAATGGGCAGGTGTTCACAGTGAGAGCGAAGTGAAAGACGAGTACTCTGACGAGAACGGCTATCAGGCCACGATAGTGGGTAAGCACGGATGGTTGATTTTGTGCCTGGGTAACAAGGCGAACAAGAAAGGTTTCGACGGTTATACCTTAGCCGCGAGCAACTACAGCACGATGGAAGGTCATAACGAGAGTTTTGAGATGTGGGTGAACAGCGATCAGGAGAAACCTGTTCCGACAGGATATGAGGAAGTTGAAAGTGGAGAGTTGAGAGTTGAAAGAGGAGAGAAGTTCATCGAGGACGGAAAGATATATATCCGTCGCGGGGACAGAGTATATAACGCATTGGGACAAATAATTAAATAATCAATACAATGAAGAAGATCCTATTGTTGAGTTGCGTTCTTTTCGCAACGATGATGATGAATGCAGAGCCGTTCTACGTACGTATCAACGGTTCGAAAGATGTGGCAGCCAACCCGACAGGGGTGAAGGACTATCAGGACCGTACGCAGTATGCGGCGTTCAGCGTATCCTTGGCGAAGAATGACAAGCTGACCTGCTTTGATGCAGGTGGTAACGGCGGAAGCGGAGCAGAATGGCATATCGCCGTGATGGACCAGTACGGTGCTTACGAGAACTTCACCAATAACGGCAACGCATGGGTATGCAATGTAGCCAGTACGTACAACATCTATATCAAGTTGAAGTACGAAGACGACATGTGGTATATCGAAGAAGCTGATGGCGGTGGTGGAGGCGGCGGTATTACTCCGACCCCGGATCCCGGTTACAGCAGTTCGGTACCGGAGAAATGTCCGGACGTGCTGTTGCAGGCTTTCTACTGGGACAGTTATCAGACGGAGACTCCGACGAGTGCTACCTACAAGTACGGTCGTACGAAATGGATTGATTTCATCAACAAGAAAGGTTCGGACGGCGTACAGAGCGTAGCCGAAGAGATGGGTCAGTGGTTCGACCTGATCTGGTTGCCGCCAATGACGAAAGCGACCGGAGGTGCCGGTTATCTGCCGGTTTGCTACAGCAGTCTGGATAGCGAATGGGGAACGAAGAAGAACCTTCTGAAGATCATCGATACGTTCCATCAGAACGGCGCGAAAGTGGTAGCCGATATTGTGGTGAACCATGCCGTAGCCAGTAGCGGTTGGTGTTCGTTCGCAACGATGAACTTCGGCGATTACGGTAAGTTCACTCCTGATGCTTCGTGGATTTGCAGCACGGATGAGATGAACTGGGAAGCCAAGAAATCGGAAGCTGGTTCGTGTTACGGCAAGGCTTCAGGTGCCGCGGACGACGGTTACGGAGACGAAGCGAACTACGACTCCGGTCGCGACTGGGATCATAAGAACGCAGAGGTACAGAAGATGTGCAAGGCTTATCTGAACTGGTTGCGTAATGTGGTGAAGATAGACGGTTTCCGCTATGACTACTGCAAAGGTTTCCACAACGGCCATATCGGCGATTACAACACCGCTTCGGAGGCTTATTTCTCCGTCATGGAATACTGGGACGGCGATGTGAGTGCGCTTCAATACCATTTGAATGATGCCAAATGGAACACGACGACCTTCGATTTTGCTACCAAATACACCGCCTTCAACCAAGGTATCGGTGACGGCAACTATGGACAATTGAAGGGGGCCGGTTTGTTAGGTGCAGGTAAAGCACGTTGGGCTGTGACGTTCCTGGACAGTCATGATACGTTCCTGCGCAACGACAATGAGTTCAAGGGCAAAGGTCAGTCGATGAATTATCCGAACCTGATCAAGCAATGCTATGCTTATCTGCTCTCGATGCCGGGTGTGCCTTTGGTATTCTGGCCGCACTGGGTAACGTTCAAAGAGGATATCAAGAAGATGATCAATGCCCGTTACAAAGCAGGAGTTCACAGCGAGAGTAGCGTATCCGACGAGTCAGGTAGCGGTTATTACAAAGCCACTATCAACGGTACGAATGGTTCTATTCGTCTGCTCGTAGGTCCGAACTCGGGCTATAACAATACTCCGAGCGGTTACACATTAGCCGTGAAGGGTGACGGTTTCGGCGTATATTACAAGATGAATACGGCGCGTGGCGACAAGAACACAGAGCGTACGCCGATTGTACAAGGCTTGAAAGAAGTACAAGGCGACAATGTACCAAGTGCAAAGGTTGAGAAGTTCTTGCAAGACGGACAACTGTATTTGAAGTACGAAGGAAAGACGTACGATGTACAGGGAAGGTTGATCAAATAAAGTTTAGAGTTGAAAGTTTAAAGTTTAGAGAGTTATGAAAAAGATATTCAGTGTATGTATGGCAGCGATGATGGCACTCAGTATGTCCGCTGCAAGTTATGGTGTGCTGGTAAACGGCAGTCGGTATTTTGCAGGCGAGAAGACGGGTGATTTCGAAGGATTCCAACAGTATCTGGCTCACGTGTCGTTGAAAACAGGTGACATCTGTCAACTTTGTGACGCCGAGTCACATGCCGTTTGGGCGGTAGAGCTCAACAAATCTTCAATCGAGGGCGTTGTGCTGGACGGAGGTGTATATAAAGTATCGAAAGACGGCTGTTACGATTTCTATATCAAGCTCAAATATAAGCAGGATGAGTTGTATATCGGTCCGGGTTCGAACTGCGGCGAAGGTATAGAAGTGAACATCGGAAGTGACGATGACGATGTGAACTATTACGCTATCGGCTGGATCAATGGAGAAGATCACGGAGAGAAGGCTTATGACGTATATGAAGACGAGTATATGTTTGAGGACGGTAAGTTAGCCATTAACTGCACGATGGGTAGTTATATCGCCATCAAGGATCATAAGGGTAATTTCTATTACGCAGAAGGTGAAACCAATGCGACGGGCGATCAAGTGACGCTCAAATGGGCGTACGGTTGGAGTCCTTGTCAGAAATGGGCTCTTCTGGAAGGAATGCGCTATATCATCATCCGCAGTGCGAAATGCAAGGGTGATATCAAGCTGGAGTCTGTAAGCAAAGAGGTCTTTGACGCTTATCATTACGGCGCCGGTCAGGCTGTTCAGCAAGTGGAGACGAAAGCGAAAGCCCGCAAGCAGATTATTGACGGTCAGTTGCGTATCATTCGCGGCGACAAGATGTATGACGCTACGGGAAGAGAACTTTAACGAGAGAAATTAAACGGTTATGCGAAAGATTTTAGTTAGTTTAGTGGGCTTGTTCCTGTTCGCGATGAGCGTGCAAGCCGGTGCCGATTGGTCGGCCGTGGATGGTGTCAACCCGACCACCAAAGCTCGTCCTTCGGGTGTGAGCAACGGTATCTACTACGGTGCGGATGGCACCTCGGTGACATTGTGTACTTATGCAGCGAGCAAGACGCAATCTGCCAAGCGCGTGTTCCTGTACGGCGATATGACGGACTGGAAACTGAGTGCGGATTATCAGTTGTACAAAGACGGTAATTATTTCTGGATCACGTTGACCGGACTGGAGGCAGGTAAGGAATACCGTTTCCAGTATGCGGTGGAGCGTGCGGACGGAGTGAAGAAACTGATTTCCGACTTGTATTCGGAGAAAGTGCTGCACCCGGATGACCAGTACGAGCCCAAGAAAGCGGACGCTTCGTTGATCGCTTATCCGGCAGGAGGTGACGGTTATGTGACGGTGATCCAACCGGGCAAGCCGGCTTTCCCGTGGTCTGATGCCACGTTGAATTTCAAACGTCCGAACAAGAACAACCTGGTTATCTACGAGGTATGGGTGTTTGACTATGTGAGAACGGGTACGATGAAGAAACTGATGGACCGTTTGGATTACATCCAGAACCTTGGTGTGAACGCGATAGAGTTGATGCCGATATGCGAGTTCGAGGGCAACAACAGCTGGGGTTACAACCCGACGCATTACTTCGCTCCGGACAAGGCGTATGGTAATGAAACGGCCTATAAGACTTTCATTGACGAGTGTCACAAACGCGGTATAGCGGTGATCCTGGATATGGTATTCAACCATGCGACAGGCTTGAACCCGATGAACAAGCTCTATCCGTCTTCGGAACTGTCCAGCAATCCGTGGTTCAACGTTACTCCTCCTCACGGCGACAATGTGTACGAGGACTGGAACCATGATTTTGCGCCGGCACATGAGATGTTCACGCGTGCGCTCAGTTATTGGTTGAAGGAATACAAAGTGGACGGATTCCGTCTGGATCTGAGTCACGGTCTGTGCGGACCGAGCTACAACCCGGTTAAGAACCTGAAGGATTACTATGCTAACGGTGTGAAAGCTGTTTCCTCAGATGCCTATATGATTCTTGAACACTGGGGGAAAGATAACGGTAGCGAGCGTCCCCAGCTGATCAACGAAGGAATGATGTGCTGGCAGAATACGAGCAACGCCTATTGCCAGACGGCGATGGGATGGCTCAGTGACGGCGACGGTTTCGGAGATGCCAACAAGGATGATTTAGTGTCCTATTGCGAATCACATGACGAAGAAAGGATGCAGTACAAATGCAAGATGTGGGGCAACGGAACCATTCAGTCGGATGAGTCCGTGCGTATTGCGCGTGTGCCGGAGAACGTGGCGTTCAATGTGCTGCTCAACGGTCCTCATATGCTCTGGCAGTTTGAGGAGATCGGTTATGACTGGTCCATCAATTCCAGTAGTCTCAAGCCGAATGGTACGGATGTGAGCGACCGTTGTTCCACCAAACCCCGTCCCGAGAAATATTTCAAATCAGCGGCCCGTGTAGCCATCGCCACCAAGTGCGCTCAGATCATCACGCTGCGTACGCAGTTGATGCCGAGTGTGTTTGAAGGCAATCCGACGGCGCAGAGCATCGGTTCGGGATCAGCTCTCCGTACCGTTCGCTGGGGCAACAACGTGTATGTGGCTGCCAATTTCGGAGCCAGTGGAAACAAATCCGTTACGCTTCCGAGCGGTGTGACGTGGTATGACTATCTGGGAGGAGGCAACAAGGCCAGTACGTCTTACAGCCTCGCTCCCGGTGAACTCAAGGTCTTTACGGGCAAGCAAGTGATTCCGCCTACTTTTGAGGATATCGAGAAACGTCCGACGGAAGGATTTATCGAAGTGCAAAGTGACAAAGTACAAAGTACAAAGGGCGAGAAATTCCTGCTGGACGGACAACTGTTTATCCGCCGCGGGGACAAGACATATACTGTAACAGGAATAGAAGTTCGATAAATGTATATTGCGATAGCGGGGAATATCGGAGCAGGAAAGACGACGCTGACGAAGATGTTGGCGAAGTACTACGGTTGGGAGCCGCGTTTTGAGAGCGTGAGTTTCAATCCCTATCTGGAGGATTACTACGGTGATATCAATCGTTGGGCGTTCTGTTTGGAGACGTACTTCCTCAAAGAGCGATTCAAGGACATGCTGGCGGTGCAGAAAGCAACGCATACCATCGTTCAGGACCGTTCGATCTTTGAGGGAGTCTATGTGTTTGTCCGTAATAATTTTGAGCGCGGAGATCTGTCCCCGCGTGACTACGAGACTTTCATGGAACTTTTTGACCTGATGAAATCCCAGATGAAGATGCCCGATATGATGATCTATCTGCGTAAGTCTGTTCCGGCACTCATCGCCCAGATTCAGAAACGCGGTCGGGACTATGAGCAGACCATGCAAATAGACTATCTGAAGGACCTCAACGACAAGTACGAGGATTTCATTTTCCATAAATACGAAGGACGTGTGCTTGTTATCGAATCAGACGGAATGGATTTTGAAAACAACCCCGAGCATTTCCGTAAAGTGATTGACAAAGTGGATGCCGAGCTATTCGGATTATTCAGCGAACACAACTGGACAAAATCATAAATCATAAATCATCAATCATCAATAATATGCATATAGCAGTTGCAGGAAATATTGGTTGCGGCAAGACGACCCTGACCAACATGTTAGCCAAACATTATGGCTGGGAGCCGCGTTTTGAGAGCGTGGAGTATAACCCCTATCTTTCGGATTTCTATGCCGATATGGGACGGTGGTCATTCAATCTACAGGTTTATTTCTTGAACAAGCGCTTCAAGGATGTGGTGGAGATCGGCAAGGAAGACAAGTATATCATCCAGGACCGCACTATCTATGAGGATGCGCGTATCTTTGCCCCTAACCTTCACGAGCAGGGCTTCATGTCTGACCGCGATTTCGATAACTATCGCGACCTGTTCGATCTCATGATGTCGCTTGTCAAGATGCCGGACCTGCTTATTTACGTGAGAGCGTCTATTCCGACGCTGGTAGCGCAGATTCAGAAACGCGGACGCGGGTACGAGCAATCGATGAAGATTGACTATCTGCAAGGTCTGAACGACAAATACGAGGCATGGATCAAGGATTACAAAGGCAAACTGCTGATTGTGGAAGGCGATAAGATCAAGTTCGGCGAGAACCCGGAGGACTTCCGTTGGGTAACCGACCGTATCGATGCCGAACTGTTCGGTTTGTTCCCGTTTGAGACCCATGAACAGACGGGCAAGGAGATTAAATGATTCAGCATTTTCTGGATTATATAGCTATTGAGCGGAAATACTCGCAGCGCACCGTGGAAGCCTATCACGATGACCTGCGGGATTTCTGTCAATTTATGGGTTGGGAGATTGCGGATTTTAATCCTCAGGAGGTGGGTGAGACCGATGTCAAACTATGGATGCTGCATATGATAGAGGAGCAACATCAGTCGCCCCGTTCGGTGAAACGCAAGCTTTCAGCCCTCCGCAGTTTCTATAAGTTCCTGCTGCGTCAGGGCCTGACGCCCAAAGATGTCACCGCGCGTATCATCCCGCCAAAGGCGGACAAACCGCTACCTGTCTTTTTTAGAGAGGAAGAGATGAATCGTGCCCTGTCTAATAGCGAAGCGCAGCGGAGCGGTCTTACAGCGGAGCGGACCAACAGTGTAAAGGTCCTGCGAGATGATCTCATTATCTCGCTTCTATACCAAACCGGAATGCGTCAGGCCGAGATGCTCGGTCTTCAGGATGCCGATTTCGATTTGCAGCAAGGCCAAGTCCGGATCTTCGGTAAACGAAGGAAAGAACGGGTGGTTCCTATCGGCGAGAATCTGATTGCGCAGATAAAGGAATACATGGCAGCGCGCGATGCAGAAACAATCAACAATGGTCAGTTCTTTCCCAAACTGACCAAATACACCTTATATACTATCGTGCGCACGCGTATGGGGGAAGTGTCCACGCTCAAGAAGCACTCTCCGCACGTTCTCCGCCATACTTTTGCTACCGCGATGCTGGATAACGGCGCCGATATCCGGACGATACAGACGCTGTTGGGGCATGCTTCTCTCAGTACCACACAGGTATATACGCACACCACTTTTGAACAGATCAAGCGCGTATATATGGCTACGCATCCCCGTGCAACGTCAACTGGAGATAGCAAAAACAAGAAAAAAGACTAAAAATTGCATTTTTTTGCAAAAATATTTGGTCATATCAAAAAATTGTAGTAATTTTGCACGCTTTTTCGTCGGAAGTGTATCGACAAACGCCTCTATAGCTCAGTTGGTAGAGCACTAGATTTGTAATCCAGCGGTCGTTGGTTCGAGTCCGACTAGAGGCTCAAAGTTCTTTGAAATTTGGGTGTGTTCCAGAGTGGCCAAATGGGGCAGACTGTAAATCTGCTGTCTTCGACTTCGGTGGTTCGAATCCATCCGCACCCACAACGCGTTAGCGCGAATCCCGAAAAAGGGGCAACTTGCGGAAATAGCTCAGTCGATAGAGCACTAGCCTTCCAAGCTGGGGGTCGCGGGTTTGAGTCCCGTTTTCCGCTCAAGAGAGACCTACCTCTCCTTAATAAAAGGAAATGCTGCTTTAGCTCAGTGGTAGAGCGCATCCTTGGTAAGGATGAGGTCCCGAGTTCAACTCTCGGAAGCAGCTCTTCGCGCCGAAAGGCAAAACAACAAGGCTGGTTAGAACCAAACTGACCGGCCTTTTTTAAGGAAAGTAAACAAAAAACAATTTTATTGTTTAATAACGTTATTAAAATTAAAGAATTACTATGGCAAAAGAAAAATTTGACCGTTCGAAACCGCACGTTAACATCGGTACCATCGGTCACGTTGACCACGGAAAAACGACTCTGACCGCAGCTATTACAACTGTATTGGCAAAGAAAGGTCTTTCAGAGCAGCGTTCGTTCGATTCTATCGATAACGCTCCTGAGGAGAAAGAGCGTGGTATTACTATCA
>Ga0247610_10004684_pt1 | contig 14583 bp, 9 predicted proteins | sample 174DNAGHGhighgp2_FD_193483 | JGI IMG/M metagenome (GOLD analysis project Ga0247610, IMG submission 193483) | Sheep rumen microbial communities from Palmerston North, Manawatu-Wanganui, New Zealand - 1742 DNA GHGhigh gp2 | ecosystem: Host-associated > Mammals > Digestive system > Stomach > Rumen ... | reverse complement strand
AAGCCGGACTCGGCAAAATCGTGTGGGTCATCCGCCGAGATTTCGAGGATCAGTTCCGCAACCAGATCCTCAAGAAGTACGAAGGCCAGATTCCCTGCGAACTCTGCTTCCAGGCTCTTGACGACCTGCCAGCCGGATTCTCCGTTCCCGAAGGCCGCGTAAAGCCCTGGGGCACCAACCACGCCGTACTCATGGGTAAGGACGTGATCAAAGAGCCCTTCTGCGTAATCAACTGCGACGACTTCTACAACCGCGACGCTTTCATGACCATCGGCAAGTTCCTCGCTGACCTCCCCGAAGGCTCCAAAGGCAAGTACGCTATGGTAGGCTTCCGCGTGGGCAACACCCTCTCTGAGAACGGTTCCGTGGCTCGCGGCATCTGCGGCAAGGACGCTCAGGGCAACCTCACCGATGTCGTGGAGCGCACCGAAATAGAGCGTGTCAACGGCGAGATCTGCTACAAGGACGAGAACGGCGAATGGAAGCCCGTTGGCGGCGAGAACGTACCCGTAAGCATGAACATGTGGGGCTTCACTCCCGACTACTTCCAGTACAGCGAAGAGTTCTTCAAGGAGTTCCTCTCCGACCCGAAGAACATGAGCAACCTCAAGGCCGAGTTCTTTATCCCCCTCATGGTCGATAAGCTCATCAACAACGGCGAGGCCACCGTCAAGGTTCTTGACACCACCTCCAAGTGGTTCGGCGTCACCTACGCTGCCGACCGCCCAGCAACCGTTGCCCGCATCCAGCAGCTCGTAGATGAGGGCGTTTATCCCTCTCCCCTGTTCTAATTGACAATTGACAATTGACAATTGATAATTAACAGTTGATTATTGAACATTAAGGCAAAGCCTTTCAGCCATCACGCTGAAAGGCTTTTTTGTGTCTGAAAATGAAATAATTTGCAGATTCTCTTTTAATTCTTCCCTAAAAGCCCTACCTTTGCCGCGAATTTCGTAAGGAAAGGTATATGAAACAGAGAATTACAGGCGCGGAAGCTCTGATGCGCTCGCTGAGCGCGGAGGGCGTGAAGACTATCTTCGGGTATCCGGGCGGCTCCATTATGCCCGTTTATGACGCGCTTTATGACTATACTCGTGGAGAGAAGAAAGCATTCGACCACATACTCGTGCGCCACGAACAGGGGGCGACGCACGCCGCCGAGGGCTATGCCCGAGTGTCGGGAGAGGTGGGGGTGTGCATCGTCACCAGCGGCCCCGGAGCAACCAACACCCTGACAGGCGTGGCCGACGCTATGCTGGACTCCACCCCAATCGTGGTGATTGCCGGTCAGGTGCCTATATCGGCCCTCGGCACGGACTTCTTCCAGGAGGTGGACCTGGTGGGCGTGGCCCAGCCTATTTCCAAATGGAGCTATCAGATTCGTCACGCCGAAGACATAGCGTGGGCGGTGAGCCGCGCTTTCTATATAGCACGCAGCGGACGTCCCGGACCGGTGGTGCTGGACTTCCTGAAGAACGCCCAGACGGAGATGGTTGATTACGCTCCGGAGAAGGTGGGGTTCGTGCGCTCGTATGTTCCCTACCCCAAGCTGGAGATGGACGCTGTGCAGGCTGCCGCCGACCTCATAAACGGGGCGAAGAAGCCGCTGGCTCTTGTGGGTCAGGGCGTGGAACTGGGCAACGCACAGGAGGAGCTTATTGCTTTCCTCGAGAAGGCCGATATACCCGCAGGCCGCACGATGTTGGGTCTGAGCGCGCTGCCCAGCACTCATCCGCTGAATGTGGGAATGCTCGGAATGCACGGGAACTATGCCGTGAACATGAAGGAGCAGGAGTGCGATGTGCTGATTGCCATCGGTATGCGCTTCAGCGACCGCGTCACCGGCAGTCTGAAGACCTACGCGAAGCAGGCTAAGGTGATTCATCTGGATATAGACAAGAGCGAGATAAACAAAAACGTGAAGACGACAGTGGCTGTGGTGGCCGACTGCAAAGAGTCGCTGCCCGCAATTACGGCTCTGCTCAAGAAAGGCGACCACAAGGAGTGGCGCGAGTCATTCAAACCGCTGGATAAGAAGGAGCGCGTGAAGGTTATCGAGCCCGCGATTCACCCGAAAGAAGGACCGCTGCTCATGGGCGAAGTGGTGAACACTGTGGCCGAAGCCACACAGGGCGATGCCGTGCTGGTGACGGACGTGGGTCAGAACCAGCTCTTCGCCACCCGCTACTTCCGCTACCCCAAACACCGCAGTATCTGCACCAGCGGCGGTCTCGGCACTATGGGTTACGGTATGCCGGCAGCCATAGGAGCCACCTTCGGAGCGCCCGACCGCACCGTGGTCTGCTTCATGGGCGACGGCGGTTTCCAGATGTGCATCGAGGAGCTCGGAACCATAATGGAGCATCAGGCTCCGGTGAAGATGATCCTGATGAACAACAACTATCTCGGCAACGTGCGCCAGTGGCAGGATATGTTCTGGCAGCGGCGCAAGTCGTTCACAAGGATGATGAACCCCTGCTACGAGCTGATTGCCCAGGGTTACGGAATCCCCTACGAGGCCGTCACCGACCGCAAGAATCTGGCCGCAGCCGTGGCCAAGATGCTCGCCACAAAGGGTCCCTACATACTGGAGTGTGCTATCCTGGAAGACGACGATGTGCTGCCTATGACACCTCCGGGCAAGAGCATTGACGAAATGCAGTTGGAATTAGACCCACCCCCAACCCCTCCCGTGAGGGAGGGGAGACCTGCGGAGTGAATTTTACATTCTGTATAGATTGCGGCCTTTTCGGCTATTCGATTAAACGATTAAACGATTATTCGGGATTTTGGAGGCCGCCTAATTACGACGTATTGATGAGCGAAGTCGAATAATTATGAATTATGAATTATGAATTCATTATATACCATCCTCGTTTATTCAGAGAACATCGCGGGTGTGCTTAACCAGATAACCGCAGTGTTCACACGCCGTCAGGTGAATATCGAGAGCCTCAACGTGTGTGCCTCATCTACCCCCGGCGTTCACAAATACACCATCACCTGCTACTGCACAGAGGAGATGGTGAAGATTCTCAAGAAACAGATTGAGAAACGTATCGATGTCCTGCAGGCCCGCTACTACACGGACGAGGACATCTTCATGCTGGAATCCTCTCTGCTGAAGATCTCCACACAGACGATGCTGGAGAACCCGGAGGTGTGCCGCATAGTGCGACACCACGGAGCACGCATCGTGGAGGTGAATCCCACCTACAGCGCGGTGGAGAAGACCGGTACAACAGAGGACATTCTGGAACTCTACGAAGACCTGAACCGTCTCGGGGTGGTTCGTCAGTTTGCCCGTTCCGGACGTATCTGCATCACCCGCGACACCCGCGAATATCTGGATGAGTATCTGGCGGAGAGGGAGAAGACAGTTGAGAGTTTAGAGTTTAGAGATTAGAGATTAGAGATTAGAGATATGGGGGCATCCAGTCAAAAACTAACTGCTCCCTCCCTCACAGGGAGGGCGGGGGGAGAGTCCTCCCCTTCTTCCACCTACTGTTTCACCGTAGAGCCGTTTTATGTGGATTTTACGGGGCATCTGTTCCTCAGTGTTCTGGGGAACCATCTGCTCAATGCAGCCGGAAACCACTCGCACGACCGCGGCTGGGGCATAGACCAGCTCAACGAGGTCCACTACACGTGGGTCTTGTCACGTATGTGCATCGAACTGTACGATATGCCGCAGCAATACGAGCACGTGGAAGTGGAGACGTGGGTGGAAAGCGTCATGAAACTGTTTACAGAGCGTAACTTCGCCATTCGTAACGCTGACGACGGACACATCTACGGCTACGCGCGCAGCGTCTGGGCTATGATTGACACGAGCACTCGCAGACCCGCCAATCTGCTCACGCTGCATGACGGCGACATCCTGCGCTACGTTATTCCAGCCGAGGAGAAGCCCTGCCCGATAGAGAGATACAAGGCCGTGAGCCCGCTCTCTCCCACCCCGACGCTTCTGAATATACCTCTGATTCCGAACTATAGCGACATCGACATCAACGGGCACGTAAACAGCGTGAAATACATAGAGCATGTGCTGGACATCTTCCCGCTGCAGAAATTCGAGCACCAGCGCATACGCCGTTTTGAGATAGCATACAAGTCTGAGGCTTTCATCACCGACCCGCTGCACCTGCTGTGCCAGGAGACAGACGACGAACACCACGTGGAAATCCGCAAGAACGTAGGCTGCGAGGCCCGTCCGGACGGCGAGATGGTGGTTCAGGCACGTGTGCTTTGGCAAGAATCCTAACCCTAACAAAAATACGACCCGATTATGAAAAGAATATTATTTACCATCACCGCTCTGCTACTGACCCTGTGGTCTTTCGGGCAGGGCTGTTACCAGGAGAATTTTCAGAAGGGCAAAGAGCTCTACGAGCAGCAGCAATACGATATGGCCATGAAAGCGTTTATGGCCGCAAAGTCGTGTCCCGACAAACCGTCGTATGAGGATTTGGATTCATGGGTAAAGAAATGCAAGGAGGGGAAGCGATTCTCGGTTATGCCCAGTTCCGTGACATTCCCGGCCAGCGGCGGCACACAGACTCTGGGCGTCATCTCCGAGAAGGACTGGTCCATAGCCATCAGCACAGCCTCGTGGGCCCATCTGCAACGTAACGGGAGCGGCCTGACTCTGACCGTTGACCGCAACACAAGCACAAACGCACGTACCGATTACTTCAAGCTGAAGAGCGGTTCCTTAGAGTTCAGGGTGAACATCAAGCAGGAGGGAGCAGAGCCCTCGACCACAACCACCACAACCACACCAAGCGGTTCGAGCGGCTCACTCAGCGTCTCACCCTCAGAGCTGTCCTTCCCGGGCAGCGGAGGCACAAAGACCGTGACTGTTTCGGGAGCCAGCGACTGGGAGATAAACATCGGAGCACGCTCCTGGGGACATCTCACAAAAAGCGGCAACCAAATCACCGTCAGAATTGACGCTAACGACACCGGGAAAGAGCGTACCGACTGGTTCTCAATCAAATCCGGCTCTGTGACCAAGCGCGTGAACATCACCCAAGCGGCAGCGTCAAGCAGCTCCAGCAGCAGCTCATCGAGTAGCGGCAGCGGCTGGGCCATAAGCGGCACATCCCGCTCATATACGGACAACGCCCAAGCCCTGAAATATATCAACGAGCAGATCAAAGAGAAGAAGCAATGCCGTCTCGGAGCACTCACCGAGGGTGGTTCCGGCGTGTTCATATATCAGAATAACGGCGCCTCATGGACTTCCATCAACACCAACCTCAGCAATAAGATAAAGGCACTGGACAACGGGGAAAAGATTAAAAGCGTCACGATGACAAACTCTGGATACTATTGCATAGCGTGGGACAAGAACGGCTGGTACGGGAATGTGCCGTCGAAGATGAGCGATAAGCTGCGCGAGTTCCACGACAACGGAGAGGAGTTCTTCAGCGTCTCCATCAGCGAGAACGGCAATTTCGCCATCGTTACCAACAAACACTTCTACGCATCCCACGAGACTGACAACAAGAATATGACCAAGGCGCACGACCTCTACGGGCAAATAAAACAGGTCTGCATCACCAACCTCGGTATCTGCTGCGTCTGCGAGAGCGGTATATATTATAATAATGTGCCGACGAAACTGGAGACCAAGCTGAAAGAAGTCAGTTATCGGCCCGCCTTCGTCACCTTCACCGACAGCGGCACGTATATCATCGCAAGCGAGGACGGAACGGACTATTCTACGTGGCTTTGAGGCAAAAACCGACGGGCAAACACCTGTAAAAAGGGCATAAAAGCGGGGCAAAAGCATCTTTTTTGAAAAAAACTTTGCAAAACATTTGGCAGTTTCCGCAAAACGCAGTACTTTTGCACCCGCTTTCGAGAAGTAAACACGGTTGAGGCGTCAACAAACACGTGAAAACTCGAAGGACGCTTAGCTCAGCTGGTTCAGAGCGTCTGCCTTACAAGCAGAGGGTCGGCGGTTCGAATCCGTCAGCGTCCACCGCCACTTATGGCTCCGTAGCTCAACTGAATAGAGCATCTGACTACGGATCAGAAGGTTGTGGGTTTGAATCCCGCCGGAGTCACCACAAATGGCGAAAGCTTTAGGGGCGAATACCAGAGTGGCCAAATGGGGCAGACTGTAAATCTGCTGGTTTTTACCTTCGGTGGTTCGAATCCATCTTCGCCCACGCAGTGATGCGGTAATAGCTCAGTTGGTAGAGCACGACCTTGCCAAGGTCGGGGTCGCGAGTTCGAGTCTCGTTTACCGCTCCACTCAAATCTCTAAACTATAAACAAAACAATATACGGTGCGTTAGTTCAGTCTGGTTAGAATACATGCCTGTCACGCATGGGGTCACGGGTTCGAGCCCCGTACGCACCGCAAAGGAAATCCCACTCACCGCGAGGTAAGTGGGATTTCTGTTTCTATTATTGCTTCCTTTGCAAGTTGAACATCAATGCATCGGGGTCAACGGGTAAATGAGGTTCACGATGAAGATGTTGGCTGCAAGGATGATGATGTTCATAAGCAGACCGATTCGCATGAAATCGCTGAAGCGGTAGCCGCCGGGGGCATAGACCAGCATGTGAGTGGGCGAACCTATTGGTGTGGCGAAACTGCTGCTTACGGCAATCATCAGAGCGATGAGGAAGGGGAAGGGCTCATAGCCTAACTTCTCAGCAGCCTCATACATAATCGGGAAGAACATAGCACCCGCCGCCGTGTTGGAGATGAACTCGGTGATGAAGGTGGCCACGAGACAGATGGCTGTCATGACCACGAGCGGATTGGTGCCACAGATATCGAGGATGCCCAGAGCCAAGCGCTCGGCGATACCTGTCTTCTGGATGGCGAGGCCGAGAACTACGCTGGCGGCGAAGACCATAAGGATATCCCAGTTGATGGACTTCATGGCCTGATCGGGTGTGCAGCAGCGGAACACGAGCATAGCGGCGGCGGCAATCAGGGCGCATTGCAGCAGCGGCATAAAGCCGAGTGCAGACACAACCACCATAGCAATCATTATGAGCGAAGAGATGAGTGTGCCGCGGCCTACGTTGATAACCTCCTCGCCGAGAATCAGCCCGTGGGTTTTGGCCAGTTCCAAAACGGCCTTGGTCTGTCCCGCGTATGTCAGATGGTCGCCACCCATAAGGTACTCGTCCTCACTGATGGGCACTGCCGCATCGTCGAAATGGCGCCATTTCAGCAGACGGCAGCCATCGACATTGAACATTCCGGCCTTGCCTATAGTCTTAGCGATGAACTTATGAGTAGATGGCACAATCAGCTCCACGGTGTAGTCTGTAGTCTCCTCGGTGGTGTCCTCGGGGGCCTTGCGGTCTGGCAACAGGCGGCTCAAGGCAATGACAGACAGCACACCGACTGCCAGACAGAACAGACCGGGGATAGCTGTGGCGAGAATGTTCATCGTCGCGCCCGTTTTGTCTGAATAGAGACCACTGATAATCATGTTGGGCGGGGTACCGATGAGGGTGCAGACGCCACCCATGCCCGAAGCGTAGCTAAGTGGGATAAGCAGCTTAGAGGGTGACACATTGAGCTTCTTCGCCCACATCTTGACTATGTTCACGAAGAGGGCCACAACAGTGGTGTTGCTGAGGAACGAGCTGAGCACGGCCACTGGAACCATCAGGCGCGTGACAGCCCTTGCGTAAGAGTTAGGCGTGCCGAGCAGGTTCTTCACAATCCACTGTAGAACGCCGGTGTATGTCAGTCCGGCTACAACCACAAACAACACACCGATAACGACCACCGATGTGCTGCTAAAGCCCGAGAAGGCCTCTTTAGCATCGAGCACACCCGTAACACACAGGATACTGATGGCGCCGAGGAACACCAGGTCTGTGCGCAACTTCGTAGTCAGCAGCACCGTGAACATTCCCAGCACCGTGACGATGGTAATCCATGCATCAATGTCAAAACCTAAAAACATAAATGAATCCATTGAGAAAATTTACGATTTGACGATTTACGATTTAAAGATTTTCCAAAAACGGTAGCGTCTTGGCCTGTTCAAACATCATGTCGGCCACAACAGCGTTGGCGTCGCTCTCACCGTTAATGCGGTCGTAGAGCGATTTCAGACCGTCGCGCCCGCCACCGTTTTTCAGCACGTGAACCATACAGAGATACTGCAGGGCTGTGTTAGACGAGAGGAGGTCGAGGTCTGTGAGAGCCAACTGCGAGAGAGCCAACTGATAAGCGTCGTCGCTGTTCTCGTCGATGAAACGCTGCACGTCACCGATGGTCTCCAGCCCAAAGGATTCGAGTATCGGCATATACGCCATCACCGACACGGGATAAATCTCGGCCTGATTGACTGCGGCTATGCGACGGTTCAGACGGTCGAAAGGCTTCAGGTCGAGATAGCCGCGGAACGTCTCTCGGGACAGAGGTACGTCGTCGAGCCGTCCGCCCTTGACCAGTGCCAGCATCTGGCGGCGATAGTCTGTAAGCGCCAGGCGCAGGCGGCTAAACTCGTCGTCGGCCAACTCCAAGAGGCCCGCCAAGCGGCTGAACTGCCGCAGGTACTCGCGTGGAATCTTCACGTCACCCTTGTAGCCGGTGTCGTGCTCGATGGTTGACCACACGTGCTGCAGAGCCGTGCGCATCTGCAGTTCGAAGCGCGGCCCGCCCGATTTCAGGCGGCAGATGAAGTGCAGCGAGTTGTAGCCGAAAGCATTCAGCTGGTGCAGTGCACGCTTGTCCACACTCTCCTTCCAGTCTATGTCGAATAAGCCTTTGGCTATGGCCGCCACCTTATCCACCTCGTCGCTGTAGAAGGTGATAACGCGCAAGCCCACGAGATCGGTGATGTCGTCGATGGTCTTGTACTTCGCGCCCTTCAGCTCCAGTTTGCCTGCCAGCGATTTCTCGGTCTTCACGCGGTGCTCGATGGCCGTGACGTAGATGCCCTGTTCATTCAGAGCGTGACGTAACAAGTCATAAGCCTCCTGCGAAAGGCTGTCCAAAGTGGGGCGCAGTTCGCGATATTGCTGCAGCAACGCCTCGCCGTGCGGGTCGAGTTTGACGCTGCGCATGTCTATTTAAACTTAAAGATATTGCTGAAGCCCGTGATAGTGAATACGGCGCGTACGTTGTCGTTGATGTTACTGATATAAACCTGACTGCCCTTCTCTTCGGCATTCTGCAGGATGCCGAGGAAGATGCGCAGCCCGGCCGACGAGATATACTCCAGCGCGGTACAGTCGATGACGATGTCCTTGCCCTCAACGTCGTTCAGCGGGCTCATTGCCTTTTCGGTTTCGGGGGCTGCTGCGGTGTCGAGACTGCCCTCCAGAATGGCAACGACGTTGCCGTCTTGCTCTTGAATTGTTGTTTTTACCATCTATTTATATTTTAAATTTATAATGTTTAAGTTTCGCTATGCTCAACTTCTTTGGAAGTTAAAGAGAAGTTATCGCGGTCTTTGACCGCTTGGAAGTTAAAGGGACGATAGCATTCGCCCTTTCTATTCCTTTTAACTTCATTTCCATTCCTTTCTATTCCTTTCTAATGTGGCCTGATATATTGTATTGCCATCATTGTCAGGTCGTCGCTCTGCTCGGCACCGGCCACGAACTGGTGAACGGCGTCGGTCATCTGCTCTATGAGCTGGCGGGGTTCCTGCTGCCCTTGGGCGAGAGCCTTTGTAGCGATGTCGTTCACCCGCTCCATTGAGAACTGGGCACTGTTGGCATCCATGGCCTCTGTAAGGCCGTCGGTAAAGAGGAATATGGTTGTTCCGGTGTATATCATTGCTTCCTGCAGCGAGTATGTCCATTTCGGCATAAAACCGACCGGGATGTTCGAGTCGCAAGGCAATTCGCCGACCCCGGCACCCACGAGCAGCGGGGCGTCGTGCCCGGCATTGCAGTAGTGCAGGCGGCCAGTGGGCAGGTCGAGCACGCCAACGAAAAGAGTGACAAACATGTGGTTTCTGTTCATGTCGGCGATGGCCTTATTCATAACAGTCACGATGCGGTCGGGCTGTGACTCGTGGGCCGACACGGTACGGAAGGTCGAACGCGTGACGGCCATGAAGAGCGATGCAGGGACCCCCTTTCCGCTGACATCGCCTATGCAGAAGAAGAGTTTATCGTCGCGGAAATAGAAGTCGAACAGGTCACCCCCTACCCTTTTCGCGGGGGTCAGCGAGGCGTAGAGCTGCACGTCGTCGCTGTCGTCTTTGGTGGGGAATTTCTCGGGCAACATACCCATCTGTATAGCGCTGGCGATGCGGAGGTCTCTCTCTATGGCAGCATTTATGGCTGTGGTGTTCTTCAGCTCATCGATGTATTTCACGAGCGAATGTTGCATACCCGCGAAGGAATGGCTCAACTGTCCTATCTCGTCGATGCGCTTGAATTTGGGCAGTTCTGCATCCAGTTTTCCGGAGGCTATGGTCTCTGCCTCCTCAGCCAGACGTCGCAGAGGTTGCAACTCACTGGTAATAACGTGGATAAGCAGAAACAGCATCAGCAGCAGGCCTACGACGACTATGGCCATTACGGTGTGGCGCAAGCGGTCGAAACCTCCGAAGATGTCGCTCTCTGGGCAGACGATGGCCATAGAGCAGCCCGTCTGACCAAGAGGCTTATAGAAGACATAGCAGTGTTTGCCATCGACGTACATCTGCTTCATTCCTTCCTCTCCCCGTTGCATGGCATATCCCAGCGCAATCATAGCAGTATCGTTATCGTTCAGGTCTTCGTTCTGGTCATAATTATCCAGAACAAGTGTGAAGATGGTCTGACGTGTGATTTTCGTAGTATCGGGATGCACGAAATATGTGCCTCCCCGACCAATCATGATGCTGTAGGAGTTGGGATATGGCTTTATGGCAGAGATGGTCTGCGAGAGCCAGGATAATGAGAGGCTGGTGTTGATGACGCCTATCTTACGGCCGCTCTCATCCACGAGAGGCTGGCAATAGCTTGTCACCATCTCGCTGGTGTTTGTGGCTACGTCAAGGTCGAAATAAGGCTCTGTCCAACATGGCTTATCAAGCAGCATGGGCATAATATACCAGTCCATGTAAAAGTATTGGTAGTTGTCACTGCCGCCCTGTATCGTGCGCAGGCTGTCGCCAACCGGTTTCGTGTATGCTGAGAAGTAGCGGCCCTTGTTCTTGAAATAAAACGGCTCAAAGGCTATGGAGCAGTTGTAGAAGTCGGGGTTGTTCAGTAACATACTGCGGCTATAGACAAACATCGAATCGGCATTTTCGTTGTGTCGCAGCACGAGCCATTTGGTCATGTTAGAGGCCACCTCGACGCGGTTCAGGATACCCTCGACCCGCTTCGATGTCTTATCCAGGATTTGCGTGGCGCGGTTTATAGCCTCCAGTCTCACAGCATCGCGGGCTTGATAGAACAGGAAGCCGAGTGCCACGCTGAAGATTATGGCCGCAAACAACACCACCCACAAGCTGACGCGGATGGATAGTTTCTTACGGATATATCTCAATAATCTCTTCACTGTACCAGTTCCTCGTATGTTATTTCTCGTTTCAGCATCTTGTTCTCACGCATCAGACGGCTGGCCAGCTGAACCATGTCGCGGCGAAGGCGGAACTCGCGCTTCTTCGATTCGCGATCCACCTGCAGACGCAGCACTTCCTTGAGCATAAGCCGTTGAAGCACGCGGTTAGTGGCTATACGTTCACGATCCACGTATTGCATCACTATGTCTAACGTCTCATCAGGATGCTGGGCGGCCCACTCCCACCCCTTACGGCTGGCCTCTGCAAACTTACGGGCCTGCTCGCGGTGGTTCTCGTAATAGTCTCGCGTCATATAAACGCCGTCCTCCTGCACATTATAGCCATGGTCACAGAAGCGATATATGCTCTGTTCGGTTATATCCACACCCGCCTGCACCAGCTGAAAGAGCTCGTTGTAACTCATGGCAAGTGTGGCGTCGAACGCTCCGGCCACGAACAGGTTTATGTTATGGGCGAAGCGCACCCACTGGTAATCCAGTTTTTCCTTTTTACTCATGCATATAGCCAACTGCCCGAAGCCCACGCTCCAGATGCCCACTTTGGCGCCCTTCTGCGTCAGCGGGTCCTTGTCACGTGCCGAGACGATGACCATTGCGTTGTTCATCGATGTCTGCAGGATGTTTACCAATGGGGTGCCGTTGTCCACAAGTTCCAACGCCTGACAGAGCTGCAGCGTAGTGGCCTGACACTGGCCGTCGCGCAGACGGCTCATAGCAGACGACGTAGCCAACGGGTGCTCAATACGCACCTTCACGCCCGCCTTGCGGTAGAAGCCCTTGGCCTCTGCCACATAATAGCCAGCGAACTGCGCCTGAGCCGTCCACTGGGGCGTAAACACGAAGACATCGTCTTGCGCAATCGCCTCCAAGGCCGTACAACAGCAGATTACGGAGATTACAAATCCCCGTACACAAGCGGCTGACAACCAGTTCAAAATCCTGTATTTCATTGCGCAAAGGTACATAAAAACCATGAATGCCACAGCAATGGCCTCCACAAATAATATCACAGCGGCCATTTTTTTATTTTATTAACAAACCAACCTTAACCCTAACCTTAACGATAACGATAACCTTAACCCTAACTGTCAATTGTCAACTGTCAACTCGTCAACTGTCAACTACCCCCACCGGGGGGCAGGTGGGCCGTCACTACAGTGTGCTGGTCCCCCACCGACAGGCGGAAGTCACCCGGCTCAAGCACCCACTGGTCGTTGAGATCAACAAAAGCCAAATCGGCGGCCCGCAGCTTCAGGCTTACGGCCTTTGTCTCGCCCGGCTGCAGCTCCACCTTCTCGAAGGCCCGCAGACGGCGGATGTCGGGTGTGAGCGAGGCCACAAGATCGCTGCTGTAGAGCAGCACACTCTCCTTGGCGACCCTGTCGCCTGTATTCTTCACGTCGATGGTTACGGTGAGTACATCGTCCTTCGTGAATGTGGACTTATCCACCCGCATATTACTGTATTGCACAGAGGTGTAATGCAGACCGAAGCCGAAAGGCCACTGCACATCCATCACGGCATCGTAGTTGTAGTTTCCGCTCATCTGCCCCACGCTCTCGCAGGGTTTATAGTCGTAGGTAATCAGAGCCGCCGTATGCTTCGGATAGGTGTAAGGCATACGTCCGGTGAAGTCCACATCGCCTGCAAGCAGACGGGCCAGAGCCTTGCCGCCGTAGTTTCCGCAGAGGAACGTGTGAACCACGGCCTGGCAGAGCGGTTCTATGTCACGTATAATGCGCGGACGGCCCTCGGCCAGCACCAGCACCACAGGCTTGCCCGTAGCGGCCAGCGTGCGAACCATCTCCTTCTGGTTGTCACTCAGGTTCAGATCATTGATGTTACCGGGTGTCTCGCAATAGGAGTTCTCACCCACGCAGGCGATGACGACATCCGCCCGCTGAGCGGCCTCGGTGAGCTGCGCCCAGTCGTCGGTGCGGTGGTCAAGATTGAAGTTGCGGGCATCCCAGCGCACTCCCTCAACGAAACGCACGTTAGCCTCGCCGAAGCGCTCCTTCAGTCCCTGCTGGAAAGTGGGATAATGGCCCATCTGCGGAGCCACTTCGTTGGTTCGTTCACCCTGCCACGTATAAGTCCAGCCGCCATTCATTGCTCGCAGGTTATCGGCATTCGGCCCGCAGACAAGAATCTTCGCGCCCTCCTTCAAAGGTAAGACATTTAATTCTTCATTTTTCCCTTTTACTTTTTCATTTTTAAGCAGTACCATGCACTCTTCCGTCATCTGAAGAGCCTCAGCTGCATAAGCGTCGCTGGCAAACAGAGGGAACTCTTTGGCTAACTTCTTCGGCTCTTTGTCCCATGTCTTACGGTCCAATAGGCCGAGACGCACCTTCAGACGGAGGATACGGCGCACGGCATCGTCGATGCGGGCCATAGACACCCACCCCTCGTTCACCAGCTCGCGCAGCAGGTCACAAAACTCCACCTCGTAGGGGACCATAGACATGTCTATTCCTGCGTTTATGGCCATCGCGATGGCCTCCTTCTTCGTGGCGGCCACGTGGTCGCGCGTACATAGATTATTAATGTCTGCCCAGTCGGTCACTACCATTCCATCCCATTGCAGCTCGTCCTTCAGCCACGTGGTCAGGTATTTGTAGTTAGCATGGAAAGGCACGCCGTTGTTCACGCTCGAATTCACCATCAGCGACAGCGCTCCCGCCATGATAGCGCTGCGGAACGGTTGGAAGAACTTCTCCCGCATCTCGCGGTCGGTGACGCTGCTCGGCGTACGGTCCTTGCCGCTCACCGGCACTCCGTAGGCCATATAATGCTTTATGCAGGCGGCCACGCCGTGAGGCGGGATATGGTTGGGGTCGTTACCCTGATAGCCGAGCACCGCCTGACGCGCCATCTCGCAGCTCAGATACACATCCTCGCCATAGCTCTCCCACTGGCGACTCCACAGCGGTTGACGGCCCAGATCCATCACAGGCGAATAGACCCAGGGGATAAGACACACGCGGCTCTCGTAGGCTCCTATCTCGCTCACGCGGCGCGGAATACGGCGGTTGAACGAAGCCGCCTGCCCAATTTCC
>Ga0247610_10004681_pt1 | contig 14585 bp, 10 predicted proteins | sample 174DNAGHGhighgp2_FD_193483 | JGI IMG/M metagenome (GOLD analysis project Ga0247610, IMG submission 193483) | Sheep rumen microbial communities from Palmerston North, Manawatu-Wanganui, New Zealand - 1742 DNA GHGhigh gp2 | ecosystem: Host-associated > Mammals > Digestive system > Stomach > Rumen... | reverse complement strand
GTCTTGTTCTATACGCAGACGACGAATGTCTTGTTCCATCTGCTGGCTGAACCATACTTTGTCTTCTAACGGCAAGGTCGTTAAGATATATTGCAGCAGTCCGTTTAATGTTTCTTGTGCCATAATCTTTATCCTTTTGCGATTTGCTCGCAAAATTACAATAAAAAAATGACATACGCAAATTTGTATGCCATTTTTTTGAATTTTTACCCTTTCACGCGCGTTTTCTTTTAAGGAACACGCGCATAAGCGCATATACACACGCAAGGAGCGCGAGCGGCCAGAAGACATCGCCGAGAGGATATAAAAACACATATAAATTCATACAAAACGCACAAAATATTTGCGTATTTCATTTTTTTGTTGTACCTTTGCAGCTGCAAAGGTTAAGATACAACACAATGAGCGATAAAGAGCCGCTATATTTCCTTTCTTTCTGCGTGGAGGCATATAAGATGCGTCACGGTTTATCCGGAGATGATGCGCTTGCTCTCTTCGATCGAAAAGGGGTGACGTCATATCTCACGGAGCACTATGACGTACTTCATACGCAGGGGAAAGACTGGCTTGTTGATGATATTGACCAATTTATTCAAAATCGCCAATGAAACTCTATCACGGAAGTAATCATATCGTAAGTGAACCGCATATCCTTACTCCGAGCCGTACGCTGGATTATGGATCTGGTTTCTATACCACTTGTTCTGAAGATCAAGCACGCAGATGGGCATTGAGTAAGTTCCAACAGCCTGACTCAAAAAAATATCTCAATGTGTACGAAATCGACAAGGCTGATATAGCCGCGCTTAAAGTGCTGTGGTTTGATGGTCCTTCGGATGAATGGATTGATTTTGTGATGCGTAATCGCCAAGATGAGAACTTCGTTCACGATTATGATATCGTGTATGGGCCGGTTGCAAACGATCGCGTGTATATTCAGTTTAGCCTATACGAGCAAGGGTTTATTTCTAAGCAGACATTACTTCAGGAATTAAAGGTGTATAAATTAGTAGATCAAATGCTTTTTCATACGGAGCAAGCATTAAAGCATCTCCGTTTTATAGAGGCACAAGAAGTTTAATACAAATGGGAACAATAACGCAGGATAATTTATATCTTTTGCTGCCGGGCAAAGTAATGGCAGTAGCGGAGATGTACGCACGTCATCATAATGTGACAATTTTGGATGCCATGCGCAAGGTATATGCTTCGGATATGTATAAGCGCTTAGAGCGCGAAGATACCAAATACTGGCATCTCGGCACAGTCGCCTTATATCAATCCCTTACATAAATCCAATTAGAGGCAGCCCTTTCGGCTGCCTCTAATTTTTATTTACCCTATTTCTCCCTACGCGCGTTTTCTTTTAAGGAACGCGCGCATAAGCGCATATACACACGCGAGGAGCGCGAGCGGCCAGAAGACATCGCCAAGAGGATCACCTTCGATAGCCCATCCCTTACGTACATGACCCGCTCGATTAGGTGCCTGCGCCTGCGTCTCCTGTAGACCGACTCCATATGCCTCAGCGTTCACCGTTCCGTCCTCATTGAGTGTACTCTCACTAGTTGAATTTACCGGCATTGCACTCGTCGATTGGAAACCCACCGCCGGAGCGGTAGCCGTTTGGGCTATCTGATACTCCGTCGGTTGCATACTGCGCTCTTGGCCCTTATAGGTACTCTTGTAATCTACAGCTTGCGCCTCCACTGCTCCTATGAGCAGTAAACCTAAAATCACTATATTCATAACATTTTTCATTTTCGTGTCTCCTTTCCTTATCTTACCATCGCTCCATCAATACTGTAGATTCTACCGCCGCGGACGATATATACCTTGTCGTTATATACAATCTTCCGAGCCTTCGAAGCCTCAGCCTCGATACCAGCCGTACCAGTCGTGATTATAGGTGTCCTCCGTACAATCATGAACCGCGCCGCATTATCTCCGGACTCAGCCGTGAATGTATAACTGTGCTCGCCATCAATCAATGTCTCAATATTGAGCTTCAAGTCTTTGAGGTAGTAATCCTCTTCGCCTTCGTACCCGAACGTGAACGTGTACTGACTATCGGCATTCCCTTTGCGGAAACCAAGTACTGTACCATCTATCTGCGGTACGCAGTTAACAGCCATATTTCCATCACTCGTCGGAGCGTACAACTGCGGGTTCGTATCTTCACCTTCCATATAACGTCCGTCCCAGCCGCGATCATATCCTTCTGTGAAGTCCTCACGACCGAGCAAGTACGTATTCTCAGCCCATCCGTTCTCGCCGGTCACACGCAGACGAATCACTTCTGGAGCCTCCTCTGCCGTTGCACGTCTCGGTGCACGGTTTGGTACAATGCCTACTCCATCCTCTACGGCCGGATTATATACCAACTTCGAGTAATCGAATTTAATGGTCGGACTTGCTCCTTCTGCTTTCACGAAGAATGCCTGCATTGCCGGAATAACCTCCATTCCTACCCACGGCGCTGCATCAATCGGTAAGACAGCGTATGTTCCCGCACTCGATGCACTAGCAGAACCGCTTCCTATTCCACCGGCAGCCTCCTCTTGCTGCGGCGTACCGGCATTGAAGATGTAAATCGTCGGATCAAAGTTTGTGAAATCATCTTCTTCGAATTCTGCAATGTGTATCGGAGCCACCCACGAGTTCGCAAACAAGTTATCTGTCTGAACAGCATTCGATCCGGTCTTTGTCACATTATTGCTACTTGCGTTCAGCGTTCCGGTCCAAGTCACATCAAGATAGTTATTGTCATTATACAACACGTTGTAACCCCAGAATGGTGTCATCGCGTCACCAGAACTCAACTTATTCCAGAATCCTTTATTTCCACCACCAGCTGGACGGAACTCATAGATCTGCAGCGCATAATCCACGTACGGCGTCAAGTCGCTAAACGGCGATCCGATAAACTGGTTTATCCAGTTACCCGTTCCGCTCTCGCGTTTCACTTTTGTCTCGAAGTTCACCGTTGCTTTGTTCGATCCCGTCTCACCGCCGATGATTAACGCACCTACACCAGCTGAAGTTCTATCCGAATTAATGATTACATCCGTGGTTGCTGTAGCAACACGATTGCTTCCGGTCGTTGTCTTCTGTAACTTCTCTGCAATAATCAATGCTTTACCTGCACTAACCGTGATCTTACCCGTCGCACCGCTATATTGATTAACCAAAACGTCTTTCGCTTTGGCATCATTAATATCCACCGTTACAGGCTTCGAAATAACTACGCGATCCGAAATCGTCGGTAGACTTGCACCACGACCGGTAGAACCAATCCAGTTATCGGTATCATCCCAATCGCCTGTCGATGCCTCTGGCAAGAACTCTTTGACATCAGGACAGATGTATCGGTTCACCTTCATATATTTGATAAACGGGTTTTGTACACCGCTGTTTCTATGAATAGTTATCGAACTGGTATTCTTAGGAACATTAGACAACTCTAATTCAGCCTCAGCATTAGCAGTCATGTCTCCATTTGCCTTGAAAGCGACTTGGGTGCCGGCAGAAGTAGATCCTGCGTAAATATATAAGCCCTTAGAATCACCTATTGAGCTCGGTTGCGTTACGAATACTTTTACTTTATCTCCGTTTTGGAAATAGTTACCGGAAGACAAAGTCAGATATATATAATAGATTCCCTTACCGATCTTATAACCGCCATTAACATCCGCATCTCCTTCACAAAGTACGCCATAAGAATCTATCAGTGATCCGCTCGGTGTTCCTGCATTATTTGCAGTCAGTGTCACACCTGCTATTTCGACATTTCCACAACTCATGTCCTTCACCGTAATTTCGCAGGTAGCTGTCGCTCCACAATAATCAGTTGCAGAATATGTTGTTGCTCCAATAGTAGCCGTAATTGTTGCTGTACCACGTTTCAATGCTGTAATAGCACCTGTGCTGGCATTATCCACACGTACTACGGTCGGATCACTTGACGTATAAGTAATCGTCGGTGTTCCATAATAACCTGTTAGCGTCGCAGTAGCCGTCAATGTCGCATCGTCCATCCAGAACGATGTTTTGCTATATGACAAACTCGGCGTAATCAACGTACAATCATCGCAACCAGTAACAGTAATAGCATGTAAATAAGTTTTAGCTAATCCCGACTTAAGAGCTATCGTGAACGAGTTGGCATTGACGAGTGACGATCCTGCTGTCACTGTATACGATTGAGTGAACGAATCATATGCTGTCTCTGAGCTTTTGCTTGCTGGCGAGCAATCATAGCCGCCAACAACTAAACCGCTTGTCTTGGACGTTCCGGATTCTGCGCCATCAGAAACAGCAGCTGTTAATGTAATGACACTGCCGACAACAAGGTGGTTCGTTCCTGAAAGAGTCACTGTTACTTGCTTCGAAAATCCATCCATCACAAGACCAGCATTTGCATTTTTCTTATTGGAGCCTAAGTCTGCCGAACCTGTATTCTTTATCGTACCACCTGTTATGGTTCCTTCTACTTTTGCAGCATCAATGAAACCATTGACAGCCACATTAGACCAACTATCATTCTGTACTAAGTTTGTTGCTTTAAAGCACGGATCGGCAACGGTGATTGTATAACCGGTGGAGTTATTTGCTGTACAGGTTCCGTTCGACGCCTCGCACCAGTAGGTGCCAGCATCGTCTGTGGTACAAGAAGCAATCGTTAATGTGTATCCAGCGGAACCAGAAGCCGTAGCCTGTACGGGTTCTGCTGCACTTGCCGTAGCCCAATCAGCACCTTTGTACCAAGTATAAGATGTCATCTCGTCATGGTTAGACCCATCGTGAGAAGCCGTCAATGTAATCGTTTGTCCATACGAATATGCCGTTTCTCCGCTTATCGTCGGAGCTGCCGGATCTGAGCAAACCCAAGTCAGAAGACGGATTTCGTCCACACCATTTGCATAAAGTCCCCATTTGCTATTATAGATACGAACGTGCTTCGTATTGCCATTAGCTACCGTCATGTTATATTTCACATCCGTCGTTGCAGAAACGCTGGTGTTAGTTTGCGTAAAGATCCACCAATAGTCACTGCCTAAACTACCGCTAAGGGTGCTTGAGCCGCTTTGACCAAGTTTTGTTCCCGTTCCGTCACTACCAAATAGCGGGGCATGACCGGAACCGCCGGTAGGCGCAATACCATGCATCTCCAATCTCGTCGTATGACCATTATCGCCAGTAATAGAAGGTTGTCCATACCACGAATACACATTCGCTTCAGAAGTTGTAGCGGTGGTCGGCGTGGTTGAGTTATCAACGGTTATCTCAACCGGATCTTGGGTATCATTTGCTTTATCTGCAGGAAGTGCATACCATTTATCCTCTACCTTCGCTGCTATCACGAAGTTGGCCGGCAAGTGACGACCGATAAGGGCTGTACTAACCGTTTCGGAGTTGGTACCATCTGTAATGGTGAAACTATTGTTCTTATCCAAACCATCGGAAGTGTCACCTTCGCCCGGAGTATAGTAAATATACGCCACAGTATCAATAGCACCCGTTTCATCTGTTGTGAGGGCTCCGTTCGTACGACTCTTAAGCGCAAACTTACTTGCCGGGCTGGAGATGCTGAGCGGTGCGTTCTTTTGCAAACCGCTACCCACGATCACCAAACTATCCTGCGAACGAACGGTCTTGCTTGCTGCCGAAGTAATGAAGATCGGCGTGTTTGCGGTTACCAATTTCGGCGTCACACTCAACGACGGACAGATACAACGATAACCCGTTGCGCCGTCGGTCTTCACTTTCAGGACTATATCATCGATACGGGTATTGGTTGGGCTCTTTACTCCACCATGACCTGTAAACCGAATAGAGAATGTTTCTGCACTACCACATGTGATAGTATAAACATATGTTCCCGCTCCGGAACCTGACACTTTAGAGATAGAATAACCGGTGCCTGTTACAGATACATCTAATGCACTTGTAGTAGAGTTGGTACGTTTAAAGGTTAACGTCAATGCAGCAGATCCTGCTTTGGGTAAACCAGCTATCTCAAAATATCCGGCAGTTGTCGTATTTCCGTGCACCATAAGTTCTGGTTTGGAGCCTCCTGCACTATTCTCATTGTAAATCTTGGTCGCTCCCGTTGAATAATCACCCGTACCATCATTATATGAATACGTAATTGTCGGCGTTCCATATACTACAGAGCCGCCTGTTGTCGGAGAAGACGGTTTGGCATCGGCACTCTCACCCGTCCAATCTTCGCTCCAGAGTACTGTTCCTACATACGCGGCACTTGTTGCTGTACCAAATACAGCGTAGAATGTCTTGTCGGCATCAATTGTCGGAGCATCATCTGCATTTACGAACAAATCTGCAGGTTGGGTATTTGTTGCCTCTCCAAACAGATTGGTTGCAGACCATCCGCGGAACGAGTTAGCACAACCGGACAACGTGTTATCCGCCGGCGCCGTAGGCATGGTGGTTATACCGTCGCAATCTGTTGTGCTGGTTGTCGGAGAACCGGTAGTATATGTCTCACCATTGACTATCCATGTCACGGTATGAGTTGCACACCATTTAGCATAGATAATCTTATCCGCCGTAATGGTCATCGTGCCCCAGTTGATTTCGTTACCCGCCGTACAAGCCGCGTTGCTGTACCAACCGCCAAACGTGTATCCGCTTGCTTTGGGATCTGCCGGCTGTACTATCTTCTTTCCGTTCGGAACACCAACTATACTGCTCGGTAATGTTGTCGAACCGCTAAATCCTGTCATGTTGGCGAATGAAACGGTGTAACCGGAAGAACCTCCACCTCCACCAGAAGAGCATAACTTAAGGGCCATCATTCCAACTCCAATGTTACCACTTGCAGATATTACATATGTTCCTGGATCCAAATTCTCAATTGTAATAGGTGTTCCTTCCGTTTTACTTCCAGCTATCACTTGGTCTGTATTCACAGCATCAGCATCGCCCTTCTTCGTTGTCACGGTTCTCGTTCCTGTACCACTAGACACAGCTACCATGTAGAATGTTCCCGTGCTATCAGAAGGCACTACAATTGTACACGCGGGAACACTATTACTTGTTCTTGCAGTAACAGTGTATTCTGTGCCATCTATTGTTATAGAACCAGATATTTCATTTGCAGCTGTATTCAATGTAGTAGATATTTTACTGGAATTCGTCACACCTGCATTACTTGCATCTGTTGCACTATTAAACCAAAAATAGGTCTCGCAACCACCGCTTGCACCTGCATCCCAAACAGCCGTCAGGGTTGTGTTGGCGGTGATATTAAATTTCTGTCCTACGAGATAGAATGTCGTGCCGTCTGTCCAACCGCGGAAAGTGTGACCGGCATAAACAAACTTACAGCCTGTCGTGTCTTTTACTGTCACCTCATCGCCGGAATCATATGCCGTTGCGTCACTCGGTGCCGTTCCTCCCGTCGCATCACCCTTACTATACGTTACAGAGTAAGTCGTTACATCCGCTTCGGCCTCAATCTCAATCTCTATGTCATCAAGGATAGATGCGCCTTTTACGGTTACTGTACCGGTACTCTTATCCCATGTATAATCGGTCTCTTCTGTCGCCTCATCCCCACCAATAGTAACAGTAATAGATGACGGCAAAGAACAACCACTAGTAGCAGCCACAACAACGGTATAATCCGTTCCATAGGTAGCAGCATCTGTTCCACCACTACCGCCGCTTGAACGGCTTGCATTCGTAAAGGAATGTGTTACATCATAACTATTCGCCGTCCGTGTGAATGTTGCTGTAATCGTCTGCGCCTCCGTAATCTCAGCGCCGTCGCTGACGCTCCAACTGTTAAATGCATAAGTATAAGCAGCTGTTGCATCTTCTGCCATTGCTGTCACATCCGTAGCCTTCAATGTCAGCACATTCGATGCAATACTTACCGTCGATCCATGATTAACACTTGAAATACTTGTCGGACTAACCGAACCATAACCTGCCGGTGAAGCAGCGAATGTTACCGTATAAGTGTTTATCGCAAACGTTGCCGTAATGGATATATTGGCTGCCGGCATAATAAAGGTAGCATTTTCCGTCTGACTACTCAACGATACCAAACTGGTAATATCGGTTGAGTTATCGGTATTGGTTATCGTCCAACCTGTGAAATGATATCCCTCACTTGCAGATGCCGCTAATGTAATTGTTTGCCCATAGTTGGCTGTCTTGTCCGCGCTACTTGCAGAACCGCTGGCAACCTTTATGGTATAGTCACCATTACTCGGTGTACTGTAATCAACCGTGTAGTCTATCAGACTGAACGTTGCTGCAATAGTCGTTGCGCCGGTTATAGTGTATGTACTTCCGCTGGTATGAGCAGAACCGTTAATGGTCATGCCGGAAACCTCGTAACCTGTATCTCCTATTCCTTCCGGTGTAATGATACAAGTATGTGCCAGATCCGCATTACCGCTGGTGAAGTTTGCCGAAGAACCGGATGTATTCGTATAACTTACCCGAATTGTACCATTCGTCGGTGCGGTGATTGCAACATTATCGGTCTTCATACCGCTGGTTTTCTCTACATCATAATACTGGCAACCGTCAGACGGATCGCCATCTGCATCACCCGGTGTGAACGTCACATCGGCGTCTAAATTGTATTTCTGAAATACCGTAGCTTTGGTGATGGCTTTGTCTCCACCATTCACAGTATAGATGCTACTTGAACCCGTTGCTGATTGGTTATTTGCCAAATGGAACGCCTGATAACCCACATAAGCCGAAGCCGTTGTAACCTTATACAGACTTGCCGTTCCCGGAACCAGACTCAATGCCGTTGCCTCACTATGACAAGTGCGACCTTTTCGGAAATAGATATTCGTCCATGCCGCACTGGAATTGTCGAAATAGATCGTACGGCTGGATGGTACTGTGTAATACTCTTCCGGCAAATACGTAGAAGCACAAATTATTGGATTATCCGTTGAGTTGGCGGACGTGTTAGGCGGGAACACGAGAATATAATAACGTCCGCTCGTGTATTTTACGGCACAACGAGAATCGTAAGCTTCCCAATCATCTGCGTTGCTATTCATCATCGTAATATCCGTACACAAGTAACCCGGCGAGTTAAATGTGTAATTGTACCATGTGCCATTCTGTTGTATCTTAAAGTAGCGGTTATCGTTACTTGCATAAGTGTACCAGTACCAATAGGTTCCGTTGGTACTGCGCGTCATAAGCTTAGCGGCCCAGTTATCATCCCACTCTCCATGATAATACCACGAATGTTCCCATTTAGCGTAAAGTGTAGTCGCCGAATTAACTGTTGTGCTCCATACCCAAGGTGTAGTACATTCCGCATCTGAATACCATCCTTCAAACGCATAACCGTCTCTATCGGATGGATCGGGAGGAGTAGGAATTGTTCCTCCATCAGCGGCATACCATTTCGATGTAGTTCCACTTCCATCATTTCGTGCGAGTGTAATAACTACACTATCGGGATAGGTTACACTGACCACCAATTTATTTGCCTTGTCGCTCTCGTCAATAGTGAAAACATAATTACCTGGAGCTTTGGTCGTAATTCCGCAATAGGTGTTGTAATCAATAGTAAAATTCCAATCTGTGCAACTTGCCAAAGTCATCGTACTTGGTCCACCCAATGCATATTGGTGAGAACCACCGTCATTGAAATAGAAATAATACGTGCTGTTTCCGTCTAAAGCTTGGGTATACGACAAATTTCCACCCATAGAATAATGCACATAATGACTTGCCTTGTCATCATTGTAGTTGAAATAGTACGGCGTCATCTTCGCATACAGCGTCACATCGTCGTCAATCTCAGCTCCGGCAACCGCAGATACCGTCAAATCCTCATCCGTGTACCAACCGCCAAAAGTATAACCTGTAGCCGTTGGACCGGCAGGTAGAGGATCCGGTAATGCCGTCTGATTGCTTGCTGTACTCGGACACCCGCTCGTACCCTCATTACAATCATACGTAATCGTATAACCAGCAGCCGCAGAATGCGTCAAGACCTCAATATGCAATAGACAACCATTAGAAACTGCAATTTTTGTATATACTGAAGAAAGCGTTTCCGTGCCATTGGGGATATCGTATTCAAGGATATGTACTTTCTCTTTTTCCATAACACCATAAGCCGTTCCAATACTACTACCGCTATTAATCTTAAAGTCGTTTAGTACTGTCGCATCAAGTGAATGGCCGGTAGAGCCATAATGAATACGGATTTTACCTCTATTCGATCCATTAGAAACAAGATTGAGAGCTGGACTAAAAGTTATGGTCGCTGCTTTATTAGTCGAGGTAGCACCATAATATTTTGCATATGCCGATACCCAGCCAGATCCTCCTGTGTATTCTGTGATACCTTCTGGCACAGAAATCGACGCTCCGCTTTCCATTGATGCCCTGCAATCAGATTCATAAATCGTTGTCATTGAAGCAGGATCATCCGCATCTGTCCAAACAATAGATGTTATATAAGCCTTTGCCTTAAAGCCTATATAAATAGTGGTTGTGTTGGCTGTTAATCCAGAAATCACAGAAGACGTTCTTGTTGCTTCGCTTGCTCCTACAGATAGCACTTGATAGTCTCCATTTGCTGTGCGAATCATAGCAGCGCCGAACTGAGAAGTATAATACGTCACCGAAATAGTACCAGCTGTTGAGGGCGCAGTAAGAGTAAAATAACGTGTACCCAAAGCATTAGAAGATTGAGTGGTAGCACCACCCATAGCCAAATAGTTTACATTATTTTTGGGTATTTTACATGAAGATCCACCTTGATAGGTTAGTGTTTTTGAGCCCGTACCACTTGTAAAGTCAGTTGGTTTGGACGCAAGATCAATGTCATTTTTAGTATCTGCATTCGTAAATGTCCACGTGTAACTCGTTCCCCACGCATTTCCGCACGCCAAAGTGAGCAGCAGAGTGATCATTGCCGCATAGCGCCGCATACCACGTACTCTTTGTTTTTCATGGCTATCTGTCCATAGCCTCTCGATTAAGTTAAAATTCGTCTTAGCCCCTGTCGAGGCACGATTAACTAGTAAAAAGTTCTTCATGATGTATTGTGTTTTTATGTTATTTATTCTGTGATTTTATCATTCGTTATCGCAACCGGATATTTCGTTGCTATCCGTTTGAATTGCTGCTCTACATTTGTTTTGTTCAAAGATGTCAATTCCTCTTGCGCCATTTGTTGCAGAAATGCGAAACGCTCAATCCGTTCTACCCCTCGTTTAATCATCTCCGCATTCACTACTTCCAGGTTCGACAAGACTATCAACTGATTGATGGTTGCTGTATCCCGAAGATTTAATCCCTTACTTGCTAATTCAGGATTATGTTCCTCCCAGTCTTTTGCTCGACAACCAAACAAAGCCAAATTCAACATGTCTGCCTCTGATGCATAAACCAAATACTCTTTCTTCTTTTCTATAGACAGTTGTGGAATTATATTATCCTTTATTGCATCCGTATGCAGTTGATAATTGGTCTTCGAAAGAATTCTGGAGATATCCCACTGAAGCAGTAATGGGTTGTTCTCCGCCTCCACTAAACGCTGGAATTCTTTCACTACAAGTAAATTGAATTCCGGAGACAGCCACATACCAAAATGGTATGCAATATCTTTATGAGCATAGGTTCCTCCATAGCGACCGGCCTTAGCAAATATGCCAATAGCACCGGTGCGCTCAATGAACTTGTTCACAGACATATAGAAGCGGTTACTCCCAGCCTCCATTCTAATTCCCCCGAATTCGGGGGTTTTAAAATTTGGATTGTTCAATTGTTCCCATACTCCCATGAAATCAATCGTGCTCTTATTATTAAGCCACTTCTCTATCAAACGAGCGCCATCCTCAAAATTCTTGGTCATATCCGTCAAACAGATATAATCATTTTGGTCTTTATTGAGCAACACATTGATTCTTGTGTCATTTACTTGTATTGTTCTTGCCTTTGCCATTTACTTCCTGTTTGTATTAGTCTTTGTTTAGGTTTTCATTCATTCGTTCAACCTTATTCATCCCCACATCTGTCCGCACGCCAAAGTGAGCAGCAGAGTGATCATTGCCGCATACTTCATTAGCCCGAGGGTATAGTGACGTTGGCTTTGACCGTCGGTTGACTGTCGTTTGACCGTCGTTTGACCGTCGTGATGAGACTGACGGAATGTCGTCCTGTTTCTCTTACTGCATCCCTGCAGCTTTTCGATTAAGTTAAAAATCGTCTTAGCCCCTGTCGAGGCACGATTAACTAGTAAAAAGTTCTTCATGATGTATTTTGTGTTTTTAATTATTATCGCTTGTTCCTTTTTTGACATATGTGTACAACCAAAGTACCTGACCATTTCTGATCAGGTACACAGAGTAAATAATAGTATTGTGATTAATGATTACTTCTTACATCCCAGAAGTATGCTATGTAGATTACATCATTTTCTACATAATAGAGCATCTTACTACGTCTGTTAATAGTCACGTAACGATACACTACATTTTCAATCGTATCATTCCATTCAATTGTTCCAATGTTTGGCATTAAAGCAATATCCTCTTCGGCTTCGTAGGTACGAGTCTCAAACTCTAACATAGCTTCTACACCAAATGAATCTAAGATGTAGTCTGCTACTTGTTGCCATCCAATAATAGCCTTTTGTGTCCAGATGACTTTCATACGCGCTTGCTTTGATCGAGAAGGCGTTGTTCTACAAACTGATGCATCATTTGGTGCGCCTCTTCATGCGAATACACCTCGCCTGCTTGTGCTTGGCGATATGCCTCGCGCAAGCGAGACTTCAATTCCTCCGGCGTGTCCTCAATTCGGTGAATGTGCTCATAAAGATTACCCTGCACATAATTTATCAGTTGTTGTTGCTCTCCGTAAGAAAGCATGCAAGCCATGTCAAGGACTTGATTAAATGTAGGTTGCGTTGCTGTCATATTTTTTTTGTTTAACCTTTGCGACCGCAAAGGTACAACAATTTTCTGACATACGCAAGATTTTGGACAAAAATCTGCAAAATTTACTTCATTTTACTCCGTGTACACTATGTCAAAGATCTTTTTGCCTCGTTTTTAAGCCCCGAGGCCGGACTTTCCATATTTATTTGTACCGAATTCGGTATAATTACATTCCCCACGCCTGTCCGCACGCCAAAGTGAGGAGGTGTAAAAAGTTCTTCATGATGTATTGTGTTTTTATGTTATTCTTTCAACCGTACGATTTTTGCGTACGGATCAGTTGCTTATAATTTGTAATCAACTCATTTCTTTTTCGGTAACGCTTTCTTCTCCTCTGACTTCAAGCGCCGCTCTACCTTATTCACATCTTCTGCCGGTTGTAGTTGAGCCGGTTCAATACCTCTGCTTCTCAGCATCTCTCGCACTGCAATATTGTTATCCACGTGTTCGCGAGTAATCGGATTCAAACCGTGAATATTCTTGTTTTCCACATTGGTGCTTGTCATCTCTGCCGCCAAGTCTTTCGCCTTGATGCCTATTGTAGGCAATACGTCTGCCAAAGGTTTATTCTGCTTCTCTAATCCGAACTTCGTCTTCAAATCCTTGGTCGGTATACCAAATAAAGCAGCATCTCCCTTCGAACGCATAATTGCAAAGCCCTTGTCGTCCACACCATGTTCATACACCACCTTTGACAAACGGCTTTCCGTCTCGCGCAGTTTCTTGCGTGCCAAAACACGCTCGGACTCTAGTATTCGTTGCTGAACTAATTCCGCGCGGCGAGTTTGTACTGCAAAATAATTCTGCGCGAAAGATATTTCCTGTTTGCGAGGATCGCCGTTTTGAGCAATCAGATAACACGCGTAACGGGTCAAGAGGATATCCTCGATCGAACGAGTTGCTCCTTTCGGTAAATCTATCATTTTGTTGACGCCAACGAAATGATCGGATTCCTTTTCTCCAGCGTTAAGACAAGACTCTTTCGCTTTCTCTATCGCCTTAACGAAATTACGCCAATCGGTATAACCCAACAACGGACAAATCTCACGAGCACTCCAGCACTCAACATCTTTAATGCGTGTTGCCGCTTGCTCAAACCGCTCAAATAATGCTATAATATCTTCGCTTTTCATTGTTTCTTTTTATTTGTACCGAATTCGGTATAATTACATTCCCCACATCTGTCCGCACGCTAAGGTGAGGAGGTGTAAAAAGTTTTTCATAATATTTTTGTGTTTTTTATGTTATCGTTTTTATTTCGACCATTTTCGTGACGTCACGAAAATGGTCTTGACTATACTGAAAAAAGACAATAAACTAATCTGACACGAAACTTTCGTAACGTGTCAGACTGAATTTATAAATGTAGGGAATTTTATTTTTCTAACAGGTGGATTGCCTTGCTCAGTAACTGCATATTGTAGCCGCGTTTCTTACAGCGGTCAACGTCTTTGCGGAACGCCTTAGTTGAATGAACTTCGTACATGGTACTAAATGCCTAACGATTTGCACATTTCATCTGCCGAAGCAAATTTCTCAATGCGGCCATGCTTGATGTCATCCATTGAACGTTCGTAACTGCTCTTGCGCAGACGAATTTTCGGAAGAAGCTGCAAA
>Ga0247610_10004680_pt1 | contig 14586 bp, 7 predicted proteins | sample 174DNAGHGhighgp2_FD_193483 | JGI IMG/M metagenome (GOLD analysis project Ga0247610, IMG submission 193483) | Sheep rumen microbial communities from Palmerston North, Manawatu-Wanganui, New Zealand - 1742 DNA GHGhigh gp2 | ecosystem: Host-associated > Mammals > Digestive system > Stomach > Rumen ... | reverse complement strand
TAGTAGTTCCTCCGTTATAATTGGAACGTGTCGTAGCACTACCGGTACTTCCTCCATATCGGTCGTAATAATCTGTAGTAGTTCCACCATTGTAATTAGAACGAGTTGTAGAGGAACCGATACTTCCACCATACCGATTGTAATAGTTGGTGCTGTACTGAGCGTTTGCTGCGATGGCGAATACGACTGCCATCAGTGTCATCATTAGCTTTTTCATAATCGTGCTGTTTTTAGTTGTTATACTTTGTTGTTGCAAAATTACAATTTATGCTTTACCTATCCAAGCAAAAACGGATAACAAGGCTTGCGAAAGAAGGATTTCTTTATTGGGAGCATTTCTTTCGGAAAAAGTAGGGCATGATTTTTAAAAAAACATAAAAACGATACATTTTGTCACATATTCTAACTAATGATTATTATAAATTGAAACAAATTCACTATATTTGTAGCATTAAAACCTAGAATATGGAAGATATTAATCGTATTAAATTAGTGCTTGTCGAGAAAAAGCGTACCAGTAAATGGTTGTCAGAACAGCTGGGAGTTACACCGTCAACAGTTTCAAAATGGTGCACCAATTCTTCACAGCCAGATCTTGGTAACCTTTTGAAGATAGCAGAATTGTTAGAAGTGGACATCAAAGAGTTACTAGTTAGTGAGTATAAGAAGAACTATCTCCTTCCCCGTGACGTAAACAAAGAGGTTTCACAAGGCTTGTGAGACTAAAAACAGCTGGAGAATAAAAAGTTTTTTATATCTTTGCCTTTTAAACAAATAAAGAACAACTATCATGGATATTAGTATTGACAAGCAAATAAATGATAATATACTCTCTCCAGATGATATGGAGGAGTTGAAAGTTGGACATGTCGTAAAAGGCATCATAAAAGGTATTGGTAAAAATATGATTCGAGTTCATTTGGGTTCGAAAGTTTGTTATTTGCCAACTTCTGAGGTTTCATGGACAAGTAAAAAGAACCCATTTAAGGACAAAGATGAGATAGAGGCTGTCGTCGTAAAAATTCAAGAAGACGGATTTGTAATGCTAAGTGTCAAAAGGCTGCAAGAAGATCCTTGGGAAGAAGTTCTTAAAAGATTTCAAGTTGGAATGAAAGTAAAAGGAAAGATACAACTTGTAAAGCCATTTGGGTTAATTATTGATTTAGGTCATTCAATTACGGCTCTTTTGCATAAAAGCAATGTTGGAGTAGAAAAAGAAATCAACTGGTTTGATTACATACTTATAGGTAATATAATTGAGGTTGAGATAACGGAAATCGACACTAATTCGAGAAAAATCGGTTTGAAATGCGATTCCTTTTTTGAACAATATCCCAAACGAAACAGTAAAGCGACATGGAGCAAAAGATTTTAGTCCCATCAAAATATATTGTTGGTTATAAGGATCCTGACAAGTTGAATTTAACCAATTTACCTGATGTAAAGCCGGTAGCAAATAATTCTATCTGCATAGGATTTGTAACTTTCTATAATTCCAGAGATGGCTATGGGTTTATTGTGACATATGGTATAAAATTGAATTCTACAGTTCAAAACCGGAATGTACAAGAAATATTCTTCAGAAAAGAGAATTGGGAAAGCCAAAGTGCGATTTCGGATGGAGTCTGTGTTACATTTACAATAGAAGGTTCTAAAGACCGGCCAAGAGCATATGAAGTCAACCCCATAAAATGTACTTCTGAAGTTTACTCTTTGGGGAAATTGCATGTCGGAAAATTGGCAAGTATAAAAGGGAAATCACGGATGGGCTCTAAAGAGTATTTCTTTCAAACTGCCATCCATAACATATTTCTTTCGTCTGAAGAAGGTAGAAGTATAGTCCTTCTGAATATACTTTCAGATATACATGAAGAGAATATCGAAACGTATAAAATTATTTATGAATACATTGATAGGGACTACCGAATTGAACAATTACTTACAGAATCTCTACCGAATTTTAATGATGAAGACAAACTGTTAGTTGCAGAATCTTTACATCTAGCACAAGTTAGTAAGTCATTGCAGACTTATGATGTTAGTAAATTCCAAGGGAAGTTGTTAGTCTTGCCATTCGAGAAATTCAAAGATGTTTTTTGGAATTTTGTAAATCGAGAAATGATTTTGGATTATGAGAAATGCCGGAAATTCTTAAATGAAGCCCTTCTCCAAGAAACGCTCATTTCCTATTTGACAAATCCGGAGTTTCATCCCAATTCACATGTTCGTGTATATTTGGCGACACTTACACAATCAAAGGATTGGATGATGCATCCTAGTGTTATATCCGAGTTCAACAACTTGGCAAGGAATTCTTTTGAAGCAGTTTCCAGCAATTGGCAGAAAATCTCCTCTTTGGGCAAAAAGAACGAAGAGGAGATCGCAAATTATTTTGCTAATAGTTCTATTGCGACTGACGAACTTAAATGGTCTCTTTTTCTTGTAAGCGGAATAGGCGAATGTTATAATTGCATTAAGGAAAAGAAAAAAGTAGTTGAAACTGTTCAAACGTTATCTCCAGATACAATTAGTCGCTTTCTCGTTTTATCTTCATCATCACTTGACGAAGGCGATTTTCAAGAGATAATCCAATGGATTGGTATTGATACAATCGCAATCAGCGTAAAAGAGTTGGGTGAAGATCAACAATACCAATTCGTGTCGGATTTACCCGATGATATTGGAATTGAAGTTGTCTGTAAGCACTTTAAAGGAACTACGCTATATAATAACTTTATTAAGGAAAAGTGGGATATATGCAAAGCAGAGGTTCCTTATGTTGTGTTTGATATAGAGTCTGACAAAGAAAGCATAACACAATTTGCATATCTGAAGGAAGACAACCTGCGTTGCTACGAGGCAGAGGAGCAACTTAAGTCACTTAAACGTGCGTTAGAACGTACTCCTATTGTTGTCGGACATAATATCAAACAATGGGATTTGCCAATTCTGGAAAAAAAAGGCATCACGACAAAATCGTTTATATGGGACACTTTAGAGATTGAAATACTACTTAACCCTTGTCGTTATGCTTATTCTCTACGTACATCTCATAACGCAGGTGACGACACACAGTTAGAAAATAGCTTATTCTGGAACCAGCTGTATCGTCTTTCTCTTCAGCCTAAGTTGTGTGATAGCCTAAAAGATTTTCTACCAAAAGAACTGAATGCCATCCTTTCAAAATTGCAGCAGCCTATATTTTCTGATTATTTTCATGAAGAGGCTGTCCAAAAATTATATTTTTTTCAATCTCTACGCCCCTTAAGTGCAGAGTTAAAACAACAACTTGATTTTATATCTCAGATTCCCACTGCTGAGAGAACTTTGATAATCGCTCCCAAAGATTTATGGCCAAGAATAGCTCAAGAAGTTAACATACAATTCCCAAACAACTCAATTGATTCGAAATATCAGACATTAGACAGAGAACTTTTAGAAAAGAGCCCGTTATCAAATCCACTTGCACAGAAAATTCTGTTACGTTTCTGTGAAGAATCGAAAACACCAATAGTTGCAAACATACCACAATATTTAAGGGCAGGTGATAATGCTCCAGCAAAAATCACTTTCACAGATGAACTCCTTCAAGAGTACCTTAAATTAAGTGAAAGTCATATAGACTGCATTGATATCGAATCCTTCGAGGATGAGACAATTGTCAGTACTGATTATAAGCATATATTTGTAATTGGCATAGAATTGCATGACCGTATTCACAAATGCGAAGTTGGAACATGGACATTTGCTGATTTGATGGAGCGTGGTTGTATGTTGCCATTTACGATGGCAGCTACAAATAGCGCGCCTATTAAGGATGATGATTTAGAAAAACTTGGAGTCATAAAGCCTGCATTAGCTGCAAACTATTGGGCAGAAAGAAATTCCGACGGAACATTCTCTATTTATTTAAATTACAAATATCAGGCATACAAGGACAAATTCTATTCTCATTTTAACGTAGAGCGACAATATATTGATTGGAAACTTGACGGCCAGGATTTTAACAATATCAGTATAACACAAGTAAGCAGAAGTAAAAAGGATTATGCAGAGACCAGAGTAAACTTTAATTCAACGCAAAGAAGCAAATATTGGCTATTCCAATTTGAGATACTAAAGCAAGTACATAACACTTGTCCTGAAATGCCTGTTGTCTACATCGTTAATAATCTTGATGAGATTGACGAGTTGACGAAGTATGCTGCAAGTCTAGATTTCTATATTCCGCAACAAGGAACAGATTTCCGTAAACTTGAGTATATTGGGAATCACTCAAATGGAATGATAATAATAAGTAAGGAGCAATTTGTTGATGGAATCGGTTCATATCGTACGGACAAAGCCTTTTGCTATGTATGGGATAACATGGACATTAACCGATACATGTTGATGTGGGACAAACTTCCATTTGAAAATGATATAGAAGATGAATCTGATGGTGATAAGGAAGATAAGATTTTTGGAACGACACCAAAGCAGTGCATATATGCAGCCTGGCCTATTTTTGAACATTATTGTTCTTTGATGAAAGCTAACAGCAAAGATTCTCGCTTGTATATTATAGATCCTCATTTCGACAATTATACTGATTTAGCTGTACAGTGTCATGCAGAGACACTCAAAGTATCTTTATGGAAGACGGACGAAGAGTATGAAAAGGCTCTTGCTATTGTGAAAGAGTACATAAAAGATGTTCAGTCAGAAGAGGTAAACTTTGACACATTAGAGGCAATGGACTACATCCGTGACATTTTCATTGGAGGCGATCCTAAAGAAAAGCCATGGACAGAAACTCAATTATCTGTGCTGCCTCATATACTTGAAAAACGGGGAGATTGTATAGTGTCAATGCCGACAGGAGGCGGAAAGTCTGTATTGTTCCAGGGACCCGCTATTTATCGTGCGATGTTTAGCAGAAAGCTGACGTTGGTCGTAACACCTTTACGCGCACTCATGCAGGATCAAGTTGAGGAGCTTCAGAAGAAAGGGTTCACGACAAACGTTGATTATCTAAGCGGTGATCGTTTGATTCCTGAGGTTAAACAGATTTATAGTCGTATACGTTCTGGAGAATTGGCATTGTTATATGTTACTCCGGAAAGATTTAGAGTGCGTTCCTTCATGAATACACTACTCCAACGAATGGAACACGACAATGGCTTGGAATATGTAGTGTTTGACGAAGCACATTGCGTATCTCAATGGGGGCAGGATTTTCGTCCTGACTATCGAAACGCCATGAAAAAGTGCGTGATGCTAAAACAGAAATATGATTATATGATTACTCTATTCTCTGCAACGGTTACATCACAAGTCGAAGCAGACTTCAAATCTTTCATACCTGGATTGTTATCTTTGGGTGAAACTAATATCAATCCTGTGAGACAGCATATTAAAATAGAGTTCAAATTGACCAAGCATGAAGATGAAGCACGAATCAAGGAAATAATAAACTATATTGAGAATAACAGAATAAATTTTGAGAAGAGTTGTATGCTCATATTCTGTAGGACACATCGTCAGTGTGAAGATGTTGCTGATGCTTTAAATGAAGCAAGCCTCCATGCTCAACCTGATTCTATTATGGCAAACTGTGTAGAGCATATAGGTTATTATCATGCAGGATTGGATGCAGAACGGCGAAATGACGTTTATGAGCAATATAAACGTAAGGAAGGTGTAGAACCTTTATACATTTTATGTGCGACAAAGGCTTTTGGAATGGGTATGGACATACCGAATGTTCACTATGTTGTACATTTCAATCCGCCCTCAGTTATTGAGGACTATTTACAAGAAGTTGGTCGAGCAGGAAGAAATAAAGAAATGTACGAGAAGGCACTAGAGGGAGGCAAAATTCCTGCTATGTGTCTGTCTTCAGAAGAGGATTTTAGAACGCTTAAAACTTTATTAAATAATAGTCTAATGAGTTGGTCAAATCTTTCTGATGCAAAAGATGCTATTATACAATATATCACAAAATTTCGGACCTTAGAAGAAACAAGATCCAATCCGGTTGTTGTTCCATATAATGTATGGGTTAGAAATGATGACCCAGAAAACTTTAATGACACAACAGCATCGAAATTGGCTTTTTATTGGTTGGAGCATATTGAACCAAAAGAGGGTAATGGACTTATCAAACAAGGGTATTTGGATACAGCAGCATTAGACATCACACTAAAACAATGTCCTGAAACCTATTGGGCTCAAAATGAGGTTTATAGTTACCTAAAGAACAAAGTTCAAGAATATGGGAAGCCTACTCTCATATCCATAAAGGACTTAAGAGAAAAGCTCAAGATGTCCATTTCGAGGATAATGAATAAAATTCTTCTTTTAGTGCAGCATGACCTAATTTCATTAAATGACATGATTAGGTGTGAACTACGTGCTCGACGAAATGGAGAAGCCCGCTATATGGATAAATACAATAGGAATATATTTGCTCTACACATCGCATTTGAAGGACTTCGGAATTTACTCTCGGATTGTGTTATTGGTCAAGAAAGAATTATTTTACAAGAAGAACGCGAACAGATCTATAAACATTTAATGGATGATTTTGACTATAGTGATATACTAATAGAAGGTTTAAGTGGGAAGAAGAAAATTTTGTATATGCCTTGGAAAGAAGATTTCGAAAATCTTCCAAGGGGTGCCGTTACCAAGTATGAAACGTTTAAGAAGAATATTTTCACAAGAGTTGGACCTCAAATGTTTTCTATTCTATATTATTTAGATGACAGCGTAAAGTATGAAATCGTTAAGACCGAAGAAGATACAGAATTCCATATAACACTTAAGAATAATCATTGGCATGATTACCTAAACGATTTAGAAAAAGACAGCCTTGAATGGATAAAGTTCACATGTAACCATATAGGTGCTTTCAATTGGGCTGAAGTAATCAATGAAAAAGGATTAATCAGTAAAGGGTTTGATTATTTTAACTCGGTAATATCTATCCTCAAAAGACTCTCATATATTGACCACACACCATTGTTGAAATCAGGCGTGGAGATATACACAACAGAATTCACCAACAAAACAATAGACGATGGTTTGTTGCCTGATTCGCCAATGTATAAGTATAGACAGGAATTTGATGAGCAGGAAAAAACCAAAAAGGTAAGATTGGCTGCCATGAATATCTTTTCTTCGGTGAAAACGGAGGCTCAGGAGACATATATTAAGCGATATTTTCAATGTCGGAGTTATGAAGACTATCTCAGCTTGGCCGGCGATTATGTGCCTGAGGGTTCTGATCTAATGAAAGAGATTACAGAAGAAGCTTTAACGAAAGAGGAAGAAAGATTCTATGGTAATAAAGAAAAGAATATTCCAAGAAACGAAGAGCAGACAAGCATTTATAATCAGCCTCTGAACGTGAATGTCAATGTATTAGCAGGGCCTGGTTCGGGTAAGACACATATGCTGACTATGCGATGTGCAAAACTCATCTATCGTGAACACGTTGAGCCTTCACATTTGTTAGTGCTTGCATATAATAGAGCTGTTGTCGCTGAATTAAGGAATCGTCTCGATGGGCTTTTTACTAAATTAGGAATGAGTAAAATAGCACATCGGTTGCATGTGTATACATTCCATGCTCTAGCAAAGAAGTGCATGGGGCAATCACTTAACAATGTTCCAACAGATCAGTGGGAAGAGAAATTCCTGACATACTTAAAGGCCAACAAAGCAGATTTTAAGATAATCTTTCCACAAATTGAATTTGTCCTAGTTGACGAGTTCCAAGATATTACGCAAACCCGTTTAGACTCACTGCTAACAATAAGAAAGATGTATCGTAAAGCTAGATTCTTTACGATAGGTGATATCAACCAAAGTATCTATGGATTTGATAGAGTTCCTAAAGATAAAATGATAACACCTGAAGAGTATGCTAGATTACTTAATCCACAGCCTTATTATGACCAATTAAAGAAGGAATTAAAACCAGTTGAACTAACGATGTTCACAAATTATCGTTCCTATCAAAAGATATTGGATGCATCAGCAAAGTTCATACCACAAGGATACCAATTACCGAAGTCTGCATCTTCATTGATGGAGAAGGTACCACAAGAAGAATATGTGTTTTTTACTGATAATGTAAAGAATCCGAGTCAAGCATGGTTCAAAGACTTGCCCCATTTAATAGAATGGGCAAAAAACCATAATAAGAAAGCTGCAATAGAGCATAACAGTCATTTGCAAATTCGAGACATTGCAGTATTCTTTAGAACAAATAATGAGGTATATAGAGGCTATTCAAAAATAAAAACGATTGTTCCTGATGACGTTCGCATCAGAATTCAGGGGGCAAGCACATATGAACTTTGGCGTGAACGAGAAATATATGATCTCGTGCATACCTTGTACATGTATCCTAATGAACTTATAGATTTATCAGCGGAAGGAACAGCTTTTCGAATTAAAGAGTACCTTAAAAAGAAAAAACAAGACAATCCTACTTGGGATGAGTATCTGATAGATGTTGTATATACATTAGTCCTAAACTATGTTGAAGTAATTCGTTCTGATGCTCAGTCGCATACATGGGCAGATTTGGCAACATACATTAAAGATGTAGCAGGTAGGGATGATGGAGGTCAAGTTTATAAAATACATGACCAGTATAGAGATGAGCGTATCTGGAGAGACGATAAATTGGCCATAGTACTTACTACTATGCACAAAGTAAAAGGGTTGGAATTTGATGCTGTTGTGATTACACCTTCTTTTGCAAATCTTCCCCTCAAACCAAATGGAAAATATTTAAAGGGGTTAATTTGCAAGATAAACAACTTGGCAGATTTAGCTGATGAAGATGAAGAGCGCCGCCTCCTATTTGTTGCATATACTCGTGCCAAGAAATACCTCCATGTCTATTGTGGTAAACGCGAGATGGCATTGGATTGCAAGAAAATGTTTGGCATAAAGGATGAAGAAATCACATTAGGAATTTCCGAGAAAAAGCAAGGACTGGATAAATATAACTTGGGGTTTCTCGTTAATGCAAGATTTTCCACAATAAGCAATATAGAGAAAGAAGTAAAAAGAAATGATCCTATTGAAGTGACTTTAAATAAAGGAAACGCTGATATAGTTTGGAATGAGATAAGTATCGGCAGGCTTTCAGACAGTAGCTTAATTAAGAAACAAATGATTACAAATAATGAAAAAAAACTTGACGGGTTCTTCATAAGTGAAATATGCGTTTGGGAATATCAAGATTCTGAACGTGTAGATGAAAAGAATAGGCTAGATGTCCAAAATAAAGTTCCAGGCTCTCGGACGACCAATTATGCTGGCGAATGGTCTGATGCTGCAAAAAAACGAGGATATGTATACGTCGTAATAATAGCAGGGTATGGTAAACCTAAGAAATAAAAATATGGAAACAATAAAAAATAGTTTGAAACATGACTATAACTTAGCAGTTGATAGTTTTAATAGGAAGGACTATGTTTCATTCTTCAGAAACATACGTCCAGCAATAGAATGGTTATGCAAGTTGATTATTTATGATGTCCTAGATAACCAAACACAATCTGAAGACATTATAGAAGGGAGAAAGACTATAAGCAAATCATTAGATGTTTTCTCACTTACATCGTCAACATCGCGAAGAGCACCAACAGGAAGCGCATTTGCCATTTTATTTCAAAAAGTCTATTATTATAAGCATCCGGAAGTTTTTTCTTCAAGGGAAGATAAGATGATGCTTAAAATACGTAAAGGTATGGACAGTGCAAGTTTCAGCTTAAATAATTGGTATAGCATTGCCAGTGAGATAGGTAGTCATTCTGGAGGTGCCTCGCTTGACGAAGAAACGCAAGCTCGATCCTGCGCTGCGTCACTACCTGGCATCTTTGATTTCTTTAGAGTTAATAGCATTTTATCTGAAGAGTCCATCGAGTTCCTTGCAAAGTTACAGAAGTTTTCTTATAGCCCTGTTAGGGAAAAGGAATTGTCTCAAGCTCAAAGACATATCAAAGAGACAGAAGAGTTGCTAAAAGCTAGTAATGAGAAGATAAGTGAAAAAGAAGCAACTTTACTCATTATGCAAAAGCAATTAGCGGAACAAGAGAAAAAACGACTGGAGTCACAAGAGAGGACAAAGGAGGTTGAAAAAGAACTTCTGGATAAAGACGAAGAAATTGAGGCATTAAAAGCTCAAATTGCGGCTATGCATATTGAGGAACCCAAAGAGATTGATGTTCCAGAGCCTGTACTGATGACACCTGCAGGGAGAGAACAACGTATTAGGCGAAATTCACTGCTCGAACGATTGACTATAACAGAATGGGATGTCGAAGAAGAATCCATGGATGACGATCAACTCGACCTTATCGATGAGACGATAGACAAGTCACTTCTTGTTGCTGGCTGTGCCGGAAGTGGAAAGTCTGTTATCGCCATGCATAAAGCAAAACAAATCTCAGATGAAGGCTTCAGCGTAATTCTAATAGCATATACCAAATCGCTTAACAGTTTTATGCAGACAGGTAATAATGAAGGTGGAAACTATCAATTCTACTATCATTACCAATGGAAAGACAAACATATGCCTTCTGCTGATTATATCATCGTTGATGAAATTCAAGATTTTGACAAAGAAGAAATCGAAGAATTTATCAATGCAGCCAAAAAACATTTCCTATTCTTTGGAGATACAGCGCAGTCAATATATAGACAATTTGGGAAAAACACTATGACTATTGAGGAAATATCCAAACTGACAAATCTGCCCATTTTGCCTCTTTACAACAATTATCGCCTTCCAAGACCAGTTGCAAAGATAACACAGAATTATGTTGGTGTTAATGTTTCTCGATATGCTGATAAGATCTATAGGAATAAGGAAAAGGCATTGCCACATTTCGTCCAATTCCCTGATTTTACCTCGCAGGTGCAGGCGATTGCGGAAATTGTCAACAACAATCCAGACTCATCTGTTGGAATTTTGCTTCCCAACAACAAGTTAGTTATTGATACATATCGTGAACTCCTCCGATTAAACGTGTCATTTGAGTATAAATTCCAAGTAGAGGGGATAGAAAAGAAAACTATGGAGAATCTCGATTTCTATTCAAATCTCCCTAAACTTATGACATACCACAGCGCAAAAGGATTGCAGTTTGACATAGTAATTTTGCCAAAATATGATGGTGCCAAGAGTATTGAGGATAGGAAAGCATTATACGTTGCAATGACGAGAACTATGCATGAACTGTATGTCATGTACAGTACTTCTGAAATTAAACCGCCACTTAATGTTCCTACACATTTATATAAGAAGGAATTATAAGACTAGTATTATATGGCCAACAGAAATATATTTTTAGGGTTTGGGTTGAAATCAGAATTCGTAAATCTGATTTATCAGGAATTGATGAAAGGACATTTCCTGAACTATGCCGACATTCTTTCTATTTACTATGGAAGAGATGCTGGATATTATGATAGAATAGCATGTAATAGCGAATCAGGATATGGTGAGCTGAAAAAAGCTTTCCCAATGGTTCTAAAAGCATTAGAAGCAAAGTGCCCTCATAGTATCGTGAATAATGGTAAAAACGGAAAAGGTAAAGCTTGGAGATATGTGGGTAATGATAAAGATCCTTTATGCGAAGAGCGTAAAGCGGTTGTCCAAAAATCCTTGGAAGATTATGTCGCCTTTTGCAAAGCATCTGCAGGGATTATGCCTACAAGTTGGTTCTCATCTTTCTTTGAAAACACACAACTGTTATTAGATACTAATAGGGAGGCCGAAAGTGGGTTCGCAACTATTCGTTCTAGTTTGGAACAGAACTTGACGAACATAAATCTTTTACCTGTTTTCTATAAGGCCATCACGGACAAACAGGTCTTGCAGTTCGACTACCAACGATTTGGTCAGGAACCTTTTACACTGACATTCCATCCTCAGTATCTTAAAGAATATAATGGCCGTTGGTTTGTATTTGGCGAGGCGGATCGCGTACCATATCAGGCATATAATGTGCCATTAGATAGGGTCGTCAGCGAGATTAATACAATAGATGACATAGAATACATTCCTGCTCCCAAGGGGTTTTACCAAGACTTCTTTAATAATATAATAGGTGTGACCCATGAGAAGGATGCTAAGGTGGAAGAGGTCATTATCCGTACTAAAACGGAGTATCAACACGGGCTACTACTTACCAAGCCTTTACACCATAGCCAAAAGGAAACGCTTCCCTTTGGCGAATATGAAGACGGGAATTATGGTGAGGTCACGCTTACGATAGAACCTAATCGCGAACTCAGAGGTAAGATTCTCGCATATGGTCAGTATCTTGAAGTGATTCAGCCAATATCATTGAGAGAACAGATAATAGATATCCTCGAGAAACAGATAATGCAGTATTCTCATGAATAAAAATGGTAAGTGGAGTTGAAATCATCCCAAGGCGGAGCCTGTATGACTCCACCTTGGAAAATAGAGGTAAGCGACTAATCGATTAGTTCACTTGTCAACTGAAACGCATCCATCATCTCAGCTTTTCCTGCGTTAATGATTTGTTGACGGATGCTTTTCACACAATCATCAACTTGTGCGTCATGCACATTCTCATTGTACGGTCTTGCTGTCTCATGTAATTCGAGCGAGCCATACTTTGCTGTTACTAACAGCGTTTTCTCTTTATTCATAACCATTTATGTTTAAAGTTGGAATGAGCACCATTACTCACCCCATTTTATTGATTATGGCTCAATGGCTCGCTATGACAACCAATAAAACTGGTGCAAAGGTAAACATTATTTTTATATGTTAGCACTTTTTTGGCTTAAAAAGTGTTATAACTATTATTGTAACCATCATTTTATAACAAATTATGCGTATCTTTGCGCATATAAATGATAGTTATGCAAGTAGCTGATATAATTCTTACTTTGATTTCTTTCAATCACTCTGTTACTCAAAATGGTTCCACGAAGAACGGAACCGATTGTGAGGCGGAAATGCTTGGAACTATCGGAAATCGGTTGTACCTTTGCAGCGCATTTGAGACACAAGTGCTGAACATTGAGTACTAACCAACAAAAACACAAGAGACTATGCAGAACGTACAGAACGCAGCAGAGATTCAGCAGAGAGTGATTAACCTCGTAGAGCTTTACCGTACCAAGGTGGGTAAGGAAAGTCAGATCGCTAAGGATGCCAAGGCAGATTGTGACTACTGGGATCAAGAATCTGTCAAATTGATGGATGAGAATGGAATAGGAGGCGGAATATATGGAGAAGGTCCTCATACTGAACTGTGGATAAAGCACTTAATGGTCAATGAACAGTTACTTGGCTATTTCTATGCACTTGTTGCTGGAGAGAAGGCAGAGAAAGAGATACTTGACCAGTTGTTGCCAGATGTCTATGATAGGACTATTCTTACCAAAGAAGAGGAATCGTTTCTAAAAGTTCACTTTAAGGAGATGGTGAATTACATTATCCTGACTCCCTGTGATGATTCCCTTGTGTGGGTACATCGTCATGACGGCAAGGATGCATACACCATTCCAAAGGAAGTCCTTGAATTAGTCAAAACTCGGGTAGAGATTCCTGCCGGTTCAACAGTGTATTATCCCAATACTACATTTGCTCAACTAGCGAATCTATTCGGTGGTTGCAAGTATTATTGCGACACTATGTTTTATGCGTGGACGAAAGTTGCCGTCTATGCCAACAACATAGATGCTGAGGACAACGCAACACCTTCATCATATGATGCGATTGTGTCATATCTCCCGAAAGATAATGATGACAGCAAGGCAATTGCTCGTTTATGTGATGCATATAAGAAATTACCTGTTAATGGCAAGTTCGTACTGATTTGTCCGTCAAATGTATTGGTGGGCAAGGATAATACTTCGTATAGAAGGAATCTTTCTGAAATGTTGAAACACAAAGATGTTCCTTCTATTATGGAGAAACTTGAAGAAGAAAAGGCTTCCGCTGATGTCAATGCCCAATTTAGGAAAATGCTTGTTGAGGATAAATCCATTTATGAGATTATCCAATTGCCTCAGGTTATGAGCAATAATGCATCCTTCGATACATATTGTTTGCTTATTGCAGAAAAAGGAAGGTTAGATTCTGATGTGGTTCTCATTGATGCTCGTGTGGCAAGTAATGATTTTGACACAAAGCTTCACATGATGTCATTCGACAATGCTAAGTTTAATACTATCCTGCAAAACGATGGTATAGACCTTAATACGGGATTGAGAAAAATGGTGAAAGTGTCCTCTGAAGAATTGTCTCTAGAAATTCTTATACCTCAGGTGTATGTGATTGAAAGACCTTCAGGAGCAGAGTACCCGGTTCCGCTGTCATCACTTTGCTCTTTGGTGTCAGCAAAAGTTCGAGATGTGCAATTTGATTTACCAGAAGACACACCTTGGATATCCATGAGCGACTTAACACCATTATACACGGGTGATTTAGACATGTCTGGTATAAGAAAAGCTGATTGTCCAAATAATCCGCCTTACGTTGAAGGTAGTAAAGAGTATGGCTTTGGTAAGGACGGAAAGTTTGTTGATTCCATT
>Ga0247610_10004676_pt1 | contig 14592 bp, 12 predicted proteins | sample 174DNAGHGhighgp2_FD_193483 | JGI IMG/M metagenome (GOLD analysis project Ga0247610, IMG submission 193483) | Sheep rumen microbial communities from Palmerston North, Manawatu-Wanganui, New Zealand - 1742 DNA GHGhigh gp2 | ecosystem: Host-associated > Mammals > Digestive system > Stomach > Rumen... | reverse complement strand
GTCGTTCTGCGAATCGCAGATGAAGGAGGGCGATGAGGTGATTGTCACAGAGATGGAGCATCATTCAAACATCGTCAGCTGGCAACTGCAGGCGATGAAACGGGGGATTAAGGTGAAGCATATCCCCATCACGGATGATGGCGTGCTCTGTCTGGACCAACTGGAATCGCTGATTTCTGAAAGGACCAAAATCATCAGTGTGGCGCATGTGAGCAATGTGCTGGGAACGGTGAATCCTGTGGAGGAGATGATTAAGATGGCGCATGCCCATGATATCCCCGTCTTGGTGGATGGGGCCCAGAGTGCGCCTCACTTCAAGGTGGATGTGCAGGCGATGGACTGCGATTTCTTCGCCTTCAGCGGCCATAAGATGTACGGACCTACGGGCATCGGTGTGCTCTATGGCAAGGAGGAATGGCTCGAGAAGTTGCCGCCTTATCAGGGAGGTGGCGAGATGATCGACAAAGTGACGTGGGAGAAGACCACCTTTGAGCGTCTGCCGTTTAAGTTCGAGGCAGGTACACCAGACTACGTGGCAACCCATGGACTCGCTAAGGCTATCGACTATATCTCCGGTTTAGGTTTCGAGGCCATCCAGCAGCATGAGCAGGAGTTGACTCGCTATTGCATGGAGCAGTTGCAGACTATTCCAGACATCAGCATATATGGGCCCACTGTCCACTATCCACTGAAAAGAGATGCCGTCGTAAGTTTCAATGTGGGCAATATCCATCATCTGGATATGGGAACTTTGCTGGATCGTCTGGGCATCGCTGTGAGGACAGGGCATCATTGCGCTCAGCCTTTGATGGATCGTCTGGGTATCTCAGGTACTGTGAGGGCTTCGTTTGCGCTCTATAATACTAAAGAAGAAATTGATGCTCTTGCGGCTGGCATCCGTAGAGTCAGTCAGATGTTCTAATAACAATCATGTTAAAGAGTCATTTTTACGAAGGGAAGATAGAGGCTGGTTGCGATGAGGCTGGACGTGGTTGTCTGGCTGGCAGTGTATATGCAGCAGCAGTGATCTTGCCTGAAGATTATCAGAATGAGTTGTTGAACGACTCGAAACAGTTGACAGAGAAGAAACGCTATCAACTGCGTGAGATCATCAAGCGCGATGCCATTGCCTGGGCGGTGGGCATCGTCTCGCCTGAAGAGATTGACAAGATCAATATCCTTAATGCCTCTATATTGGCGATGCATCGGGCGCTGGATCAGTTGAAGGTGCGCCCAGAGGCGATTATCGTCGATGGCAATCGGTTTAAGCCATATCAAGAACTCCCCTATACGACCATTGTCAAGGGCGACGGTAAGTATCTTTCGATAGCTGCGGCGAGCATCCTTGCCAAGACCTATCGTGACGACTATATGAATAAGCTTGCAGAGGAACATCCCCAATACGACTGGCTGTCGAACAAGGGCTATCCTACGAAGAAACATCGTGAGGCCATCAAGCAGTTTGGCATCACGCCCTACCATCGCAAAAGCTATAATCTGCTTGGAGATGGTCAGCTTAGTCTTCAGTTTGAGGACTAAGAAGTGACTCGTCGATTCTGCCATAGGCAGCGAGCTTCCTGAGATAGAATTCACGGAAGTCCTGCCAGCGGTAGTAAGGTGGATTGTTTGTGGGCAACGGGAGGGTGGCCTCTTCCTCATTCAGTAGCACCTTGAAGAGAATATCCTTGTCTTCCAGATTCTTGCGATAGAAGATAAACTGCAGGTTGGCTCCCATGGGGAACACATTACAAGCCCACCAACCCTGTGGTTCCACCTCGTTGAGATTCATGGTTTGAAAGGAATATCCATTCAGATCGAGCAGGCAAACCAGCGGCAGCAGTACAGTTTCATGACCATAGCGAAGTGTGGCACCAGGATGTTCCTGTTTCAGGCAACGGTCGGCATCAGCAATGATCCGGCGCAGCAGATAGCGTTGCGAATAAGGTTGGCAGCCACCGTTGAGCAGCGATGGTCCGTACATAATGTACCACCAGGCGTTTTCGTTCTGCCAGAATTGGTGAATCTCTTTATCTGTGAACATCGCCACCAGTGGACCGCCCTGTTGATTGGTGTTCTGCTGCATCAATCCAGTTTTCAGCAGGTAATAGGGCAACCAGTAATCGCTGACATTTTCACGGATATAGGCCGTATCATTAAACAGGAGATGAGTGACGCGAGGATTGTGCTTGATGGGCTCGATAAAGGCTTCGTAAGCTTGTTTGGCCTTATACGTCATCATGGAGTCGCGTAATAGCTTGTCCTGATGGTTCATATAGAACATATCGTGATCAGACGCATCCAGTTGGATCTGCAGCTGGGGGTTTATAGCTGCCAACTGGTTGGTGGCTGCTGCCATCGACATGATGCAACGGTTGACGATGGTGCTATGGGCATCGATGGTGACGTTTCCCTCAAAGACCTCAGGGAAACGTTCTATCATGCGACGGGCTATGTCACGGTGTTGTTTCTGTCCGAGCAATGAAAGCGTTCCCCAATAGCCTTCTGCATCTTTGATGATATCAGCCATCCGCTGCAGCATTTCCTTGCCCAGAGGTGTCAGTTTACCCAGTGAGTCGCCTTTATGCAGGTAGGTATAGGGAATATCGTAGCCCTTACGGTTGTCGAGATAACGTGACCCATGACGGCCATAGTGGCTGATGTAGAATGGCCGTTTTCCAGCAGGTGCTGGTGTCAGTTGTTTCGACGGTAAAGGATAAGCATAATAGTTACTCGCTGCGATATCATGATTCTCCTTGATGACATTATAGGCAAGTTGAGCATATCCGGTTATCAAAACGCCCAATAATACCATCAGACAAACAATTCTCTTTGACATGATTTTTAAATTTATGGTGTTCAGCATGCAAAAGTACAAAAAAAATTCGTAACTTTGCAGCCTGAAAAAGGAAATAACGGAAAAAATACAAAAAAACTATGGCAAAGAAAGCATTATTGATGATTCTCGACGGTTGGGGAATCGGTAAGCATGGTAAGGGTGATGTGATTTTTAATACGCCTACGCCTTACCTCGATCTGTTAACAGCAACCTCTGCTCACTCTCAGCTTCAGGCCTCTGGTGAGGACGTTGGTCTGCCCGACGGTCAGATGGGTAACTCTGAGGTGGGTCACTTGAATATCGGTGCCGGCCGCATTGTGTATCAGGATCTGGTGAAGATCAACCGTGCCTGCAAGGACGGCTCTATCATGGAGAATCCTCAGGTGAAGGCTGCTTACAGCTATGCTAAGGAGAACAACAAGAAGCTGCACCTGATGGGACTGACCAGTGACGGTGGTGTGCACTCAAGCCTCGACCATCTGTTCAAGCTTATCGAGATTGGTAAGGCTTATGGCCTGAAAAACCAGGTGTTTGTACATTGCTATATGGACGGTCGTGATACCGATCCCAAGAGTGGTAAGGGCTTCATTCAGCAGGTGAGCGATGTCTGTGCTGCGAATGATGCTGCTATCGCTTCCATCGTGGGTCGTTTCTATGCGATGGACCGCGACAAGCGTTGGGAACGTGTGAAAGAGGGTTATGACCTGATCGTCAACGGTGTTGGCAAGCAGGCTACGGATATGGTTCAGGCCATGCAGGAGAGCTATGACGAGGGCGTGACCGATGAGTTCATCAAGCCTATCCACAATGCCAGCGTCAACGGTTGCATCGAGGAGGGAGATGTGGTGATCTTCATCAATTTCCGCAACGACCGTGCTAAGGAGATGACTATCGCTCTGACACAGGAGGATATGCCAGAGCAGGGCATGAAGACTATCCCAGGATTGCAGTACTACTGCATGACACCGTATGATGCCAATTTCAAGGGCGTTCACATTCTCTTCCCCAAAGAGAATGTCGAGGATACACTGGGCGAATATCTGAGCAAGCAAGGCAAGAAACAGTTGCACACTGCCGAGACAGAGAAATATGCGCACGTGACCTTCTTCTTCAATGGTGGTCGTGAGGCTCCTTACGAGGGTGAGGATCGTATTCTGGTGCCCTCTCCGAAGGTGGCTACCTACGACCTGAAGCCAGAGATGAGTGCCTACGAGGTGAAGGATAAGCTGGTGGGCGCCATCAACACCCAGGAGTACGACTTCATCGTGGTGAACTTCGCCAATGGTGATATGGTGGGCCATACTGGTATCTACAACGCTATCGCCAAGGCTGTTTGGGCCGTTGACAACTGTGTTCGTGAGGTCATCGAGGCAGCTAAGGCTAACGACTATGAGGCCATCATCATTGCTGACCACGGTAATGCTGACAACGCCATCAACCCCGATGGTACACCTAATACCGCTCACTCACTGAATCCCGTGCCGTTCATCTATGTGACGAACAACAATTCGGCTACGGTAAAGGACGGTCGTCTGGCTGACGTGGCTCCCTCTATTCTTCATATCATGGGTTTGGAGCAGCCCAGCGACATGACGGGTGAGAATCTGATCAGCGATTGAGTTGACAGTGGATAGTGGACATCAATTACGATGAGCGTACAAATAGAGGAATCCTGGAAACAGTATTTGCAGGGAGAGTTTGAAAAGCCTTACTTCGCACAGTTGACTTCGGCTGTGCGGCAAGAGTATCAGACGACGACCTGTTATCCTCCTGGCAGACTGATTTTCAACGCCTTTAACCTTTGTCCGTTTGACAAGGTGAAGGTGGTGATAATCGGTCAGGATCCCTATCACGAGCCTGGTCAGGCCCACGGGCTGAGTTTCTCAGTACAGGATGGTGTGATGTTTCCCCCCTCTTTGCAGAATATCTTCAAGGAAATTCAAGCAGACTTGGGAACACCTATTCCGACATCAGGCAATCTGACGCGCTGGGCAGAGCAGGGAGTGCTGTTGCTGAATGCATCGTTGACGGTCCGTGCACATCAGGCTAATAGTCATTCTGCGCTTGGCTGGCAGAAGTTTACGGATGCTGCGATTCAGGCCTTGGCTACGCATCGCGAACATATTGTCTATATGCTTTGGGGTGGCTATGCCCGGTCGAAGGCCTATATGATTGACAAGAGTCGCAACCTTGTCCTCGAATCTGTCCATCCCTCTCCCCTCAGTGCGAATCGTGGTGGCTGGTTCGGTCAGCATCAGTTCTCGCGTTGCAATGCCTATCTTGAACAAAACGGCCAGACTCCCATAGCCTGGTAATCATCTATAAACTATAAACTTTAAACTCTAAACTCAAAACTAAAAAGTGCAACTTCCTCCCATCATCCAAGTTGGCGATGTACTACTCTCGTCAGAGATCCTGACTGAGAAGTTTTGTTGTGACCTTAGTGCCTGTAAAGGCCAATGCTGTGTGGAGGGTGATGCGGGGGCTCCTGTAACACTTGATGAGATCGCAGAAATAGAAGACTGTGTCGATGAGATTTGGAATGACCTTTCGGCTTCAGCGCAATCTGTCATTGACAAACAAGGTGTGGCTTATACTGACCAGGAGGGAGATCTCGTGACGAGCATCGTAGGAGGAAAAGATTGTGTGTTCACTTATTATGGTGAATTGTTTGGCATCGAGAACTGTTGCCTCTGTGCCTTGGAAAAGGCTTACAGAGCAGGTAAGACCCGTTTCTGCAAGCCTGTTAGTTGTGCGCTTTATCCCATACGTGAGAAGCGACTCGGTGGCGGAATGGTTGGCCTGAACTACAACCGTTGGGCTGTTTGTAAAATGGCCGTCGTCAAAGGGATCGGAGAGAATCTGCCGTTGTACGAGTTTCTGCGTGACCCGCTTATCCGACGCTTTGGCGAAGACTGGTATCAGGAATTGCTCGATACCGTTGCAGAACTCAAAGCTCAGCATTACCTATAAACTTAGTATCGGGGCCTGACCCCAGCACTAAGTTTTACCACGTTTTTACGGGTGTGGTCTGGCCGGCTTTCAGTTTGACGGTCTTCTGCTGACCATTGTATAATAAGGTGACGGTACTGTCCTTCTGGGACTTGATCTGGCATTGGCGTACTTTGCCATCCTTCCACTCAAATGACACTTCGAAACCGCCACGGGCACAGACTCCGCTAATGGCACCATCCTTCCATTGTTCAGGAAGAGCAGGCAACAACTCAATCTTTCCATCACCACTTTGCATCAGCATCTCGCAGACACCAGCCGTTCCTCCGAAGTTACCATCAATCTGGAAAGGCGGATGGGCATCCATGAGGTTGGGGTAGGTGCCTCCACTACGACGACGGTCTGGACCGCGATAATTATCTGGCGACACATAGGTCAGCAGTTTCTGGTAGATATGATAAGCCTGTTCTGGCTTGTGCAGACGGGCCCAGAGATTGATGCGCCAACCTGTACTCCAGCCTGTGGTCTTGTCGCCCTTGATTTCGAGGGATCGTTCACAGGCTTTTAAGAGTTGAGAATTAAGAGTGAAGAGTGAAGAACTCTTAGTTCTTAGCTCTTCGTTCATAAGATGATTACCTGGATAGAGACCGATAAGGTGACTCTGGTGGCGATGCTGGAAGTCCCAGTCGTCCCAGTCGTAGTACCACTCGTTGATGTCGCCCATGTGGCCGATGGTATAGGGATGCAGACGGGCAAGGGCTTTTTCCATCTCCTTATTCTTCTCGCCCAGAATCTTGCCTGCAGCGATGGTATTGATGAAGAGTTCACGGATAATGGCCAGATCAGCAGTGCCTCCATAACAGGTCATGCCGTGATAGCCTTTGTCTGTCTTGTATTCATTCTCAGGGGATGTGCTGGGGGCAGTGATCAGTTCGCCAGGTACTTTGGGATTCTCGATGAGCCATCGTAGACAGAATTGGGCTGCGCCCTTCATCAGCGGATAGGCCACCATGCGCAAATAGTCCTTATCCTGTGTAAACTGATAGCGCTCCCAAAGGGTATGCACGAGCCAGGCGCCACCTAAGTTCCAGTTGGCCCACTCGGGTTTCTCGTTTTTCTCGCCCACAGGATTGGTCATCGCCCAGATATCAGAGTTGTGGCTTGAGCACCAGCCTTCGTGGATATCATAGTAGTTCTTGGCGGTGTATTGGCCGTTGGTGGCTAGTGCTTTCACAAAACCGTCGAGCGGCTGGGCCATCTCTGCCATATTGGCCACAAAGGCAGGCCAGTAATTTTCTTCGAGATTGATGTTCACTGTATAGTTGCCTCGCCAGGGTGACCAGAGGTGAGGAGTCCAAAGGCCCTGCAGGTTGGCAGGCACGCCCTCTGTTCTGGAAGAGGAGATCAGCAGATAGCGCCCGAATTGGAAGTAGAGTTCTTCGAGGTAGCGGCTTTGGCCTCCGCCATCGGTGTAGGTTTTGAGAAGGGCGTCGGTGGTGGTGCTTGATGCACTAGATTTGCTAGATTCACCAGGGATACTAGAATCACTAGATAATCTGATTTTTACACGGTCGTAGATAGGCTTATAGTCTGCGAGGTGGCGGGCATAGAACTCGTCGAAACTGAAGTTCTGCGTGTGCCAGATGTCGTTGGCGACATTCTCCAGATAGGGCGCTCCCTCTTTGACGGGATGCTTGTCGAAGCCGTTGAAACTGGTCTCGTTGACGATATAGATAATCGCTTCCTTGGCATTGGTGATGGTCAGCGAGGAGTCAGCGGCGGTCATTTCTCCATCGGTCTTCACATGAAGCATCGTACAGAAATGGATACTTTCCTGCGGATGGCCTGTAGCATGCCCCGTCATCGTGAGTTGGGTGGGGATGGCCTTCACCTTATGAGGCACTTGGGCCGTCAGCGCAATGCGACAGTTGATATTGCCTCGCAGTCGGATGGCGATGAGCTTGTCGGGGTTCGAGGCGAAGTATTCTCTTGTGATAGTAGCACCGTCACGCATATAGCAGTCTTTAATAATTGCGCTGTCGAGGTTGAGGCTGCGATGATAGTTGCTGACCTCACCCAAGCCCAGATCCTTGATATGCAAAGTGCCGAGAGGCTGAAAATGCTGTGAGTTAGGCCCCTGTACATGTAACTGTAAAGAGTCGGCCAGGGCATAGTCTTCATTAAAGAGCGCCTTGCGGATCTCTGGTATCCATTTGTGTGCATCGGCATCGAGGTTTCTGTCTACGGGCTTGCCAGTCCAAAGGGTGATGTCGTTCAGGTAGATGATATTGTCGTCGGTACCGCCATAGACGAGGGCACCGAGCTTGCCATTACCAATCGGCAGCGATTCTTCGAAATAGGTGGCAGGTTGGTCGTACTGCAGCACCATCGGTGCTTGGGTGGTTTGTGCCGTTGCCGACAGGTAGAAAAGGGCGGAAATGAACAGATATTTCCTCATATTCATTGTTTTTTAGAGTTTCGCTTGCAAAGATACAAAAAATTTGACCATTGACGATTGAACATTGAACATTTTTTTGTATATTTGCAGCATAAAACTTAAAATAAGGAACCTATGCAACCTATTAAAACATTAAACGATATGATTATCTTCCTCCAGCAGCGGGGAGATAAAAAGCGTGTCGCCGTTGTATGTGCCAACGATGCCAGCACCCGTTATGCAGTGGAAAAAGGAGTGGAAATGGGATTCATCGAACCTATCTATGTCGACGGCGGCGACAAAGAAGAGTGTGCCCGCAGGGCTGTGGCAATGTGTAAGAACGGTGAGGCCGACATCCTGATGAAGGGACTCATCAATACCGACGTGATTCTGCGTGCTATATTGGATAAGGAGAACGGCATCATCCGTCCCGGGCATGTGCTCACTCATGTGGCGATGGCTGAGATTCCCAAGTACGAGAAACTGCTCTTCTTTACCGATGCGGCTGTGATTCCTGTGCCTACTGAAGGTCAGCGTCGTCAGCAGATTCATTATATGAATTATGTCTGTCATGCCTTGGGTATCGAGGAGCCTCGCATCTCGCTCATCCATTGTGCGGAGAAAGTGAGTGCCAAGACCTTCCCCTATACCGTCGACTATCTGGAGATTATCGCAGAGGCGCAGACGGGCAAGTTCGGACGTTGTATCATCGATGGACCTCTTGACCTGAAGACGTCGCTCGATTCCGTGAGTCTGCGGGAGAAGGGTATCCATTCCGTCATCGACGGTCAGGCCGATGCGCTGATATTCCCTGATATCGTGGCTGGTAATGTGTTTTACAAGACCATCACCCTCTTTGGTTATGCCAAGACGGCAGGTGTGTTGCAGGGCACCCAGTGCTGTTGTGTGCTGCCCTCGCGAGCCGATAGTCCGGAATCCAAGTATTACTCCCTCGCTTTAGCAGCTATATGAAGATTCTCGTCATCAATCCTGGCTCTACGTCGACGAAGATGGCTGTCTTCGAGGACGAGACACCTGTGCTCGTCCGTAATATCGTTCACAGTGCTGAGGAACTCTCCCATTTCGACGATGTGATAGAGCAGCAGGACTTTCGCAGACAGTTGGTTCTTGATGAGTTGCGCCAGGCTGATATCCCAGTGGCGTTTGATGCCGTCATCGGACGTGGTGGACTGGTGAAGCCTCTCGAAGGTGGTGTCTACGAGATCAACGACCTGATGATTCAGGACACTCATAGTGGTATTGCCCTCCATAATCACGCTTGCAATCTCGGCTGTCTCATCGCCCATGAGATAGCGGCCTCTATTCCTCGTTGCCGTTCGTTTATCGCCGATCCTGGTGTCGTCGACGAACTCAACGACTATGCCCGTATCTCAGGTTCTCCTTTGATGAACCGCATCTGCATTTGGCATGCCCTGAATCAGCGGGCCATCGCCCGTCGCTATGCGGCTGAGATCGGTAAGGAGTACGAAGACCTGAATCTGATTATCTGTCACATGGGAGGTGGAATCTCTGTGGCTGCTCATGAGAAGGGCAGGGCGGTGGATGCCAACAATGCCCTCGACGGCGAAGGACCGTTCTCGCCAGAGCGGGCTGGTTCCTTACCTGCCTCCGACCTTATCCGTCTCTGTTTCAGCGGCAAGTATAATGAGAAGCAGTTATTGAAGCGTATCGCTGGCAAGGCCGGTCTGAATGCCCATCTTGGTACGAACGATGTGCGGGAGATCATCCGTCGTATAGAGGACTATGGCGACAAGCATGCCCGATTGATCCTCGATGCGATGATCTATCATGTGGCGAAGAATATTGCTTCAGAGAGTGCTGTGCTCTGTGGTCATATCGATGCTATCCTGCTGACGGGGGGCTTGGCGCGTTCGGAATATATCGTGAGTCGTCTGCGTGAGCGTATCGGCTTCCTGGCGCCCATCCGTTGTTTCCCAGGTGAAGACGAGATGGAAGCCCTCGCCCTCAATGCCCTCGCCGTCCTTCGTGGCAAGCGTCAAGCGAAGGAATATCTGTAGGTAACGTCAGGATGAATCCCACATGACAGCCCAGACGGGGCGTTTCTGCCAGATCGAGCATGCCGCCTTGTAGAATCATCATCCTTCGACTTAAGGAAAGACCTATGCCGCTCCCACTACGCTTGGTGGTGAAGAAAGGCACGAAGAGCGACTGGCGGTTTTCTGCAGGGATGGGAAGACCGTCGTTGCCGATATAGAGTGAATAGTTGTCCTCTTCTATTACCATCTTCTTGGCCTTGGCCTCTATCGCATTCTTTACCAGGTTCATCAGCACCTGTCGCAGCATGCCGGCATCGGCCCATACCATCAGTTGCTCAGCGACCTTAATCTCCCAAGTCAGTTGGGGATATGCTTTGCTGATATCGTCGATGATGGCTCGCAGCCCCACAGATTTCATAACGGGTTTTTCTAATTCCGACATCTTGCGATAATTGACAACGAACTCATTCAGATGGCGTGATGTCTCATAGATGGCCTGAATGCCGTTTTCCAGTGGCGTTCCCTTTACGTCCGGTCGGTTGAGCATCGACTGGCTGATGCTGGTGATAGGGGCTGTGGCGTTCATGATCTCGTGGGTCAGTACACGAGTAAGCCGCTCCCACGATTCCAACTCATTCTGGTTCATCTGCTGGCGGATGGTCTCGCCCATCTGGTTGAGCGTTTCCTGCATGGCCCTTTCACCAGACAGCAGTCCGTTGGTAGACAGGCGGAAGGTGAAATCACGATTGCGTAAGGCCTCCTGCATCAGATGGGCACGTAGGCGCAGCTTTCGCTGATGGTGCAACCAAATCACCATCGCCGCCAACCCTACACCTATTATAATACACAGAGTAATCATAACTGTCCACTCTCCACTATAATCGTTTCATCTTGTTATAGAGTGTCTGTCGTGTGATTCCCAACAGTTCTGCCGCCTGAGAGAGATTGCCGTGACAGTGGTCGATGGTACGACGGATATGATCTTTCTCCACCTCGTCAAGACTGACGATCTCATTCTTCATGTCGAGCACATCCTTCAGCTTACGCACCAGGTCGTCGTTATCCCAGGGCTTGGTGATGAAGTCGGCAGCACCGTTCTTCAGTCCCTTGACCGCCAGGTTGACGTCGGCATAAGCTGTCAACAGCACGACCGGTGTCTGCGGATGCTGCTTACGGATGGTCCGAAGCCAGAACAGTCCTTCGTTGCCGCTATTGACACCGAGGGTGAAATTCATGTCGAGCAGCACTATGTCGATAGGATGCTGGGCCATTAGCTTCAGGATGTCATCGGGCTGAGTCGTGGTCAGCACATGCTCAAAAGTATCATCCAGCAGGTAGTGCATCGCTGTCAGGATGGAAGCATTGTCGTCAACAATCAATATGGTTCCGTAGTTGTTCATGCTGCAAAGTTACGACTTTCTGTCTAATTCTCATACAAACAAGTGTATAATTTTTAGACAATCTGCATCCCTGAGGATCCAAATGCTTGCAAAGAACGGGAAATGCTCCTAACTTTGCATCGTCGAAAGACAAAAAGAACAAAAGTACATAAGAATATGAGACGAACGGGTTTTATACTTTTCATTTTGCACCTATTGCTTTTCACTTCCTCGGCTCAGACGTGGACAATGCAACAGTGTATGCAGTATGCTGTGGAACATAACCATGAGGTGAAACAGGCTGCGCTGGAACTCGACAACTATAAGGCGCAGAAAACAAAGGCTGTCGGTAGTTTCCTGCCTGCGGTGGATGCTGGCATCGGGGCCCAGTATAACTTCGGACGCGCCATCGACCCTGAGACCAACGGTTATACTGATGTGAGTACCTTTTATAATGGTTATCAACTATCGGCTTCGCTGCCTGTGTTCGACGGATTCAGTCGGCTTCATGCCCTGCGAGCTGCTAAGGCCAGCGAACTGATGGGCAGGGCCAGTCTCAGACAACATCAGGACCAGACGGCACTCAATGCTCTTCAGGCTTATGCCAACGTGGCTTATTACGAGGGCTTGGTCAAGATGGCAGAAGAAAAGGTGCAGGAGACAGCTTTACTGTTGAAACAGACGCGCTTGCTTGAAGAGGTCGGGCGCAAGAGTGCTGCCGATGTGGCTCAGGTGGAGTCGCAGCAGGCAGAAGCCGACTACGAACTGACCCGTCAGCAAAACCTCTATGCCTCTGCATTGCTGGAGCTGAAGAAGACGATGGCAATGCCAGATAGTATGGAGTTTAGAGTGGAAAGTGGACAGTGGAAAGTGGACAGTTATGATTACTATGCACACCATAAATATCTGTGCTTAGTTGGTAATCATAACTTTCCACTTTCCACTGTCCACTCTGAACTACAAGTGGCCCGTCATCACATGGTAGCATCGAAACATGAGTGGCATCAGGCCCGTGCATCCCTTTTTCCGTCTCTCTCTTTGAGTGCGGGCCTGAACACCACTTACTACAAAACCCTCCATTCGGAAACAGCAGCCTCATTTAGCAACCAGTTTAAGAACAACATGGGCGAATATGTTGGGGCTACGCTTAGCATCCCGTTGTTCAATCGTCTACAGACCATTACTAATATCCGCAAGGCGAAGAACAACTACCAGATAGCCTGCGAGGCTTACGAACAGAAGCAGTTGGAACTGGAGAAACTGAGTCGGGAGGCTTGGCAGGATTGGCAAGCTTATCTGAAGCAGACCGTTCAGATGGAAAAGAAGGTTGAGGCCGATTCGCTGGCCTATCAGCTGACGCGTCGCCAGTTTGAAGAAGGTCTCTCGACAGCTATCGATGTGCACACCACTTCGGCACAGTTGCTGAACTCAAAGGCTACTCTGCTTCAATGCCGTCTGATGGCGATGGTGAAGGAACAATTAGTGAGATACTATAAAGGAGAACAGATATGGACAGAGTAATCGAAAAGACAAAGGCACAACGGCTGAAGAAGTATTGGCCATATATGGGTGTCGGGTGTTTGGTGTTGGCTGCTGGCTGCTGGCTGATATTCGGCAATCACGCCTCAACGCTCAAGGTCAGTAAGGAAGAACTGACCATCAGCGACGTGCAGCGCGCTAAGTTTAAGGACTATGTGCGTACAAACGGTCAGGTGCTGCCCATCCAGATTGTTCAGATCTCGCCTGAGGAAGGCGGCATCGTGATAGAGAAGGTGGTCGAGGAAGGCACTTACGTCAAGAAGGGCGATGTCATCGTCCGCCTTTCAAACAGCAACCTCGACCTTCAGATCCTGAATGCCGAAGCCGAACTCGCTGAGAAGCAGAACCTGCTGCGCAATACCCAAGTGGCGATGCTGCAGGATCGTCTGAACAACCAGACGGAGCAGGCGCAACTCGATATGGACACCCAGCGCAAACAGCGCAACTATGAGCAGAACCGTCGGCTCTATCAGGAGAATCTCATCAGCAAGGAGGATTATCTGCAATCGCAGGAAGACTACCAACTCTCTGCCCGAAAGCGCTCTTTGGTATCGAAGCGCCTGAAGCAGGACTCTATCTATCGCACCGTTCAGATGGACCAGATGGAGGATAACCTGCAGAACATGCGCCGTAATGTAGTCCTAGTGCGCCAACGTAAGGACAAGCTCGAAATCCGCTCTGCCATCGACGGCGAACTGGGATTGCTCGATGTGGAACTGGGCCAGAGCATCCAGCCTGGACAGAAGATCGGCCAGCTCAATGACCTGAGCGATTATAAGGTGCAGGCACAGATTGACGAGCACTATATCGATCGCGTCCGTCAGGGATTGACAGCAACCTTTAAGCGTGGCGATAAAGAATACCAACTTCAGGTTCGCAAAGTTTACCCAGAGGTGCGCGAAGGCAAGTTCCGTTGTGACTTCATCTTCCGAGGTGAGCGCCCAGAGAACATCCGCACAGGCCAGACCTATTACATCGACCTCGAACTGGGCCAGCCCGAGCAGGCCATCATCATCCCTCGCGGCACATTCTTCCAGACCACAGGCGGCCAATGGATCTTCGTACTCTCCTCTGATGGCAGCAAAGCCTATCGCCGCAACATCCGCATAGGCCGCCAGAACCCGCAGCACTACGAGGTGCTCGAAGGCCTGGAGCCTGGCGAACGTGTCGTCACCAGCGGCTATGAGGCATTCAAGGACAACGAGGTGTTAGTAATCAAGTAGACAATATCAATATGAAGAGTTATTTCAGATTCCTGAGCCGTCACAGGCTGTTTACCTTTATCAATATCGTGGGGCTGTGTCTCTCGATGGCATTCCTGTTGCTGTTGGGCGACCTCATCTACCGCCAGATGACGGTGGAGAACTACCAGACACGCGCCGACCGCACGTTCGTCGTAGGCAACGAGATGTGCATGATGTCGAACTTCCG
>Ga0247610_10004675_pt1 | contig 14595 bp, 14 predicted proteins | sample 174DNAGHGhighgp2_FD_193483 | JGI IMG/M metagenome (GOLD analysis project Ga0247610, IMG submission 193483) | Sheep rumen microbial communities from Palmerston North, Manawatu-Wanganui, New Zealand - 1742 DNA GHGhigh gp2 | ecosystem: Host-associated > Mammals > Digestive system > Stomach > Rumen... | reverse complement strand
ACACCCTCTTTTTTTAATTGTCACAACTGTTTATTGTCACAAACATGTTCAACTGTCACTTGTCAACTGTCAACTTCTTCTACGAGGCCACTCAGCGCTTGGCGCAGTTCAGCCGCCACGCCAGCTGCATACTTCTTTACGTTGAACCTGCGGCCCATCGCCACATTTCTGAAGTTCAGGTGCAGGCTGCCGTCGTCGCGGCGTGTGATTGTGACGTACTTGCCAATGAAAACGTGCGGGTTCCTTTTGCCGTAAGTCTCAGCGGCAGTCTCGATGAAGGTGAAGTGTTCATCGTAGCGGAACTCCTCGCAGGTCACATCGCGCCGCAGCATACCTTGGTAGTTCTTTCCCTCGCGAGCCTGACGGTCGCTCCTGAGTAATGTTTTAATGTACGCACACGGGTGTGTGTTCGCGTGCCAACCGTCCCCCTTCGCCTTACGCTTCCGATAGGCACGTGCAAGCGGTTCGTCGCTGTTCTCCAGATAGTCGTGCAGGATTTCACCTGCGAGGCGTGGGCCATACTGTGCTTCTGACTCTGCGCTTTTTCTTTTAATATGTTTCATATTTGCTTCGGGCGGTTTGTTTTGCCCTCAGCAATGGGGAAACCACCCCTCCACACGTAAGCATTTTCCCAAGAATCGCTTACATGCCCTAGAAAAAGACAAAAGGAAAGCCGGAACGCCCTCACTTTCAAGAGCTTTCCGACTCCAAAAAAAGTTGAAAATATTTTGCCGCGGCTTACGTAATCGCTTACATGAACGTAGAATCGCTTACATGCTTTGCAAAACATTGTTATAAATAAATGTTTTTCTACTCCCGTTGAACGATAATTGAAAAAAGATTCGTATCTTTGCGACAAATATAAAGAGAACTTATTATGTCAGAGATAAAAATAGTTGCAAACGATAAGGATTACACCAGTCGTGTTTCAAAGGCAGTAAAATACTTTTGGAATACCAAGAAACGCCAACTGAAAGATAGTGGTGATGAATCGAACCGTGGTGCTGTAGTTGGTGGCAAGCAGATGGACGGTTTCATTGATCTGCTTAAAAAAGTTGCCATTGATGCCGGTGTACCTGCTAAGAATATAATCACGGATAATAACTATCTGCCTGGCTATTTCCGATCTTCCAAAGATTGGGACTTGTTGATTATTGCACCCAATGGGAAGTTGATTGCTGCTATAGAACTGAAATCACAAGTTGGCTCCTATGGCAACAACTTCAATAACAGAACTGAAGAGGCGATTGGTTCTGCCGTTGACTTATGGACGGCTTTCCGCGAAGGGCAATTTCCTAATCAGCAGGCTCCTTGGATAGGGTGGCTCATGATGGTGGGGCGTGATAAGGCTTCTGAACGCACGGTGAAGAATTACGAACCTCATTTCCCTGTTCGTCCTGAGTTTAATAAAGCCAGTTATCTTGATAGATACCGCATTCTTTGTCAGAAACTCATTCTTGAAAGACACTACACATCTGCAGCACTCTTATGGACCAGCGATGCCAATACATACGGTGATTTAGCTGCTGACATTTCTATGCAGAGTTTTATCAGTTCTTTCTCAGGATACCTTAATGGCGTTAAAGATGAATTCAAATAACTGCCTATATGGAGAACGAACTGGCGGAGGAGGACACGGTGACGTTCCTACTGCTCCTGAGGTGGTCAAGTATATGCTTGACCTGATAGGCTATACCCCTGATCAAGATCTTTCAGATACCATCATACTGGAACCGTCGTGTGGCGAAGGTGAATTTGTTGTAGAAATAGCCCGCCGCTTGACAGAGTCAGCCCGTCAATTCGGTTTTGATGCACAGGCTGCTTTCTTAAAGTGCGTCTATGGGTACGATATCGTAGAGGAAAAGATACAGCAATGCAGGCGGCGGCTCTCTGATATTGGATTTGACCCGACAGCTTCTCACGTCTGCGTAGGCGATTTCCTGTCGGCCCGAGTGCCAGAGGTTGATTTTGTGGTAGGCAATCCTCCGTATGTCAGATACGAAAATATCCCTTCTGAGCAGCTTGACTATATAAAGAGGACTTTCCCAACGTTCCATTATCGAGCAGATCTCTATATACCTTTTTTTGAGAAGACGCTGAGACTGCTCAAGCCTGGCGGTAGGCATTGTTTTATCTGTGCCAACAGATGGCTGAAGAACGAGTATGGCAGGAAACTTCGCAGACTCGTTGCCAGATGTTTCCGACTGGACACTATTATCAATTTGGAACGTGCCGATGCTTTCCAGGAAGATGTGCTGGCCTATCCCGCCATTACCTTGATATCCAATAATACATCCAGCACTACCTTTGGTTATGCTGAAGTGGAAAGGGTAGCAGAACTGACAAACTTGATCCTTTCAGAAAGAACCACCCCCAGCGATGATGATTGGACGAGTACTTTCATGTCTGCTGACCACATTCAGCTTTACACAATCGAAGAACTTGGTTTCAGAATTGGTATCGGCGTTGCTACGGGAGCCGACAGTATTTTTATATCCTCAGAATTACCTGGTCTCGTGGAATCAGAGCTTCTGCTTCCTGCCCTTAATGCCAAGGACTTGCGAGGCGACACGATGAGTTGGCACAAGGAATATTTGCTGAACCCATATACCCCTAGTGGTGAACTCATCAGTCTTTCCCGCTATCCAAAGGCTGCCCGCTATCTCGAAAGTCACAAGGAGAGACTTGCCGACAGACATGTTGCGCGAAAGAATACTTCAAAGTGGTATAAGACGATAGACCGCATCAATCCCCAACTGAGGACTGAGGCAAAAATCTTGTTGCCCGACATGTCGGGCAATCGTTACATCTTTGTGGATGAGGGCCAGTTCTATCCGCTTCACAATCTTTACTATGTTACAGGACATAATGTCCGTAAGTTGAAGATTCTGAGTGCTATCTTAATGTCGGACATCATCCGTCAGCAGATAGGTAGCATTACCAACAACATGAACGGCGGTTTCCCTCGCTGGCAAAGCCAGTATCTGCGTAAACTGAAAGTGCCCGACTTCATGGCAATGGATACTAGTTCTGAGGATAAACTAATCCAAAGTTATGACGACAAGGACTTTGATGCTGTAAACAGATATGTTAGCACACTTTATGATAATCTTGTCACAAAGCAGAATCGTCGTTATTCCACACCCCGATATCATGCAAGGAATCGCCATGAAAGCCAATTGGAGTTGGCATTCGATTATGCCGTATAATTAATCGGGTATAGGCAAATCTACACCCCCTTCGTCGCCCGTAGCTGACCAGCAAAGACCTCTTTTAGCGCAGCATCAGATACGTCCACGTCCTCCTCGCTTCGGCTACAGCGCCGTTCTGGCAGCGGATTGCTGATGTCGAGCACGAGGAGAGTGAGGCGTATCTTCTCCTCAGCATCCGTGTCCAGACGGTTTCTGTCCGAATTAGGCGTCTTCCCGAATTGCTTCTCCACCAACGATTTAGCCGAACATCCCGTTTGTTTTTCGATATAAGGTTGCTTCAACAGCTCTTGCAGGAGGATCGTCAGGATGGTGGCGTTGGCCTGCCACATGATGTTGCAATGGCGTGGCGTGCCCTCGAAGAGCGCGTCGAAATCGTCTGGGGACGTCAAAGCATCAATCCACTTCCATTCCATAAACTTACGGAACACAATATGCACCCTCTTGCGCTGTTTCATCAGCAAACTATTATTCCCATGCATGTAGTATTTCAGCGTCAGGGGCTTGACGCAGACATTCTTCGTGGCGGCCTTAGGCGTGGACTTGGCGACCTTCGGCTTCCTGTCTGAATAGACATTCTGTATGCCGATGCCACCTTCCTCCACGTTGCCAACCTCGTACTCGACATATTTTCTCTCCACGTAGTCGCCGTTGACTGTGATGTTTTTGACGATATCTTCATGTGATTTCTCCGGCTCCATATCATTTCTCGGATTTATTTATAGAGACACCAGTAGCTCCAGCCTCAACCTTATCTATCTCATTCTCGACATGTTTGTTGAGGACGTAATCACCTCCGATAGCAAAGAACGGTTTTTCCTTGCCATCGAGCCACTCAGCGAGATTCTCAGAAGCATCTTCACGCCCCACAAAGGCCATTAGCTGACTGACAGCCACGGCTTTATTGCGCTCGCTTTTGTGCCTAAACCGCTTCTTGACTACATCCACTATCTTGATCACAAACGCATCCTCAGTCTTAATGGCTTTTAGCCGCGCAACTTCCTCTTCCAGTTCCTTTATGCGCTTGTCACGACTTGCAATCTCTTCCTGAAACGACAAGAGTTCCCACCAGCCACGCTTAGGTGAACGGAACGTATCTGTTCCTTTTTGTAAGTACCAACGAAGCGTATTTTGCCAATTCTGACTACCAGACCAGTCAGCCAAGGGATATGCAAACTTGTAAATATCGCTCAGATGAGCCCTGCCTCCTAATTTTTTGAGAGCTTCGATTACTGCCTCCTTCTGATTCATAGTTACTCTGATTTGTTGCGCAAAAGTACGCAAAAGCACCATCTTTCGGATGGACTTCCCATCTGACACCATCATTTTTGATGGAATTTAACATTTTCAGATGGTAATCGTCGGTTATCTCCTTAAAAAAATGTACCTTTGCAACCATAATGAACGATTTTACTGCAGAACTAAAGAAACTTCACGAACTGTCGGGGGCAGAATTCTCCCGACAAGTTGAGCGTATTGCGCTCCGTAAGGAGTTTCACCCTCTTGATACAGACCCCGATATTTTTTCTGTTGGTGGTGAGAATAGCGATGATTATCAGAATCTTTTTGGTGGCAGCACGCAAGGCTGTAGAATTTGGCTATCGAGTCTATATCCTTCCAAATCCTATTAAAACCAGAACTCCTGATTTCATTCTGTTCAAGAAGGGAGTCTATCGCACATACGATTTGAAAACGATATTCGGCAAGTCTTCGGTTGGCGGCAGTTTGTTGGATTCTATTGGGCAATGTGACAGCATTCTCATCAACATGACAACAGATTACAATACTCGACGATTGGCCCTTGCCATTAAAAGATATTTTGAAGTGAATGAGAGAGCTATTGAGGTTATGATTTTCAAAGGACGGAAGCGAATCTTGGTCAAACGTGCTTTGGCTACCAATAATGATTTTCTGAGAATGTTCATAAAGGTCTATGAACGATAAAACCACCCCTTGGAGATAGGGATGGTTTTAATGGGAGCAGGGGCGGTGATGTCTTACTCCTGAAGCGGTGTCAATTAAGTCCTGCAACCTCGGGATTCTGCCCGGATAGCCAAAACTGTTGTTCTGACGCTGCAAAGATAGGAAGAATTTTCTGAAACATCCAAATTTTTAGCCACTTTTTTATTATATTGGCTTAATCATTGTCTCAATAAGGGCTTTCTCTTCTTCTGTCAGTCCATATTTTACATATAGTTCAGAATCTGTCCAAGGGCGAGTGAAGTCTTGTATGGGTACAAATGCAAAACATTCTCTTGTGACATTGACGGAGGTGATGGCTTGTCTCAACAGATAGCGGGCGAACTTCGTGCACAGATAATTCTTGTAGTTTGTGGCCTCTTCAAGAGTGTCAAAAACTGCGGTATCGATATATGTTTCCGTATTTATCTCATCAGTTCCCAAAATCCTTGGTGTGGTGAGAACTCTGTATCCTTCGCCTGGCTTGACATTCAATTCTCCGTTGCTCGGTACAAACCTTCCCACAATAATCTTATACTTATCTACATAATCAGTACCTTTTGAGACCTCGCTCTTACTTACATAGCTCCATCCTTCACTTGTGAGAATCTTAATGTCGCCAGTTTTCCTTGCGCTTCTCCCTCTATAGTATGTACGAAATCCAAATGGATTGATTGAAAGAACCAAACTATTGAGGTATTGACAAGATTGTGCGGACACTTTCTTTAAAATGGGGACAGAAGAGTTAGAACGCACAAATACGGGAAATTCATCAAGATAACGATCTGTACTACTCGATCCCAACGGACTTACATTATAGACGCGACAAGGACTTGTGTTTGTTTTGTGCCACAGGAAATAGCATAGCCCTCCAGCTATATCAACTGTTGGGAACAAATCCTTACTTGTCTCGAAATCGAATAGGGATTGAATTCGTTTGTCAGAAAGCATGGCTTCTCTGAAATCATCCAAGCCTCTACCTCCTGCATACCAACGGGCTGGCATAATCATTGAAATATAGTTTGGTTTACATAACTTGGCTATATCAACAAAATGCTGATATACAGGAACGGCACCTCTATCTGTTCCTCCATCCATCACTTGATATGGTGGATTTCCAACTATTGCATCTATCTTCATATTCTCATCTTTATTGATTTTCCAAAAACGTCTGCCGTCGCGGAAGGTGTTGACCACAAGCCTCGATTTCAGAGATGATTCAAATGTTGCCATAGCCGTTTATGATTTTATTAGGTCTATAAACCGGATTTTCTTCTTATTGTTTGCCCAGTCACGGATGAGGCAGTAGATGCCGTTGTGGCGACGTATATCATCCTGCTGGCAGCCGGCACAATCCTGCGTCCGCTCCTCCTCGCCGAAAAGCGTTTGCTCCTTGACCGGCACCCCGTTGCGACAGCTGTCTGGAACAACACCTTTCAGTCCGTCCATCTGCCAAAGGTTCCAGGACACGATGTAGGCAATGTAGTTGACAGATCTGAGGCATGGAGCCTTGCCGAACTTTGCCTGATAGTATTCAATGAAAGTCCAGAGCAGAGCTTCTCGAGCCAGAAGCAGGTTGTCACCCTGCCACTCAAAACCATAGATGTTCATGTAAGCCGTATGCGCCCAATCCAACCATTCGCCGCTGTTTTCGGTATTCTCGCTTACGACCCGCAACTTTCTGTCAAGCAGTCCGATACGTTGTTCAATAGGAATAGGTTCGCCTGTAGTTGCGTCGTAGCGGCTCACGAGATATGGAGCTTCGCCACAAGCCATCTCCAAACGGGTGGCGCGAACATAATCTTTCCATGTCTTACCCTCTGGGAATGTGATTCTGTCGGGATTGGCTGTCCACGTGTGGTTTGTAGAGTCCTCGGAGTTGAAGACATCCTTTCGACCAAACCACGCTTCGTCAACAAGATTATTCTGCGCATTACAAACCCACGACGGCGTGAACACCTCAGCCATATCCTTCGAGCGGTCAGCCTGATTCTCTTTGGATTTAAGCACACGAGGGCGTATCACCATCCCACGTTCGCCCGTAATCAGCTCGGGCAGAATCTCAGCATGGTAAGAGTACATCTCTCCCAGAGCCTCATAGTCATGAGTAGCCCAGAAGATATTATGCCCCGTGGTGTGGTCGCGCAGAAGGGTACAAAGCACCTCCGGAGACAAATCCACAAGGCTGTCTTCCCGGATATCAACAACGGGAAGACCAGTTCCTTTGTCTGGCATTCTTTGCGCTTATAGCGTTCAGACATAAGCACTTACCGGATTCTTTGGGCCTCTACATGACATGACCTCTACACACAATAAAAGCGTGGTACGCTTCTTATCGAATGTAGAGGCCGTGAGAAGAGCCCTGATGAATGATAAGTGACGTCCACGCTATAGGCGTGAACGACCACAATTACCGTTATTCATCATGAATTAAGAAATTTCTCACGTTTCTACATTCTCCAATAACCGCTTGTCGTTACTTGGTTACCAATAAGATTGATCGGGCACCTCCGCTGAGTTTGCATGGACCGATTCAGCCCACTTCATGCCCTTTCGCGGGGCAAAAGTAGGCAATAAATTCAGTTTCATCAACTATTTTCGATAAAAAAGCAGATATTTCTTCAAAAACAATGTTCATACGCCATTTTAAAGATTTATCTGTAATCAGAACGGTTATACTCGAACTTTTGTGTTTAATGAGAAATTCCATGTTGCGTGGGATTCCGATTCGGAGATGATATTCATTACATTTAAAGAAAATATCTGCAACACTTTGTTGGTCTTCAGGTTCTTGAGGTAGCCATCATGGCGGCTACGACCAGAAATAGAAGCTTCTTCATTGTCTCCAAATGAAAGCAGTTGGTTGCGAGATCTCTTCTTTCTCTTCCAATTTTTACTTTTAGCTATAATTTTTCTCTTTTCTCTTCTTCTCTTTAAATTATTAATCGTACTTTTGCGCATGATTTCTTCCAACCCATACTTTTCCAAAGAAGAGCAAACCCAATTTAATATGCCTACTGACCAAAACATCATACAAGAGAGCGGAATCATTGAAGATAAGAAAATTGAGTTTGAACCGTTCGAGGAAGATGGTTCTTTGCTGATTGTAGCTGAGACCTCATGGAGAGGAATGGCTGAGGAATTGAAGGAACTTCATTATCTGAAGGGTGCTCAGTTTATAAACCAACTGAAGGAAATAATCTACTATGGTGAGTTCCATCCTGTAGAAGGCGACCCCGGTATTTATAGTGCTATAAGCGATAATAGTGATGATTTCGACAATCTAATCAACGCAGCACGCAAGGCTGTAGAGCATGGCTATCGTGTCTATATACTGCCTAATCCGAGAAGTTGCCGAACTGCCGATTTTATTTTTGAAAAGAAAGGAATCCTAGGCCTCTATGATTTGAAAACGGTCTATGGCAAAGGTTCTGTTGGTACACAATTGCTTGATTCTATTGGGCAGACGAATCGAGTATTACTGAATATGACAACAGACTATAATGCGCGTTTGCTGTCTTCTGAAATCAGAGCGTATTTTGAAGCCAACAAACAAGCTGTTGAAGTGCTGATTTTTAAAGGGAAGAAAGCCATCTCCGTTTCAAGATGGCAGGTTGATGCCCCAAGATTCCACCGCTTTTTCAGAAAGAAATATGAAAAATAAAAGCCACCCTTAGGTGACTTTTAAATGGAGCAGTATCGATCAAGCCTTGCTCCCCGCACTCAGCGGCGTAGTCAAAACTATTGTTCTGACGCTGCAAAGGTATGCCTTTTTCACTTTCCCTCCAAACTTTTTTCTCTTTTTTTCACTTTTTCGTCTAAAAGAGAATGACTTTCCCAACTTTTTCATATCTTTGCCGCCGTCAAACCTGCCGACCTTAGCCTCTACGACACCGTGCTCTCACGTGCGGATTATGAACAGACGTTTACGGAAAGGAATTGAGAATAAATAATAATAACACAACTTTCTGAAGTAGTTAAGTAGTCAGTAGTTAAAGAAGTTAAGCCAAATGTCGAAGAGTGTAAAATCAGCCGCAAGAGTAACGGCTTAACTACAGCCCGTAGGGCGAGTGAAGCGATAACTTCTTAACTACAAGGATTTTTGAGCAAATGCGAAACTTAAATAATAATCAGAAACGTTCTGTATATAAGCAAAGAGGTTGACCATGGTCAACCTCTTTGTGTATTTATTATAATGTGTCGCGTGAATCTGTAGGAGAGTTGAAAGTGAAGTCAACTTTCTGCACGTTGTCGCCATAGATGGTGCGGAAGTCGTCGCGCATGGAGATGACGTGGTAGCCGTTTGCTCGCCACTGCTCCCCTAACGCGAGGGCTTTGTCACGGTTGGCGTGGTCGCGGGCATCATCGTCGGCGATGAGCATGAAGGCGGCGGTGCGATGTTCCTTGTTGCTCAGGCAGTAGTTGTGCATAGCGCTGTCGCCACCGCTGTTGCCGAACGAGAGCACAGGCACCTTGCCAATCTCCTGCGAGATCTGCAGCACTTTGTTGGTCTTCAGGTTCTTGATAATCAGGCTGTCGGTGCGGACGAGATACTCCGCCTGACTCATGGTATAGTTGACACCGGCCACCTCGCCCTGATTGCTCGACTTGTACCACACGTCCATGCCGATGACGCGGTTGGGCGCTATGCCGATGCTCTCGACCAGAGCTCGGCAGATGGCGCGGTCGGAGCCGGAGACGACATAATAGGTGAAGCCGTTGTCTTTCAGATAGTCGAACACTTCGAGCATCGGTTTGTAGAAGCTCTGGCCGTAGGTCATGCCGGTGAAGCCGTTGGCGGGCAGGGCTGCGTAGGCCTTCACATAAGCATCGAACTCGGCGACGGTCATTCCGGCGTAGGCTTTGGCTGCGGCACGGGCGTGAATCATATCGAAATGGTCAGGCAGTTTCTTGCCGATGCGGACGAAATCGCGTATGGCTTGTGCTGCCTGGCGGACATCCTCCGGCGCTCTGTCGCGATACGTGGTGTCGTCGAGCACGCGGTATTCCAGCATGTTGTACTCGAAATAGGTGGGATAGAGCTCACCGACGAAGGTGCCGTCCATGTCGAAGGTGGCTATGCGGTCTTCCACGCGGATGAAGTTGGCCGACTGCGGGTTGGTCACGTCCTCGACGTATGTCTTCAGGGCTGTGAGGGCATCGCACTGGTTCCACGACTGGAAATAGACCTTCGCTGCCGGCACCTCAACGCTATTGTTATCTTCTTTGCTGCACGATGTCAGCGTCACGGTAGCCATCATGGCGGCTACGACCAGAAATAGAAGCTTCTTCATTGTCTCCACATGAAAAGGGGGAACCAACGGCTCCCCTTTATGTTATAATTTAAGTTTCGAAATTACTTTTTGCCACCGGCTTTCCAGAAGTCTTCCTCAGCCTTCAGCTCGGCCTGCTGCTTGTCGTAGGCGGCCTTCTGACGGGCGTACTCGGCGTTGTGTGCCTGAACGGTCTGGATGTTCTGCTTCAGACGGTTGGCAGAACCGCTGACGGTGATGTCAGCCTCGGCTGCTTTGTTGCAGAAAGCGATGGCCTGATCATAGTTCTTCTGCTTGATGGCGATGTTTGCACGCTGCATGAAGGCCTTGCCCTCGAGGTCGGCGTTGAACTGTACGGCTTTGTCGAGATACTGGCCGGCTCCGGTGAAGTCGCCGCTCTTCTGCATGGCGTTGGCGATGCGGATGCAGATGCTGCCCTTCTGGTTGTCGCTCTTGCAGAGGTCGAGGGCTTCGTTGTAGTACTTCACGCTCTGGGCGGCGTTCTGCTCCTTAGCGTACTTCTGTGCGAGAGCGATGGCACTCTCGTAAGAGGGTTCGAGGTTGAAGGCGTATTCAGCGGCCTTGTAATAGACGGGGGTATCGTCACAGTCGTTGGCTGCCATCACGGTGAGGGCGCCCTTGAGGTATCCGAGGTTGTCCTTGTTAGCCTCTACCTTCGGGGTGAAGATGGCTATGATCTGGTCGCGGTCGGCGGCCTTGGACTGTGCGAAGAGGCCCTCGATGGTGTTCAGCGGAGCATCGTACTTGTCCACGATCTTCTGTGCCTTGGCTGCATCGGGCTCTTCCTTGGCGAGCTGGAGCATACGGTCGCACACGTCCTTGCTCTCGAGGTAGTCCTGCAGGAACTGCTCGCGGAAGCCGTTGTTGTCTTTCTGGTACATGGCGTAGGAGGTGCGGAAGTAGCTGTCGAGAACGAAGCCTTCGACCTCGCGACCGCCGTGTTCATTAATTTTCTTGATACCGTCGGAGAAGAGTGCGTAGCTCTTTTCGAGTGTGAAGGCGGGATCTGCCTGCGGGCCGAGGAAAGCGTAGTCGTAGGCTTTGCGGGCTATGACGTCGCCCTCGGTGGCCTGCTTGTGGGGAGCCTCGAAGGAATTGAGTCCGGCGAGGTTCTTGACGCGGAGGTCATAGAGATCCATGAGTTCCTTGAAGAGTTCCTGCTTCTTGGCAACGTCCTGCTCTGCCTGAACCATCATGAAGAGCATGTATGCGCCGTTGGTGTAGATGCCTTTCTGAGCGAAGGGAACCTTGTTGATGAGCCATTTCCAGCACTCGTGAGCCTCGGCCCAGTTGCTCTGCTCTACGGCCATCTGGAAGAGGCTGAGCTGCTGACGTGCCTGAGTGGCCTCGTCGTTATCCGGCAGCATCATGTTGATGCGGTCGATAGTGCTTGTGCCTTCATATTGAGCCATTGCGGGAGCCGAGATAGCGGCCAGACCGATGGCAAGGATAAAATTACGCAGTTTCATAATCAGTTTGTGTGTTTTCGTTATTGTCTGTCTTTGTCGTTTAATTTTGTTATTTAGACCTCGATTTCGTCCAATGGTTTAAAACCGAGGTATCTCCACCTGAAGTTCTTGCCCTTGATGGAAGGGAACTGGCTGCGGGGGTCGATGTCTCCGCGACGGCGCAGATGATCCACGACGCGGTCGTAGCTGTCCTGGACGCTGTAGGCCTTGAGGCGTGCGCCGAACGGGGTGTCGATATAGTCGTACTTGCCCGTGCGGGGATTGAGCATGACACGCTTGAAGTACATCTCGACGTCGTACCAGCCGGGGTTGATGTCTGAGAGACGCATCTGCAACTGCTCCTTGCGCGAGGGCTTAGCGGGCTGCGGTTCGCCGCCTTCGGGGGCAGCAACAGCGGGGTCGTCTATCACCTGTGCGCCCTTGCCGTTGGCTTTGAACTCTTCCAGATTGTTTGCCAGAGTCTTTATTACAATAAAGTACACGCGCGGGCGTACCTTATATCTCTTTGGATAAGGAACACTACTTGTGGCGTACTCGCGGAATTCAGCCTCGAACTGAGGTGTCATGTTGAATCCCTGAAAACTGGCGATGAACTGGAGTGCTTCCTCCACGCTGGTCACGACACATTCATCATCAAAGTAGCGAATGTAAAGGTTCATCATTTATGTATAATGTAAAATGTATAATGTAAAATGTAAAAATTAAAAGTTGGCAATGTTTAATGACCAATGGTCAATGGTCAATGGCATATCGTGGTTAAAACGGCTGCAAAGGTAGGCCTTTTAGTGTGATTATGCAAGCAAATCGGCCGTTTTTATGCTTATTTAATATTCGCACGCAGGCGACCCCACTCATCAAAAGCCCTACGGGAGGAGAGCCAAACGGCGAGCATCAGCGACACCATGGAGGCTACGAGGGTGATGACGGTGATGACCAACTGATACTGAACAGCTATGCCGGGCGACTGACCGCCGAGTATCTGACCAATCATCGTGCCGGGCAGAGCCACTATGCCCATCACGGCCATGTTTGCGATACATGGCGAAATGCTCTTCACCACGCCCTCGCGAAGGAAAGGCAAGAGGGCATCGAACCGCAAGAGGCCGTTGCCGAGATAATAGTAGTAGGCCGCCTGCCCGTGCTGCAGGTCGCGGTAGAAGGTGGAGAGAGCCACGACGTTCACACCGAGCATATTCCCGAAGAGGATGCCCATGATGGGGATGAAGTACTGGGCGGCGAAGACGTTGTCCAAACCCATCACGACGGCCAGCGTGTAGCCTCCGACCAGAACGGCAGCAACGAACATACCGACAAAGACGGGTACGGCAGCTATGCTACGCGGCAGACTAGTGCGGCTCACGGTGGTGTGTGTGGCGATAAGAGCCATGATAATCACCCAGAGCATATTCACCCACGGGTTGTTCCACTCGAAGAGGTAGCGCAGATAGATGCTGATGAACGCCAGTTGCACAATCATGCGCAACGTAGCCACAAGCATCGCCTTGACGAGACCTGTGCGCAGCCGCCACAAGAAGAACAGCGGGATAAGCAGGATGGGGATGGAGAAGATTAGAAGTCTCACTGTTAAAGGGCCCCCGTAACCCCCCGAGGGGGATGTTTGGGTTGGAGTTTAGAGGTTAGAGATTAGAGATTTGAGATTAGAGATTTGAGATTTGAGATTAAAGATAGCGGCATTTCCGGTCTTCAATTTACTCCCCTCCATTCACGGGAGGGGTTGGGGGTGGGTCTTTTATTACTCCTTTTGGATATTGCATCGCGGAGCAATGGATGGAGCCGTGCTGACGGATGAGGATGCGGCTGTCGATATTCACTATCTCGTGGCGCGGGAAGGCACGCTGGAGCTGGCGGCGGGCTTTCTCATCGTTTACGGGCTGGCCATAGGTTGGCATCAGAACTGCGCCGTTTATCACGAGGAAATTCGCGTAGGTGGCAGGCAGCCGGTGGCCGTCGTCGGGATCACAGATGGCATCGGGCATCGGGAGCGGATAGAGCTGACGGTCGTGCTCGGCGGCAAACGCCTGCAGTTCCTCTTCCATAAGGCGCAGGTCGTCAAAGTGCGGGTCGGAGGGGTCGGAACACTGGACGTAGGCTATGGCTCCTCCCGGGCAGAAACGTGCCAGCGTGTCTATATGTCCGTCGGTGTCGTCGCCCTCGAGGTGGCCGTGGGTGAGCCATACGAGGCGGTCGGCGTGGAACCAACGGAGCAGACGCTCCTCAATGTCGGCCTTTGTCAACGGCTGATTGCGGTGTGGAGCCAGCAGACAATTCTCGGTGGTGAGGATCGTTCCTGCACCGTCGCTCTCTATGCTTCCTCCCTCAAGGACGAAGTCGAGATGGGATTCGTAGGTGCCATTGAGAGGCCCCTCTCCAACTCCCCCCGTTGGGGGGAGAGCTGCCTGTTCGGGGGTGACTAATTTAAGATTTATGGCGTTGTCGAGCTCGGCGTTGAACTTACCGCCCCAGCCGTTGAACTGGAAGTCGAGAAGACGCGGCCCCTTGGAGGTGATGAGGGTGAGGAAGGCGTGGTCACGCGCCCAGGTGTCGTTGGTGTCTATCTTCGCAAAGCGTATGTTCGGCAAGAGGCGAGAGGGCAGTTTCTCGTTAAAGAGGCGGTTCACGGCCTCCGGTTCGGGAGTGACGATA
>Ga0247610_10004674_pt1 | contig 14595 bp, 9 predicted proteins | sample 174DNAGHGhighgp2_FD_193483 | JGI IMG/M metagenome (GOLD analysis project Ga0247610, IMG submission 193483) | Sheep rumen microbial communities from Palmerston North, Manawatu-Wanganui, New Zealand - 1742 DNA GHGhigh gp2 | ecosystem: Host-associated > Mammals > Digestive system > Stomach > Rumen ... | reverse complement strand
ATTCGGACAACCCCCACTCGTAGCTGAATATCTCACCTGTGTCCTTGTCCAGCCACTTGCGCTTGCGCACATGGAAATAGGTAGCACGGCCTCGGATGGGAAAGTTCTGAATAGTATGGTACTCCCCAAAACCATGTGAGATGACGGAAGAGTTCTTCTTGTCCTCACGCATCTGGACCTTCTTCTCGTCGAGCCATATGTCAAAACGAGTATCGGTTTTCTCAAACTTGGCAACATCAAAATTGTCTATCAGCACATCGGGAAGAATGGCACGCAGCAGTTGGGTATGATTCATGATGCAAAGGTACAACTTTATTCTTGATTAGCCAAGCTTTACCAACCGGGTAAATCCGCTGAGCCAGAACCATCCCATGGTGCACTTCCCCTTGGCAGCCCATCCCTTCATGGTCTTGTGCTGCTTCTCCCGCTTGATGTGGCATGATACCAGAGGAGTGGAGACGATGATGGATATGCCCGTGCACTTGCCAAGAGCGCAAGTCTGGAGGAAGAGCAACAGATGCAGTCCAACCTGAGCCTGACGCTCCACGAAGCGGTTGTATGAGACGGTATGCGGGAAGTCCTTCCTCATATGCTGGCAGACGTAGCCAAGGTAGAATGATTTCAGGTCACGGAAATGGTGCGTATGGAACAACAACAGTATGGTCATTATCTCACTGTCGGACATGCGGCTCGGACGGTTGCGATGGCGCTTGCCGGGGGCCTGAATAGTATGTTTTTTCAACTCTGGGGCGAAATATTTGCAGAATTCGTCGAGAATACAGAAAATTTCTATTAAATTTGCAGTTGTCATGGGAATGGGTGTTTGTTCATAACTATTTGATTATCACCTATAAAGTTACTAAAAATATTCCATTCCCACAACTTTTTAGGAACTTTTCTAACATCGAACTTACGTTAATATAGAATTGAAACTTCTCTTGCTCCTCAGGATGATGTTGTCCATCGGCGCTGTAATCGTACTAATATAGTAGGAATAATCAGAAAGAGGGCTAAAACTCAAACAGTACTTTGGCATTTATTTGTCTTCCCGTGAGGTAGTTTGGCACAGCATATTGCTGGTTGGTAACGTCGGTTACCCAATAATAACTATTCACGTTGCTGATGCCGAAGAGGTTGAGACAGTCCACCCCGAGCCAGATGTTCTTGAAGATGGTCTTCTTGGTACGTTTCTCGTTGTCAAGCAAAAGATAGCTCATACCGATGTCGGCACGCTTGTAGGCAGGGGCACGGAAAGAGTGGGAATCAAGCTCTTGGTGAGGGGCAAAGAATGGTAGTCCATCTGCAAATGCTAACTTGAGTGACATCAAAAAACGTTTGGTGCCAGGGAAATAGTCGGTAAAGAAGAGATTGATGGAATAGCGCTGGTCGGTGGGCATGGGTACGGTGTTGCCGTTGAGCTTCATCTTCGTGTCCATCACGGAGAAACTTACCCATGAGTCGGTTCCTGGCACAAACTCACCATAGAGCTTGAGGTCTATACCTGCTGCATGACCCTTGCACTCGTTGTTTCCGTAATAAACCACCTTGACATTGCTCACACTGTAAGGCACAACGTTTGACAATGCCTTGTAATATGCTTCGGCTGAAAACTTAAACGGACGGTTGTTCATGTTGAAACGATAGTCCATGCCGGCAATAAACTGGATTGAACGTTGGCTCTTGATCTTCTTGTTTAACGTGGCATACGTGATGTTGTTGACGGTGGATGTGTCACGCAGCTCCTTGAAGAATGGGGCTTGGTAATATAATCCCGTGGCAATCCTGAAGGTCATGTTCTGATTGAAGGAAGGAATGATGCCCAACGACACGCGGGGACTGACGATAGACTCTTTGTTGAAGTTCCACTGACTGAATCGTATGCCATAGTTGAGGGTAAAAAGGGTAGGGGGTATCTCGCCCTCACCGTTCTCGTCTGCCTCCTGTCCGCCGATGCTGAAACGATACGTGTCTTGTGCGTATGCCTCGATACGGTTGGCTTTGAGTTCATTGGTGGCTTTCAACGAATAGATCATGTACAGGTCTTTGCCAGTATGGGGAACGGTATAACCGCTGGAATCACGCATCTCGTATTCCACACTGTTCTCCTTGATATGTTCCATCTTAAAGGTGAACCCCGTTTCAAAGGCGTGCTTCTTGGTCTTGTGCTTGAAGATTGCCTTGATGCTTTTCACGTCGGCTTCCAAGTAGTTTCGTGCATGTTCAAAGAATGTTCCTACACCTAAGTTCTCACTGGTTTCTGTTTGCGTAAGCCAATATTGTCCTTGAATGTCAAACTTTTCTTGCTCCTTGGTATAGAAGGCTGAGCCAAGGAGGGAGAGGGAGGTGCTTTTGGTGAAGTGGCGCGTGATGCCCAGCGTACCGAAGAAGGTACGGAAGAGGTCTTTCTCCTGTCCGTCGAAATACACCTTGAATGATTTCACGTCTTTTGCCGTACCAAAGGAGGTCTCACGGTCTTTGGGATTGAAGTTGTAGTGATTTTCAGAGATGTTGCCGATGAAGTCAATCTGCCACCGTTCATTGGGCTTGTAATTGAAGTATGTCTGGTAATCGAGGAAGTTGGGCTTGTATTCTCCCGTTGTCTGTAACGACCCTAACAAATACCTGGTGGTCTTGTATCGGATGCCATTGAGCCACGACAGCTTCTTGTTGCCTAAGCCTGCGTATGCACTTCCGCCTAACAGACTTGCCGTGACAGAGCCTTCGGCAATGGTTTTCTTGGCAGCGGTAGGGGTAAGCGTCTTATAGGTGATGTCGAGGGCGGAAGACATCTTGTCGCCGTATTTGGCTTCAAATCCTCCTGTCGAGAATCCTATCTTCTCTACCATGTCGGAATTGATGATGGACAATCCTTCTTGCTGGCCAGAACGGACAAGGAACGGACGGAAGACCTCTACATTGTTGATATATACGCTGTTCTCGTCGAACGAGCCGCCTCTGACATTGTATTGGGATGACAGCTCGTTGTGGGTGGAAACGCCTGCCTGCATCTGTATCATTTCTTCCACCGCATTGCCCGTGGTGGAAGGCATGTGCTTGATGTCTTCCTTCTTGAGCTCTTGCGTCTGTCCTGTCTGTCGTTTCATCTCTTTTACCTCAACTTGGTTCAGGGTGTAGTCGTCTTCAAAGAGAATGATTTGCAACGTTTGCTTGCCACGGGGATTTCGCAAGACTCGTGTCTTGCTCTTATATCCAATCATGGAAAATGTCACCTCCACGCTGTCTGCCGATTCCAATTGTAAGCTGTATTCACCCTTGAGTGACGTGAGAGCAAACTTCTGCTGCTTCACCACGGAAACAGAAGCCAACTCAATGGGGTTGAGGTTTTCGTCTGTCACTCTGCCCTGTAAGGTGAATGATTGTGCGCTCGCCTCCGAGATGAAAGCGAGGAAGAATATGATTAGATAGATGATTTTTCTCTTCATATATACTGACAAACGTAAAAAATACGTGATTATTGTATCATGATTTTCAAATAATTGTTGTCAATCTTTTGGTCATATCACTTCTCTTTTGTATTTTTGTCAACAAAAATAAACATTCTTTTTTTAATGATGAGAAAATTTCTTTTTACTGGGTTGTTGCTTTTATGTACTATTGCGTCTGTGGCTGATGATATTCCTGCTTTTCCTGGAGCAGAGGGACACGGCAGATTTGTCACGGGAGGACGTGGCGGTGAGGTGAGACACGTGACCACTCTGGCTGATGATGGCAAGGTTACTACCAAAGGCACGTTGCGCTGGGCTGTGAGTGGGTCGGCGAAGAAAATCGTGGTGTTTGACGTGGGGGGTGTGATTGCCCTGACGAAAGACTTGGACATTGGCGACAATACAACCATCGCGGGGCAAACGGCTCCTGCGCCTGGTATCACGTTGAGATATTACACCGTCAAGGCTGGGGGTAACAATATCATCCGTTTTATCCGTATCCGTCGTGGAGAGGAAAAGGATGTGAACGAAGGGGCTGATGCTATCTGGCAACGACAGAAGACGGGCATCATCATCGACCATTGCTCTTTCTCGTGGAGTATAGACGAGGTGGCATCATTCTACGACAATAATAACTTTACGATGCAATGGTGTACCATCGGTGAGAGCTTGAACAATGCTGGTCACAACAAGGGAGCGCACGGATACGGTGGTATCTGGGGAGGAAAACTTGCCTCTTTCCATCATAACCTGATTGTTCATGTGAGCAACCGCTCGCCTCGTTTCAATGGGGCTCGCTACAACTGGGAGGGATTTACCAATAATGCACAATACAATGAATACCAATGGGAGAATGCCGTGCAGGCTGAAAACGTGGATTTCCGTAATTGCGTGGTTTATAATTGTGGCAATGGATGCTATGGCGGTCCTGGTGGTGGACAGGTGAATATGGTAAACAATTATTTCAAGTCGGGACCAGCTGGAAAAACTTCTCGCCTTACCACCGTGACGGTGGGGGCAAGTGGCAACTCTTCGGAATATCCTATCTATTGGACGATGACCAGCAGGTATTATCTCAACGGCAACCAAATAGATGCAAACACGAATGCGGGATGGGATAACGTATCGTACGACAGTGGCACTTATACCATCAATGGAGTGCGGTGCAGTCCTGATCCTAACCATTATTATGGTAGCAAGGTGACGTATTATAAAAACTCGGATGGCACGGATTGCGTACCGATTAAAATGGATAATCCTGCTCCCACGGGAGAGGTGACTACCCACTCTGCCGCTACTGCATTCAGTAAGGTGGTGTCTTACGCCGGTGCTTCGTTGGTACGTGACAATGTGGATGAGCGGTATGCAACGGAAACGAGAAACGGTACGGCTACCTATACCGGCTCTGTAACGAATAAGAAGGGACGAATAGACTTGGTCGCTGACGTGAATGGCTATACGGAGGATAATTTTGGAACGGGTACAAAGGAGAGCGGATATGACTCTGACCAGGATGGTATTCCCGATGAATGGGAAACGGCTCATGGACTGAACCCCAACAATGCCAATGATGGCAATGCCTATACGCTTGATGCAAAGAAATGGTACACCAATCTGGAGGTTTATCTCAACTCCTTGGTAGAAGACATCGTGAAAGATGGCAATAACGATGCTTCAAGCAGCGTGGATGAGTATTATCCCACTCTGACGGGAGGGGGCGAAACGCCTGTGGTGGTAGATGACAAGCCTTATTGCCCGTTTAATGCTACTAAAAACCAAGATACCAATATGTATGAGAATGCTGAATTTGCGGCATTGAACATTGCTTCGGGTACATCTCTTACGGGTGGAACAGTCATCGGCAAGACAACGTCTAACGGCAAAGATTGGAGCTAACGATACGTTCAAGGCTTCTTCATACGGACCCATCACCGTGACAGATTACTCGTGGTCGGGTGGCATTCAGGGCAACAGTAATCCTAAAGATGCAAAGGGCGGTACTCCGTCTTCTTCGTTGATGGTCCCGACATCTGGCGCATTCTTTACCTTTGACGTAACGGAGAATGGTTATCTCTACCTCACCCAAAGAGCTTCCTCCAATAAGGCTTACACGGTGTTTGAAGATGGCAATGCCATTGGGTACATTTACTCTGCCATCAGTGACAAGGAGGCTCTGCCCACTCAATATGGATATGAATTGAAAGGTACTGGCGCAAACAATATCGTTACCGAAAAGGTGCAAACTCCTGAACAGATCTATTTGGAAGAAAACGGACAGACAAGTTCTACGACCATCGGAGCAGGCGGAATGGCGGTGATGAAATTCCCCGTGCGTGCTGGCAGTCAATATGTGGTAAATGCCAATGGCTCGAAGATGACGGCTACAGGCTTTTATTTCGATACTGTCGGCAATGCTACGGTCTCTGCGCTTGCCAATGGTGAGACGGTGGTGTTGTTAGATGAAGGACTGCTCCCTGGTACCTCCCATACCTTGATTGGCGACGTGAATGCCGACGGATTGGTAAATATCAGCGATGTGGTTTGTCTTGTGAGCTATGTCTTGGGAGAGAATCCCTCACCATTCATCTATGATGCAGCAGATGTCAACGGCGACTCTCAAATCAATATCAGCGATGTGGTGGCATTGGTGGATATCGTGCTCAAACAATAAAGAGTATTGTCTTGATTCCTTAACTCCTTAACTCCTGAACTCCTGAAAAGTTACGCGAATTTCTAAAAACCAAAAATATATATTATGAATAATCTAAAAATGATCAAGATGTTGCTGCTGACCATCGCCATGACGATGTCGAGCAATGTGATGATGGGAAATCCCATTACTGTGAATGATGCCAAACAAGAGGCTCAGAAGTTTATTACTTCGGGAAAAGCAAGACGGGTGAAAGGGAATATGAATCTCTCCCTTGCCTACGCTATGAATAGTAATGCGCCCACTGCCGACGATGATGCCGCATTGTATGTATTCAATGTAGAAAATGAAAACGGTTTTGTCATTGTCTCAGGAGATGACGTGGCTGTTCCCATTCTCGGCTATAGCAGCAATGGCAGTTTTGACGAAAACAATATTCCAAGCAACTTGAAAGCATGGCTTGACGAATATGCTACCCAAATACAATGGGCAAGGCAACATGAAGTAGAAGCAGCAAGTCATGTGAACAAGAGCCCTATACAAGGTCGTACTAAAATAGAAGCCATGCTTACCTCTACATGGAATCAAGATGAACCGTTTAATGACCAGTGTGTCTTTAATGGTACACGATGTCTGACTGGTTGTATGGCAACGGCAATGGCACAAATGATGTATTACTGGGCAACGAAAGGAAAAGACGGACAAACATTCCGTGCCGGGTGTAAGGCTTTGGAAGGTTATACCACATCAACGAATGGTTATGTGTTGAATCCGCTGGATGCAATCAGTTCCTTCGATTGGGACAATATGACAGATGAAAAACCCACTACGACAGCCAGTAAAGCCGCCGTTGCCCAGTTGCTTAGGTATTGTGGACAAGCATTGCAAGCCAATTTTGGTCAATATGGCACTTCTGGAAGTATGGCTAAAACCGCTAACGCATTGAAAAACTATTGTGGTTATAACATAGGTGTCTCATTGGAAAATAAGTATTATTACACTCAGACAGAGTGGGAAGAGATGGTTTATGCACAATTGGCAGAAGGAAAGCCCGTGATCATCAATGGTGAAAAATCGAATATAGGACATGGTTTCATTTGTGATGGATACGATCCTAATAGCGACACCTACCACATGAATTGGGGATGGGGAGGCAGGTATGACGGATGGTTTTCCATGACCTCTCTGAATGTGGATGTTTATGACTTGAACGACAAGAATTTTGCGATTGTCAACATCAATCCTCTTGAGGAAAGTACTTATGCTCTTTTGTCATCTGATCAGAAAACCCTCACGTTCTATCATGATACCATGAAAGACAGTAGGGAAGGAACGATTTACGAGTTGAATACAAGTTATAATCCAGCATGGTCTTCTGTCAGCACCATTACTGACGTTGTTTTCGACAGTTCTTTTGCCCAGGCGCGTCCGAAAACCACGGAATATTGGTTCAATAATCAAGCGAACTTGAAAAACATTACGGGCATTCAGTATCTTAATACTTCTGAAGTTACTTCAATGGTTTCCATGTTTAATGGATGTAGTAGCTTGACAAATCTTGATGTCAGCCATTTCAATACGTCCAACGTAACGACGATGGTTTCTATGTTTAATGGATGTAGTAGCTTGACGAGTCTTGATGTCAGTCAATTCAATACTTCCCATGTAACGACAATGGCTTCCATGTTTGCCAATTGTAGTAGCCTGACCAGTCTTGATGTCAGTTCGTTTGTCATGTCCAACGATTTGGTGGCTACAAACCTCTTCAATGGTTGTAAGAACTTAAAAGATTTGTATATACCCGCAAATATGCCTCAACTCAGTACCTATGCTTGTAGTAGCATCGGTACAACGAAATCACCTTGTATCGTTCATGCTCCAGAGGGTTTTGACTTTGGCACAGACACTTCAGATTTATATTTCAAATGGTATTCCGGGTATTTCTTCTTGGAAGGAACAAAGGTTCCTTATACCATCTTTGATAACGGAACATTGTCATTCTATCATGATCATCAGGTTTGGAAGCATGATTCTATCCCGATGAAATTAAACACAACCTCGTCACCAGCTTGGTATTCATCAAGGGAGAGAGTTACAACGGTTGTGTTTGATAAGTCTTTTGCCGAATCACTTCCAACTTCCACTTACAGGTGGTTTTATGGAATGAAAAACCTCACGGAAATCAAGAATATCGAATATCTCCAAACAAGTCATGTAACAACGATGGAGTCGATGTTTAGTAACTGTAGCAGTTTGACGAGTCTTGATGTCAGCCATTTCAATACCTCCAACGTAACAACCATGTCTTCGATGTTTTATGGATGTTCTGGTTTGACAACATTGGATATCAGTAAGTTTGATATGTCTAATGTTACAAATTCCAGTAGTATGATCAATAATTGCAAGGGCTTGAAGGATTTATACGTGCCCTCTGTGATGATGGGTCTCAATACGTCGGCATTTGGTGGGGTAGGTGTTGCTGCTTCCCCATGTGTCGTTCATGCTCCCGAAGGTTTTGATTTCGGAGAAGGAGTAGATACCTCTGCCTTGTATTTCAGATGGAATAGTGGCTATTTCTACTTGGATGGTACAACATTGCCATACGCCGTTATCTTGGATGGTACGATGTCGTTCTATGATGATGATGCACCTTGGAAACGCGAAGGAACAAAATATCGTATCAACGAATCAAACTCACCCAGTTGGTATAGTGCTCGGCAATCTGTCACTTCAGTGATTTTTGACAAGTCTTTTGAGAATCATCAACCCATGAGCATTTATCGTTGGTTCTATGATATGATTAGTTTGACAGAGATTCAAGGACTGAACTATTTGAATATGGAAAAAGTTACCAATGTGGGACAGATGTTCTATAATTGTGGTAAACTGACAAGTTTGAACTTGAGCAAGTTTGATTTGACGAATATGACAGAATTCAATGCTCTCCTTACCAATTGCGTAGGATTGAAAGAGTTGTATATTCATGAGAGTATGACAGCTCTGGCTAATAATGCTTGTTCTAAGATAGGTACGGCAGAGTCTCCTTGTACGATATATGCACCAGAAACTTTTGATTTCGGTGTAGATACGTCTGGCGACTATTTTAAATGGAAGAGTGGTTATTTCTGCTTAGGAAAGGTTGAATTGTTGCTTGGTGATGTTAACGGGGATGGTGCCGTTAACGTAAGCGACGTTATATTGGTGGTGAATAATATCTTAGGCATTGATTCTGAATTGTTCCATTTTGAAAATGCTGACATCAATGCAGATGGAAAGATTGACGTGTCTGATGCAGTGGGTATTACCAATATCATTCTTAATAGTTCACCTATGTAATATAATATAGGTTTTTAAGTAGAAGATACTTTCAATCAAAAAAACGCCCCGATGAGAGGGCGTTTTTTTTGATGTCATTTATCCATATAGATGTGGCTCGTGTCTGCGATAATAATACACGATGCCGAGTTTTCTGCATTCGGGATAGCGTACTTCTGGCGGTTCGCTCTCATAGTGCTTCTCTATTTGGTTCCAAATTTCCAGGATGATCTCATCCACTTCTGGGCGAATCTTGTTTAAGTCGTCTTGAACTCGTTGGGTACGAGCTTGCAATTTCTTCTGTTGTTCCAAAGTATCCTTGAAAACGTCGAGATGAGTCATCACCGTGCCAATGGAAGGGTTGTTGATGGGTCTGCCCCCTTTTTTGATACGTTCCTTTTCTCCTTCCACCATTTTGTCGCCCCATTCCAGCAAACGCTCTATCGACTTGATGTTAGGAATGGCAGTGGTATCTTCGGGCAACTGATAGAGAGCGAGGAGTTCTTTCTTGATTTCTCCGCGTTCTATCGCCATTAACAATACTTGTATGAAATGACTGACAAAGAGCGTGGCGTTTCGTTGAGCCTTTTCTATCTTGGGCGTAACACGCATCTGAGCTTGTGAACTCAGTTTATATTGTTCGTTAGCTGTCAGCAAACGTTCGTATGCAGGTTGTGCCATGTTCAGAATCTTATAGTCGAGAAACCGATTCCTGATGGCATATAAGTCTTCGCTCTCAAACAATGTCTTGAGAGCCTTGATGCGTGCAGCATCTGTCTTAGGTAGTCTTCTGTATGGCATTTAATAATTCCTTTTCATCATTTGAGCCGCATATTTCCTGAGTTCCTCCTTGCGTGGCTCAGGAATGTTCACTGCATCCAAGAACTTGCGACTTTGTTCATAATATTCTTCCATCTTGCGCTGGGCGAGTTTGTCGATACCTATTTCGTTGTACAAGCGGGTTACGGCATCAATCTTCTCCTTAGCGTCAAATTCCTTGAGAGAGAGCCAATGGTTGAGTTCCTTTCGTTGCTCATCGTTGGCTAAGTTGCAGGCGTTGATGAGCATATATGTCTTTTTGTTCGACGTGATGTCTCCACCTATCGCCTTGCCAAATATTTTCGTGTCACCATAGACATCGAGGAAATCGTCTTGCAACTGGAAAGCAAGACCCATCAACTCCCCGAATTTATATAAGTTGTTGGCATCTTCTTCTGGAGCGTCAGCCAAGATAGCCCCTATCTTCATGGCACAAGCCAGCAAGACGCTGGTCTTCAGACGAATCATCTCAATGTATTCTTCCTCCTTCACGTCCATGCGATTCTCAAAATCCATGTCGTATTGCTGTCCTTCGCCAATCTCCAATGCTGTTTCGGTAAAGAGGTCGAGCACGGGTAAGATAGCCTTTGGATTGCCCATTGTCTTATATGGATTCTGCATCTGCTGGTAAGCGGTTACCAACATGGAATCGCCAGAGAGGATAGCCGTGTTAGCATCCCATTTTACGTGTACCGTCTGGTGTCCGCGGCGCAACAGAGCATTGTCCATCAAGTCGTCGTGAAGCAGGGTGTAGTTGTGATACGTCTCTATGGCGCAAGCAGCGGGTAGGATATTCTCAACGTCATCTTTGTAAAGATTGTAACTGAGCATCATGAGTGTAGGTCTGATGCGCTTGCCGCCCAAAGACAATACGTATTTGATGGGAGCATAAAGTGATTCGGGCTTGCGGTCGAAAGGCAACTGCTCTATGTACTCGTTTACTTTGTTTAGGATTTCGTCTGATGTATACATATTATTGATGTTTGAAGTTTGAATTTTGAATTTTGAAGTATTTCGCCTGTCGGCGAGGAAGATGGTTGATGGAGGATGGTGGAATTTGGACGTATTTCGCCTGCCGGCGAGGAAGATGTTGTGATGGAGAATGTACTTCCTCCTTCAAAACTTCCATACTGCGGCTTTGCCGCATTACTTCTTCCTTCGTAATTCATCCTTCTTCCTTTGTATTTATAACTTAAAAACTATTGGTACTGCTACCATGGTCTTGCAGGGCTTGTTGTTTTGTAAGCCAGGCTTCCAGTTGGGCATCATGCGGATTACGCGCATGGCTTCCCTGTCAAGTTGTGGACTGACCGACTTTACCACTTTGGCGTCGGCAATGGTACCATCTTGGTTAACGATAAACTGAACCACCACCTTACCTTGAATCCTTTGGTTTCTGGCAATGTCTGGGTATTTGAGATTTTTCGTCAACCATTTCATGTATTCCGACATTCCGCCAGGAAACTCTGGGTATTGTTCCACAATGCGGAAGTTGATGGGCTTCTCGGTTTGTTCTGCAACGGATGGTGGGGGAGTTTCTTCTTCCTTTTCCTCCTCAGGTTCTTCCGAAACCTCAGTTTCAACCAATGGAGCAGGAATAGAGGCATTCTCTATTGGCGACGGCATCTCTGTTGTCTCCTTGATGTTCTCCGTGAGTATCGTCAACTTTTCTTGGGGCGAAACCGTTTCAAACTCTTTGTCTTCATCCTGTGAGGGCAGAAGCTCAAAGTCTTGTGCCAAGTCGTCTATGAACTCCTCTTCCAAGAATGATTCGTCTTCACTGCTCGTATATTCCAGACAAACAAAGAGCAGCGACAAAGCCATGATTAAGCCGAGTGCAAAAAAAGTACCCCGCTTGTTATTGAGATCTGCCTTGCTTGTTTTCTTTGATTCCATGGGAATTTAATATACTAAAAGACACTTTTTCACGTTTATGATAACGGTTCATCTTGAAAGATAGTGCAAAATTAATGCAGATATTTTGAAAAAAGATGTATCTTTGCCAATAAATTAGAAATTTTAAATGAAAAAAGTTGTTTTTACCATATTGTTAACGGTATGTAGCATGATTACTGTTGCACAAGAGAGTCAGACTTCATATAATTTCTTACGACTCCCCGTAAGTGCACATGCGGCAGCATTGGGTGGAAACAACGTGTCGTTGATAGAGAACGACGAGGCTCTCATTTTCCATAATCCTGCCTTACTTTCTTCTGTAGATGACAAGACCATCTTGTTTAACTTCATGAATTATATGTCGGGAGCAAACACAGCCAGTGCTGCCTTTAACCGAAACATCAAGGAACGGGCTTCCGTGGCTGCCAGTGCGCAATACGTAAACTATGGAAAGATGAAGGAAACCACAGCCGACAATGTGCAAATAGGTGAGTTCTCTGCCAAGGATATTGCCGTTTGCGGTTATTTCTCATATCTTCTCACCGACAAGATTGCAGGTGGAATCTGTGCCAAGTTTATTACCTCATATATCGGCAGCTATAATTCCATTGCGATGGGTGTGGATTTGGGATTGAATTACTACGACCCCAATAAGGAGTGGTCTGTTGGTTTGGTTGCCAAGAACTTGGGTGGACAGCTCAAGGCTTACGACGATGATTACGAGAAAATGCCTTTAGACGTGCAGGTGGGTGTAAGCAAAAGACTTACCCACACTCCATTCCGATTCTCTGCCACATTGGTAAATCTCACCAATTGGGACGAGAAGTTTATCAATCACTTATCGATTGGTGCCGACATCATCCTCTCTCAACAGATTTGGGTGGGAGCGGGTTATAATTTCCGTACCAACAATCAAATGAAAATTTCTACCTCATCGGAAGATGGGGGCTCGCATGGTGCAGGTCTTACCTTAGGTGCAGGAATCAACCTTGATAGGTTTAAGTTGAATGTAGCTTACGGTAAATACCATGTTTCCAGTTCGTCGTTGCTCATCAACGCCGCCTATTCCTTGTGATTCAACAAGAAGAGTGTGGTCTTTACTCATTTTACTTTTCTAAACTCCAAAAAGTTGAGCGAATGCAAAACTTGAATTAGGAAATATCCCGACAAAATTTTTTCGTGAAAAATCTCAAAGGAGAATTTGGGAAAGCCATCATCATGTTTTTTCAGAGCAAAATCGCACGTTTTTTCTCGTAAAATATATAGTTGTTGCCGTAACTATATCAGTTATGAGCGTAACTATATATGTTAGTGAGCTAACTAATTATGTTTTGAACGCCCAAAAACAGTGTTTTTCTGCATAATTATGCTAAAATTGATTGAATAAATATACAGTTGTTTTTGTAATATGTTGGATGTCAGTTTGTTACGAAACTACTTAAATAGTGCTGTTTTTTAGACCGAAGGAGGAGTTGGTGAAAAATATCGCAGCGTAGAGAGCTCTTTTTGTTACTTTTTATTGACAAAAGAAGAATCGTACTGAGATTCAAGTCGTGTTTTCGGACTTTAAAACAAATATATACATTCTTTATATTGTTTCCAAATGTTAAATATTACCGAGAAAGATAATTTATTTACGAAATAATTTGGTTTATATTATAAACTTCTTTATCTTTGCAGCGTGAACCGGACACAATTGGCTTTTGACGTGCTTTCTGCAGGAGCGCGGACGAAGCCAGAGAGTAGTAATTAGAAGTAGAACATCATTAAAAAATGAAACAACAATGGAAGAAAAGAATAACATGACTGCCGAGCGCAGTCTGGAAATCATTACGGAGCAGATAGAGCGGAGCCGCAAGGTGGTGGCAAAGGACACAGGACTGTCACTCTACGTGGCTGGGCTATGCACAATGGGGATGGCCATTCTTATAGGCATCATTATCTATTTTACGTCCAACACAGCTTGGTATCTGATGTACATCCTACTGCCTGTCATTATCTTCGCTGCTGACCGCTATGCAAAGAGAGGTAAACCGAAAGTTCCCGCCAGTCTGGTCGGCTCGATGGTCGACAAGACTTGGCAGACGTTTGGTATCTTCGTATTCGCATACTTCGTGTTTGGCATCCTGTATAACATGCTGATGGCACACTTCGAACAGCCCGAAGTCTATTCACGTCTTGCGATTCACCCCCTTCGTGTCGTGCTCCTGCTTATGGGCATGACCATTACCATCAACGGTTACATATTGAAGAGTCGTTGGATGGTGTGGTGCGGCATTGTGGGTGGAATAGGTGGCTTCATCTGGGAGTCGTTCTACGTCACGCAGACACTGACCGGATGGTTGGTTTATTATACCAATGCTCACTATGTTGGCGTAGCCCACGGCATTATCCCTGCCATCATCGTCACTATCTTGGCATTCATCGGCCTGACGCTCCCAAGCATGAAACTAAAAAACTCGTAGCCCA
>Ga0247610_10004673_pt1 | contig 14598 bp, 13 predicted proteins | sample 174DNAGHGhighgp2_FD_193483 | JGI IMG/M metagenome (GOLD analysis project Ga0247610, IMG submission 193483) | Sheep rumen microbial communities from Palmerston North, Manawatu-Wanganui, New Zealand - 1742 DNA GHGhigh gp2 | ecosystem: Host-associated > Mammals > Digestive system > Stomach > Rumen... | reverse complement strand
TTCCGCATACACGTTGTTAATAAGCGTAAACCCGTTTGACGACGGCACGACGGTAAGCGAGCCTTTTAATTCTTTGTCGCTAAAGTCGGCCGCAAACATACTCAGCGCGCGCGCGTTACGCACAAGTAGCGTATGTTTATCTTTTTCCAACGTCAGCGTAAACGGACGCTTTGCCGAAAATTCTACATGTCCGCGCGTATCGGTTACGTCCACGCCGCCCGTGAGCGGGTTAAATAAAATCGTCTTTTCAATATACGCGGGAATGTGTAAAACATTTCCCAATTTCTCGTCGGTAATATTAAGCGGGCCGGAGCCGAGCACGGATACGGTTTGTAGGGTTTGTACTTCGCGTGCATTATTAGCATATAAGCCCATTTTGACAAGCGTGGAAGGCGTAGCTGGCATGACGTGTACGATAGGTTGTTCTAAACGCAGATAAAACAGATAATCTATACTTTTTGCGCCAAATTCTTGTGCATATTGCTCAGTTTTTTTAGCCAGTTGTTCGTTTTGGGTATCCAAACTGTATAACGTCGCATAATACTGCCACGCACGCAAGTGATTTTTTTCTTTCTCGGCCAGTTGGGCCACTAATTTGGCGGCGGCATAGTTTTTTTCGTCGTGGGAAAGTGATTGCTGTAAAAACACCGGCGCTAATTTTTTACCGTTCTTCGTTTCGCTGGCAATCCGCCCTAACATATATGAAACAAACGAAATGACATACGGGTTAGACGTGTAAAGATATTGCAGCTCCGAGGCGGCTTTTTCTTTCTTTCCGCTAAAATACCACGATAGCGCCGTGCCAAGTTTAGCCGAAGAAATATATTCAAAATCGGCCGTTAAATACAATAAATCTTCAAATGCGTTGCGTGCTTTTTTATATTTGCCCGCACTAAGTAAAATCCACCCGTGGGTTAGTTGGGTAAACGGGTCTTCGGGATGTAATTTGACGGCCCTCTCTATATATTGTTGGGCATATTTAACTTGTCCGCGTTGCAAGGACAACACCGCCAGTTCCAAATTGGCCGCGGCCGCAAGTGGAGCATCCTCTGCGTTTTCGTACGCTTTTAGCGCAATAAGACATTCGTCCACGCCGTCCGTGATACATTTTTGGGTGACGGCTTTTATTTCTTGCGGCAAGGAATAGTCCAGCACACTCTTATATAACACCGTTTCGTTTAAGTTGCCTACAAACCGGGTAGCGGCCAACGCCGGTTTTGCCCCTGTTTGCGAAGACACAGACGGCTCCGGCAACATTTGTGCAACCGCCGCCGGGGTTATAGCCAAAATTAAACATATTCCCCCAATAATACAATTCCTCATATACCCATTATACCATATAAACTTTCCTTACCCAAAAGACCTATTTATACACTAGGTCTAAAAAACACTTGCAATGCGTGATAGAAAAAAAGATAATTATAATGAGATGTTATTTTATAAGGAGTTAGTGCAATATGAAAAAAATCAGTTGGCTTATTTGTTTATTAGTGACCTGTATATGTTTGCCACAAAGTTCCTACGGGCAAGATGAATTTCTTACCCCCGTTAAAAAAGCCATTTTATTAGGACGATACCACGAGCACATGCCCCGGCTGTTAGTAGATGTGTTAATTAGCGGGGATATGACCGGAGCAGAACAAGTATTGAGCGCATGGGGAAAACCTAATGAAGGTAATTTCGCCATTGCGGTGTTACGCATACACAACGATTTTGTGTTTAGAGAATTAAACAAGTTAGTTCTTGCCGACAGCGAAATTGACAAACAATACCAACAAGCCGATGACGCTACCCGCTTATTGTGCCGGGCCGTAGAAGAAGGCCCCTATGTCCGCGTGGCCAAATTATTGATTGCCTCTCTCGGAGCGAACCCCTATATCCGGCAAGAAAACGGGGATTTAACATTGGTAGAAGTGGCTAAAGCCAAATATGGTGAAAATTCTGCCATTGTTAAGGTATTAGAAAATACAACTTTGTGGGACTATAATACAGCCGAGAAAATATTTTTGCGCTACCGCGACTAGTTTTCTCGCTGTGTATTTTATAACCGGACAAACGCGCTTGCTTTGTCCGGTTTTTCATTTACCTCCCGTCTAAGCCCCGGGGTTTTTAGATACAACAACGGGCGGCCTTTTCTTCAGCCGCCCGTTGTCTTGAGGTTAAAACCGTTTGTCTAAGTACAATGCTGTAGAAAACGATTTTTTCGCACACACCCGCAGGTGCGTACAAATTTATTTGTAACTGGCTTGCGCTTTTAAGAAGTCAAATACTTTGCGTTCGGTAAGCGTCGCCAAAATGTGTTCTTTACGCTCGTCAAAAAACGCTTTGATTTTCTTCTCGTCCGATTTGTTTTGGGAAGACGATAAACTTTTGTCTAACTCGGCTTTCCAATCTTCTTCGGTGGCTTGCAAGTTTTCTTTTTTAGCAATCGCGTGGACAATATATCCAATACGCAAATCTTTTTCTACCGTCGGGCGGATACGTTCTTCAAACGCTTTGTGTTGCTCAGCGGTTAATTGTTCGGGCTTAATTTGCGTCATATTGTGTACGAAATTATGTAGCGACGATTCCGTATATTCTTCCACCAAACTTTGCGGCAAGGCAAAATTGTTCATTTTGACGAGGTGGTTTTCAATTTGGGCTACTTCGTCGCGCTGGGAGTTTTGTTTGGCCTCGGTGTCTAAACTTTCTTTGACTTTCTTTTTCAATTCGTCCAAGGTTTCAAACCCCATATCTTTAGCAAAACTATCGTCCAAGTTCGGTACGATTTTGTTTTTGATGTCATCCACGGACACGTGGTAGGAAATCGTATCATTACCGTCTTTGGTTTCTACGTCTTTTTGGTCGCCTTTTTTAAGACCCACCAACGCTTCGGCAAGTCCCGGCATCGTCTGCGGGGCAGACATATCAACGAGTTCGCTTTCCGCACTTAATTTATAATCATCTTGACCGTTGCGTTTGCCATTATAATGGATAACGGCGTAGCATTTGTCGTCAATCACAGCGCCGTCGGCCGCACTTTCCAAACGGGCGTTAGCGTCTAACACGCGGTTTAAGTTGTCTTGCACATCTTTATCGGTAGCGGTGTCGGCCTTTTTGGTAATTTCAATACCTTTATAATCTTTTACGTCAAATTCCGGCGCAACATCTACGGCGATTTCAAACGTAAAAGCGGTATTGTCTTTGAAATTGGCAAAATCGGCTTTGGTAAGCGTCGGAACGCCGACGGCGTCTAATTTGGCTTCGGTAACGGCGGCCCCGATGGCGGCTTTGACCGTTAAATCTAACGCGCGTTCTTTAATATGTCCGGCGAAATTTTGTTTGACTAAATCAAGCGGTACTTTTCCGGCGCGGAACCCTTGCATTTGGGCGCGGGATTGCACTTGTACGGCAGCATTTTGGAAACTTTTGGTTACTAATGCAGGAGTCGCTTCTACCGATAAGGTAACACGGCAACCTTCTTTGCTGAGTTGTTTGGTTTTTACTTCTCCCGCTTGGGCGGTTTTGAAAATGGACATCTTGATACACTCCTCTGTTACCGGACGGACCGGAAAATATGGACGGAGAGGGAATCGAACCCTCACGGATTACTCCATACGCTCCTAAGGCGTACGCGTCTACCAATTCCGCCACCCGTCCGAATTGTTTTAGTTAACTTGAGAACTTCAAAAAGTGGGCCATGTGAGGCTCGAACTCACGACCTTACGCTTAAGAGGCACTTGTAACGCCTGTCAAGCCCATAGCCCTTATGTTAATTTATTATATCATATTTCTAGAAGGAAAGGGAAGATTTATGACGGAAAATTGCTTCGTTTCTTGCGCCCTTTTTGCTGGGTCCGGCCCAATTTGCCATTTAAATGGATTATAACCATTTTAAGCCATTTTGAGCTCATTTTTGGCACGATTTTGGCACTGCCTGTTTCTAACAATCGTATTCTGCGCTAATTTCTGCTAATTCAAAAAAACACGTACAACCCGGCCCATTTGCCTTTTTTAGTGCCACATGGCTCTTACACGATACCCCAAAATTTCCCCCTTCTATAAAGGCAGGCGAATTTACAAATACCCCACCGGGATGGCTGTTACATCTTCCGTAATAGGCAGATGGGTACTTGCCAAACAAATTACTGCCCCCGGCCCGCGTTTGAGTTTTAACGTATCTAACACCTTGAACGCACGGACGTCTTTGCTATCCGGGTTGGATTTCTTTTTAATTTCCACCGGATAAAATGTTCCGTCTTGCTCTAACAGCACATCTATTTCCCGTTTGTCTTTATCCCGGTAGTAGTAAATGTTGGGTTGCTTTCCATTGTGTAAATAGCTTTTGAGGATTTCGGACACGACATACGTTTCCAGCATTTCCCCGCTCATGGCTCCGGCTTCTAAGGTTTGCGGCGTTTTCCACCCGGTTAAATAACAGGCCAGCCCCGTATCCATGAAATAGACTTTCGGGGTCTTAACAAATCGTTTCCCCACGTTGTTGGAGTAAGGCTGCATGATGTAAACGATCCCCGAGGCTTGCAAAATAGATAGCCACGATTGGATCGTATGCACGGTAACCCCCACATCGTTGGCAATTTCCGTATAGTTAATGAGCTGTGCCGTCCGTGCGGCTAGGGAACGCATAAATTTCACAAAGTTTAACTCATTCCCCACAGCACTTAACGCTTTAATATCCCGTTCTACGTATGTTTGCAAATAAGAGTCATAAAACGCTTCCCAGTAGCTATTATCTACCGGGTATAGCTTGGGGTAGGAGCCCTTCCAAATACGCTCATATACGCGGTTTAGGTCCGTTTCCGGATTGTGCGAGGTCTTCCCCTTGATATAATCAGCCGTGGGCAAGAACGGGCCGGAATTAGCCCGGTTATCTTTTTCATCTTGGGATAATCCTTGCAAGTGCAAAATCCCCACCCTCCCCGCTAAACTTTCGGACACGTTCTTCATTAAATGGAATTGTTGCGAACCCGTCAGCCAAAACATCCCCGGCTTATTTTCTTTATCCACTAGAGCTTTGATATAAGGCAACAGTTCCGGAGCGTACTGGATTTCGTCGATCAGGACCGGGGCCGGAAATCGTTGCAAGAACAAAGCCGGGTCCTGCTTGGCAAGCTCTCTATACTCCAGCGTATCTAAGGAAACGTACGCACGCGACTTTTTCTCACAGTTCTGTAAGACGGTAGTTTTCCCAACCTGCCGCGGCCCGGTAACGAGTACCACCGGGAAGAATTTACTCATGCTTTTGATGCTTTTTTCTAGGGTTCTTTTAATGTACATAAATATCGTCCAATTTGTAGTATAACTACATAATAGCCGATAAATGTCAATTTGTCAAGGGGTTGTGTTTAAATTGTATTTTTTATTGCGACAAGATGTTGTCGTGTAAGCTTGTTACACTGTAAGGGTAGTACAACTCAATATTAGGAGAAATGCTATGGCTGAATACAAATATGTCTGTGCAAAATGTCATCAGATGTTTACGTTTAGCTTGCCGCCATCCGGATTTAAGTGTCCGTCTTGCGGTGGGTCACTCTACCGTAAATAAAATCTGCTGTAGCCCCGCTCTGTCACGAAGGGCGGGGCTGGAATTGTATCACGAAACTAAGGTCAAACCCCACTGGCAGCGTTCTGCTTGAGAATTTCAAACGATTCTTTGATCTTGGCAGCCATGAGTTTGCGACGTTCGGCCAAAAACTCTTCGTATTGCATGTTTTGCCAACCAGTAGGCAAAGCATTTTCGGCTTCCATTTTTGCAATATCTTCGGCAGTTCTTCCTTCGCAAACAATGGGATAATACTTAGAGGGAGCTTCATCGAGGATTTCCATGTTATCCTTCCAGTCGATATAAGCATAGTTTGCCATTTGGTTGATTTGGTTATCGTGGTAACCAATGCTCTTTAGATACGCCTTAGGGAATAGATGATGTTTCTCTAGAGATTTGCGCGAACCGTTGATACCCGGCTCAAATAATTTAGCAACTAGCAAATTTCCTTTGGAAAACAAAATACGTGGGTTTAGGATGTTTAGAGCAGCCACGTAGGCCTTCCAAGCATTGTTTCCACTACCTGACACGTTTAGTCCATCCGTACCAACGAGAGTAATGTTAAAATAATCGTTGGTCAGCTTCTCTTCTACTCTGCTAAACACAAAAGACCGATAGCCTTTCATAGAAGTAATTTGCTTGATAGCATTCAAGTGATTTTGGACTGTAGTTTCAAAAGAACCCGTATAAAGGGAGACTAACTGAGCATAGAAGAACCATAGCGAAACTAGGTGCATATTTTCATTTTCGGTTGCATTAAAACGATACTTAGCAATTAAGTACAGCGCATACGAATAAAACACAGCATTTTTTGAGGAAATAATGTCCTCTGATAAGTAACCCGCGTTCATGATTGCCTTTAAAAATTCATGCCAATTATGCACGCTTAACACATCAGGCAACTTGCTTTTTAAAGTTTCGAATCGAGCTTCCCTAAGGGCAACATCTATACTGCGTTTCTCAAAATCTACACCGCGTAAAAGTTTATAACCGTATTTGAGTTGGCCTCTGTCGAAGGCATAAGCCATTATCACACGAATGATATCTGACGGATCAACAGAAGCAATTTGGTTGTAAGATGTTATACTGTTTGTCGGGCAAGTGGATTCTTTGCTAAAGGTTTCAATTTGCTTACGTCCCTCGTTCCAGTACAAAGCGAGCAAGGTCAGGATGAAGTCATTTTGTTTAAGAGCTTCTCCACCGGAGTTGACTCTAACAAAGATTTCAGATACATCCTCTTCTTCCGTATTGGATTTGATATTAAACACAGGCAAGGAGTGTTTTCTTAGGTCAGCCACGGCACTGATGTTTTGTTGAATAATTTCTTCCTCTTGTTCTGTAAGGATATTTTCTTTGCTCTGTCTGTATTCCCGCAGCTGTGCGATAAAATTCGTAATATATTTATACGAATTGGTGGTAAAAATGTCACTGATGTTATAAACCCATTCCGGATTTTTCTTAGTAGCTTGGTTCCCCACCTCAAATTTGTTTAATAAAGGATTGTAGGATATGGTAATGGTTTTTTCTTTGTAGTTTTTATCGACAACCTTTTTATTTTTCATCACAGCATATAAGGAAGTTATTCGTTGCTGTCCGTCAATAATTACTTCCTTCGGTTCTGTATAACTGTGGGTATCGGTTCCTATGGTTTTCTTCTTGTCCAAAGAGGGACATTCCCATAACATTAAGTAGCCGATGGGATAACCTTTCATCATGGAATCAAAGAGATCCCTAACCTGTGTGTCTTTCCACACAAACGGCCGTTGCAGTTCAGGTAGTCCAACGTCGCCCATGTCTATTTTTTCAATTAGTTGATTGATAGTAAGAGTGGTATTTGTAAATATTTGATCCATGTTTTAAGCTCCTAAGATTATTTAAACTTATAAGATCGCAAACTATTTATTCTTATTGCGTTGCCAATCTTGGATTTCCCGTTGGCATTCCTTTATCTCTCTCTCTAAACGTTCTTCATTATACTTATCACGTTCTAAAGATTCAATTTCACGCTCGTATCGACGTTTAATTTCGTCCATTTCGCGGTCATGCTTGCGGCTTAACTCGTTCAGCTCCCGATCATACCGTTGCTGCACTTGTTGTTTATCGCGTTTGTAGGAATCCGTCTCACGTTTTTCCTCTTGCTCTTGACGTTCCAAAAGATTAGTCTTTTTTTCATAGCGACGCATTTTAAGATCTTTAAGATTATCTGCCAAGCGCGTAATTTTATTTTTCATGTCATAGGGAAGTTGATAGGGCAAATTCCCTGTAGTTTCACGATATTCTCGTTCAATATCCGATTTTTCAGAACTACCAAAAAATGAGAACATATACATCTCCTTTTAGACCATATTAAATCTATTATACAACTAAAATTCCACAAATAGCCCATACTGAGTGTCATAGGCCAAAGTCATTTCGATCGTCCTCTTACGAATATCGTGATAGCCGATCAACTTATACACCTGTTTCTTTTCGGTTTCTTGCAGGAGAAGGGTCAAATCCGGGACTTTGAGCACTTCCGGACGGATTTCCTTCTCTATATCTTTTCCCTCTGTTTCCCATAAAATTAGTTGGGTAGCTTGGGATTTTCCCGCTGCTATTTTAAATGCTTGCAGTAGAGTCAGTTTTTGCGTAATCTTATCTTCCGGAGAACGCTCATCTAAAAAGGGATCCATGTTGTCTATAACGGTCAGTCTGCTTTGGGGCAATACATCGTATCGCCCGAGTTTTGTAATAATCTGTAACGGTAGAGATTTCAATTGCTCTAGATAATTACACACTCTGTTGAAGTCATCCGTTTCTATATTTTCTTTTTTGAATTTAGTAATAACCATTTCCTTTTTACTAACGCAGTAATAACGTAGAAAATCTTCAAAAGACTCTTTCGTTAGGAAATACGTCGTAGGCGTACCCCATGACAATATTTTAATGACTTGCTGTCTAATATAGTCGATGCCATGTTTCCCACGTTGACATACAACCAGTATTTGTTTATATGGCGAATTAAATTCCGGTCCTTCTGCCTCAAATATATCTTTGACCTGGCTTTCGGTGTTATTTACATTAACTCCATATAATTTCCAAGGCGCAGATAAATATTTATCGATGAGCAGTTCTGTCGCAATCTCTTCTTTTGTTCTCATACGCGTAATACCTCCTGATTATATTTTAAACAAGAGACGCGACAACGTATTGTCGTTTATTTCGACAAATTTTCTTTTACATATTGCTTAAGCAGATTAGACAGAAATTCCTGTAGGCTTTTAGGTTCTAGCACTTTTATGCGGGGGATCCAAGCCAAAATCGTATGTATAATCTCTTCTTCTTGAGAGGCCTTGCAGGAGATCACAATCCGGCCATCAGGCAACTCCTTCTCCAGTTTTTGTGCTGGAAAGTATTGTTTGCTTTTGAAGTATTTGGCATTTTCTGCTGAAATTTCTAACAAAGCATGCAGGGGACGTTTGGTGTCAAACCATATATTTGTGCTCTCGTGCAAAATCTTTTCTATGTTGTTATCATGCTTGAAGTTATTTCCAGTTGGAGTAACGGAAGTAATCTTTTCCAATCTGAATTTTAATAATTTATCATCGTCAGTAAGACTTAAAAGATACCAAAAGCCATCTACCCACAACAGTTTTAGAGGACGTAACAAGTAAGAAGGCAATTTTCCCCCTTTGTAGCAAAGAGAGATTTTCTCTTTACCCCGAATACAAGAGGCAAGTGCCTTTGTAACTACGGTATCCGGGAACTCCGTAGCAGTAGATAATTTTATAAAGAAGGGATTTTCAGCAGTAGGGGTAAGGATGCGCTTTTTCAATTGCTTAAATGATTTACCGAAATTGCTACCCAAAGAATCAGCGAAATCGCTCATAAGCACTAACATGGAAGCTTCATCGCCTGACAATTGCATTTTTTCCAAAGAAAACCCTTCTACAAAGGCGTAATTACCTGCTGATGGTGTCCACAATGGAAATTCTGCCTCCTGAATGGTATTCATATCTCTCTGTAGCGTACGCAAAGATACACCTAGTTCTTGAGCCATTTTTGCCAAGTTAATCGGGCCCTTATTTAAGGCATTGAGTTCGTATAACAGACGCGTAATTTTGTTTTGCATTTCTTTTTGCATACCTTCCCCCATGGCACTCTTAATGATTCTCCAGCTGATATTATCATCATAGCATATCCGCACGACTCCAATTTGCGATACACGACTCCAATCCAGCGGGAAAGACCTAGAATTTTACACATCCTCTATTCGGTCCCAGAGATCGTGTTGCGCTTTTGGCCGGGTTATGCCCTGCGTTGTGGGCCCTCAAATATAGTACACTAAAAGAAAAGGATTTAATAACAAAAACGTATGAAACCTACCATCCTAGATCTTCTAATTGTTACCTGTTTGTCAGCAGCAGATAAAGCAATTTCTCTGCCGTTTAAGTTGTTTGACACGTACAGCGTTTTTGTGAAAGTTTCTCCTCTTTTTACACGTACAAGGCAAGGAAACAATATCGTCATTTCGGTTCAAAACTGGACCGATTTTAGACGAAAACGAAGCCAGTGGATGAGTTTGTATAATCGGGATCGGGTCGTTCCCTTTGAAGGAAACGGATTCGGGGCAGACAGAATTGCATCACTTAGTTCCACAGCAACAAAACTTCTTTTTTCTAATGAAAAGCTAATTTGGGATCTCGATCAGCATAGATGTTACATCGAATCACAACTGCAACGCGGTAGCGGATTGTGTGTGGCCTGGGATTGGTTTGCTATTAGTCGTATTTTGGACCGGATTCGTTCTATTGGGTGGAATACATTCCTTCCTACTTTAACGGCTCGTATTTCATCAAGTGTAACCCTTTCTTTTAACTACTGTTCTACTCCATCTATGCCTGTGCTGGAGTGTAAGCAACAAGCATATTTGGCATTGAAGGCACGCGCAAGTTGGAGCGTTCGTTGGGGTCCGTTAAAAATGGTATCTCGTTCCAAATATGCCACGATAAAAGGAAACCCTCTCAAACTTGCTGAACTCCAGCAACGGATGTTATGGGCCTGTGTTAATGCCGGAGATCAAGGGTTGACGTTTGCAGCAGCTTTCCGTGCAGTATATGGACGACGTAAATATAAACCGAACAATTATTTGACTTCCAATATACAACGTGTTCCGGGACAATGGACCAAAGATCTAAAGATTACAGCTCTAGAAAATACGCGTTTCCGCCTACAAAAAGCACTGAATAAAGCAACTCCTTCTAGTATAAAAGGCAGGTTATTTATTTCTACTAAAGGGAACCGAATTAAACTAATTTACCAATAAAACTCTTCTTTTCTTAAAATGTCATCTTCAAATTTGGGGATGGCATTTTTGTCGTCTGAAAAAAAGTATTTTTGATGTTTTCTCTCCTCGTTGTTCCACAAAAGAAAAAGTGCTTGAGCTTGTGGTTCAATATATCCATGAAAGATAAGAACAAACAAGCTCAACACGAGCAAAACAAGCGTTCTTTTAAAGAAGTGCTTGAAGAAATATACGGGTGTCCTGTTTCTGAACAAGAAGCATTTGATGCCTTATTCAATCTGACAGAGCTCATGATGTTACTAGATCAGATTGATAGAGAACAACAGAGGAGAAAAATCAAATGATTGACAAAGTCAAAATAGCGTACTGGGATCGGACCGCTTATAAGATCACGGATCCGGGGATGTTTAGCAGTCCGATACATTCGATAGGAAGCCACTGGCACATCTATAATTCGGACCGTACCAAAAAAGCAACGACGTATTATCCGTTTGTAGTGTTAAAAAGATACCCGACTAAGGGCAGTTCGTATATACAACAGGTGTTAGAGATCGATGTATCTTTACCCAAAATCCTGTTCGGAAACAACCTATACGAACTACAAAACAAAGATTGGAACGATGTTTGCAAGGTGTTATCAAACAAATTAGCTCAGATGGGTATTGCCATCACTCCGACTGACATAGGATCCGGCACGGTCAAATATGTGGAATACGGCAAAAATCTGTTCACGGGACGGATCCCGGTTAGTTATATTTTGGAAGAACTCCACCGGGCACAACCCTTGAGCGGGTACATGGATGTTCAGCAAGTGAGTTATCGTAACGGCGGCGAAGGGCTGCATTTTTACTGTAACAGTTACGAGGTTGTCTTTTATGATAAACCGCTCGAAATAAGTCCTGCTCTTAACCTGCCTTATTGCAATATACCCGCACGGCTGAAAAAAGAACTGTTTAATAAGAAACACAACATCTTACGCATGGAAGTGCGGTTTCTAGATCGGTCTGTACTGTTGGATTTTCTAAAGAACAATAATTTTGCCAACAAATCCGGCACGTTGCAAGATATATATTCCGAGAGGTTGTCTAAATGTGCTCTTACTCATTACTGGCAACGATTAAGTCAAAGTGCCCGGCAAAACAGTCCGTTTGTGTTCTCTCCCGCTTTTGAGTTGTGGAAAATACATCAAGGAGCAGGGGAACAACTTTCTACTCAACAAAGTTTAGCCAAACTGGGAGCCAGGCACTTGTTACGAGAACATGGCTATAAAGGGGCTAGAAACGCTCTAAAACGCATTGGATGCACCAACCCAGGGCAAGTACTGCACGATTATGTATCACGCGTTTTTAAGCCATTTTGGAAGTTGGATATATGGCGGTTTCTGGACCGTTCCTTAAAGCACTTTGTCTGTTTAGGCCCTTCTAAGTGGCAAAAGCTCAAAATCCGGTCCGATGGACCGTGGTTTAAGCAAACAGAACCCCTAATTAAATTAGCTGAAGCATCCAAATGGCTTAATGTTTCGCTTAAAACACTACGCCAGGAGATTAAAGCATTACGATTAGCAGCTTGTAAGATAGGCCGGGCGTACCAAATTCATCGATACAACCTGCTGGAGTACATGAACGCCTAATGTACTACTTATAAGAAGATAAATAAAAATAGGAAGAGAAAAGGAAATTAAAAATGTCTAAAAATATATCTGTTAAAAAGAACTTAAAAATAAATACACAACTATTATTCTCACGAACTGAAAAAAGTGTATTACAAAACATTCGTACATTTGATGTTGATATGTTAATTCTCAACAACGTTGTTATTTGGGAAAAACCAACAGAGTGGTTTTGGGAGTTTGTAAAAACTTTAGAACCCTCTATCCAGCTACCTGTAAAAACGGAGGTTGCTGCCACAAATAACCGAGGAACTCGGGCATTCATCAATGGAGAAAACGTCCCCGAAAGGGGCGTAAACGAGTTTTCTCCGTTGATGGAATCAAGCGTCCCCAAACATTCTGTTTATAAGGGGGACGCGTCTTTATTGGCAGCAACCGGAGCAAGAGGTAGCACCAGGTCAGGCCAAGGCCGGGAAGGCGATAGCCTTCCGGCCGGGGCCGTACCTGCTACAGGTCGGGTCGGGTCAGCCGTTACAGGTCAGGCCAAGGAGAGAAATTTATGAAACTAATTAACGTAAAGCAAATGGCTGAAAAGCTCTGTTCCACGGTTGGAAGCATATATACCTATGTATCCACCCGGCAAGTTATCCCGGTTGGGTGCGTGGTTAAAATCGGGCGTTCGGTACGCTTTGATGAAGAAGCTGTGGACCAATGGTTAAATTCCCTAAAAAAGAAGCCATTGCCTGGTATTTCGTAAAAATTTGGCCTTTTTTGACGCCTTTTTTACGATGAATTACTAATTATGTAGTAGCTCCCAACAATTAGAGCAGTTGTTAAAAAACGGCTGATTAAGCCGTTAGGGGGCTTTTTGTCTAAAAATTAACCTAAGAGAGGTAACAATATGAGCATAAAAGATCTAAGAAACGGTCGGTATTTAATTGACTATACCGACAGCATGAACAAACGCCACCGCATTAAAGTGTGGGGTAATAAAAGAACCGCCAAAGAAAAGGAAACGCGGTTACGGGAACAAGCAGAAGAAGAAATCATGTTCCCCGAACGTAAAACGCAAAACGTAACGTATCAGCAGTTAAGTGATTATTACTTTAAGCTATACGGCTATAAATTGCGTTCCCACACATGGCAGAACATGAGGAAACGCCTTGATAACCGTTTCGGCAGCTATACCATGAAAGACTTAACCAGCGAGGTGTTACAAGCGTATTACAACGAACTACGCACAAAACGTAAACCCGCTACAGTTAATCGACTAATGACGTTAATTAAAGCCATCATTAACTACTCCATCAAACATAAGCAGTACTGTGGAACAAATCCTTGTGTGTGCCTAGATATAGACCCGGAAGACAATAAAGAAACCCGTTACTTATCTAAGGCAGAAATAAAGCTGTTGAAGGAAAACTGCCGCCCCGATGTTTGGCGTGTAGTATTTTGTGCCTTGTGTACGGGCATGCGTCGCGGGGAAATCCTCAGTTTAGAGTGGCAAAACGTGGACTTAGTTAATGACAATATCACGCTGTTAAAGACCAAAAGTAACAAGAAGCGGGAAATCCCCATCTTACCAGAGTTGAAAGAGATGTTGCTTAGCATGAAACCTAAAACAAGAGGCAGCGTCTTTGGGTTAACCGAGGACGCCTTTATGTGCTCTTTTAGGCGTACGCTGAAAAAACTTAATATCCCCGGTTTACACATGCACCTGACCCGACATTCGTTCGCAAGCTACTTTATGATGAATGGGGGCAAAATAACGGACTTGCAGCAGATATTAGGGCATTCCAGCTTAGCACTCACGCAACGGTACAGCCACCTAAGCAAAGACCACCTGCAACAAGGCATACAGGTAATGAAAGGCACGTTCGGCTCGTTTAACAGTTAATCATTACCCTAATGGGATAAAGCCCCGGAAAATGACCGTTCCGGGGCATATCTTTGCAAAAATTGGCACAAAATTGGCACTGACACTAAAACCTGGTAAACACAAGACCAACCAAACAGCACATCGGAAAGAGAGATCTCTCGTCGTAAACGAGGTTGATTTTAAGGAAATGGGCCATGTGAGGCTCGAACTCACGACCTTACGCTTAAGAGGCACTTGTAACGCCTGTCAAGCCCATAGCCCTTATGTTAATTTATTATATCATA
>Ga0247610_10004672_pt1 | contig 14598 bp, 6 predicted proteins | sample 174DNAGHGhighgp2_FD_193483 | JGI IMG/M metagenome (GOLD analysis project Ga0247610, IMG submission 193483) | Sheep rumen microbial communities from Palmerston North, Manawatu-Wanganui, New Zealand - 1742 DNA GHGhigh gp2 | ecosystem: Host-associated > Mammals > Digestive system > Stomach > Rumen ... | reverse complement strand
GAATGAAAAAAATCGGAAAAATTGACAAATTGATAAATCATTTTGACAAAATGAAAAATATACATTATTAATAATATGCAAAATATCGTTAATAATGTGTACTTTTGTTACATGAAATTATATATCAACCATCAAAAGGCCGGGATAACAGTGCGTTCAGCACTCATCACTTTGATGTTTTCCCTGGCTTCCGCTACCGCCTCAGCGCAGCAAGTAACCATTAGTAACAACTTGTTGTACGATGCGGCTTTGACTCCCAACTTGCGTTTAGGACTTCGTTTGTCACCCCACTGGTCATTGGGGTTGACGGCTGGTTACCGTCCTTGGCCTACCAGTGACGATGTGGACCGTAAATGGAAACACCTGTTGGTGTCTCCGAGTATCCGTTATTGGAAGGATTCGGTGAATGTGCACCATTTCTTTGGTGCCAACATCCTCTATGCTCACTACAACCTGGCAGCCATCCATCTGCCATTCGGTATGTACAAGGCTTTGCGCCATGAGCGTCGCCAGGGTGACTTCATTGGTCTGGGCGCCTTCTATGGTTACTCGTGGCCCCTGGGTCGCCGTTGGAATCTGGAAGCCCTCATTGGTGCGGTCTTTGGCTATAGCAAATACAACCGTTATGAATGTGGACACTGCGGTCAGCTTTTGGGCCGTAACCACAAGTGGACTGTCCTGCCCCAGGCTGCCATCAATATCGTCTTCAATATCCCGGGTCGTCCTGAACGGGCAAAGATTGTGGAGGATGTGGTGGAGCTGCCAGCAGCAGAGCCAGCCCCATTTGTTCCCTTGGTGAGAAAGGTTGTCGACAATACCGGTCGTGCAGGACAGTTGCAGCAGCAGAACTCCGTCTTGCAGCATATCTCCCAGTACAAGCCCTACGATCGTAGCCGCATCCTGCGTAGAGACAAGGATGCCCTCTTCGTACATTTCGTTGCAGGAAGTGCCGATCTTAACGGTGATTTCCGTACTAACGCTTCCGTCATGGATCGTATCGTAGATATCACTCGTCAGGTGTTGGCAGATACCACCAGTAGCGTGAAGAAGATACAGATTGTCGGTTTGGCATCTATCGATGGTCCTATTGCCGGTAACGAGACACTTGCCACCCAACGTGCAAACGTTCTGCAGAGCTATGTTCAGCAACAGGTGGCCACCCCCGACTCCCTATTCGATACCGTTGGTGGTGGTGAGGCATGGGCTGATTTCCGTGATCAGCTGTCAGAACTGTCCATGACCGATGAAGCACAGGCAGCACAGCTCCGTCAGGCCCTCGAGGTCATCGATGGTGAGAGCGATGCCAACGTGAAGGAGAGCAAACTCCGTAAGTTGAACAACGGTAAGACCTGGGCGTATATCAAGGAGCATATCCTTGCCGACCAGCGTAACTCCGGCTATATCCGTATCTATTACGACTATGTGCCCGACACGAATGCCAAGGTCATCAACGAGGCCAGCGAGCTGCTGACTACCGACTGTGGCGACTGTCATCAGGAGGCTCTGCGTCTGTTGCAGGGTGTGCGTGGTGATCAGCGTGCCCAGAACGCCTTGGGTGTAGCCCTCTGGCTCACTGGCAGTCAGACAGAGGCGATGGACTGCTTCCGTCGTGCTGCAGCCGATGGCAATGCTGATGCTGCTGAGAACCTCCGTCAGTTGGAAAAGAGTATGAAGAAATAGATATGAAGTTAAGAAGTTAAGAAGTTAAAGAAGTTAAGAAGTTAAAGAAGTTAAGAAGAATACATTTAAGAGAGAATTTTCAATAGTAATAACCAATTAATCAATTTAAAGATGAAAAAGTATTTTAATTTTGCCTTTGTAAGTGCGATAGCACTCGTAGGCGCTGGTACTTTTACTGCTTGCTCATCGGATAGCGGTATTATCGCTGACGATAGTAATGTAAGTGAGAAATACAACCCAGCAACAGGTGAGGTAAATGTTGACTTCGTGATGAACATATCTTCGGGTAGTGGAAACACACGACAGAGTGCTGCCAACACGCAGGCTACCACAGCTGCAGAATTCCGCGGCATCAACAATGCTCTGCTCGCAACATTTAAGCAGGATAATGATGGTAAATGGATTACCACAGCAGCTACTGCAGACAAAACCTACAACATGGGTGAAATCCTGGGTAGCGGAGCACTTGATCCCGACGGAACCGGCTCTACACCTAAGTCACGTCGTGTGATGGAGTTGGCGTTGCCCACCGGAACAAACACACTGATGTTCTGGGGTAAGGCAATTAAGAACGGCACCGACAAAGCACAGGGAAGCATTTCTTACACAGTAAACAAGGATTTGTCTACCACTTCCTTTACACTGAGCAAGCGCATTCCTGAAACTTCAGTAGCTGCTTTTACGCAGTATAAGAATTTGATTGCAGCAGTGATGACAAAGCTGGTTGATTCGAGAGAAACGATTACGGGCACTTATTCATCAGTTCCTTTCAGTGTCAATTTGGGATGGAAAGACTATGTCACTTATAGTGAATCAAAGTTAGTACGTAAGACATATACACCCGCTAAAGAGTCTGGTGATCCTGACGTTCCCATGGAAAATGATGCACTTGGCGAAATTATGGCAGATGCATTCATCTCGTTGAATACCATTTACGCTGAAGAATTGCGTGCAGGTGCAGGTCCTGCTGTATCCAGAACATTAGGTGACCTCTTTGAAGTGATTAATTCTGTAACTTCAGCAACTCCAACTTCTAAGGCAGAAACCATCACTCAGGCTCTTGCCGCTCATTTGAAAAGTTGGCTGAACATCATAATAGATTCGAATGCTAAAACTTGGAATGCTACTTCAAGTGTTAAAGGTTGGGTTCCTGCTGGTTCTTACGACCTGGTAACTGAAAGCCTAAACGGTTTCCCTGAAGCAGTTTTCAATGTTCCTCAAGGTGCTACCGTCTTGCAAATAACTATCGGCAACCCAACTGTGGATGCTGACAGAACTTTCACTTATAGCTACAAGGAAAGCATTCCTTCCTATGATATGGGTGGAGGTACAACAGGTTCGTTCGATCCTCTGAACTATCGTTATCCTGCTGAGCTCTGCTATTTTGGCAACAGCCCTGTTCGTGTGACCGACGATGCACATGTAACTGCTGACTATCCAGACGGAGTTACAGATTGGGATAATGATGCTAATGCAAAGTGGACAGGTTGGACAAAGAATGGTCACGTGTTGTCTTCTACACGTAGCGTTGCTATGCAGCAGAACATCAACTATGGTACGGCTTTGCTGAAAACAACCGTACGCTATGGTGCCGCAACATTACAGGATAATAACCACAATATCCAAAATGACCGCAGACATGTAAACGAGCCTAACAACACAATCCCTGCTGCTGCTGGTACTTTCACACTGACAGGTGTGCTGATTGGTGGTGTTGAACCAGAAATGGGTTGGAACTATCTTGCGAAGGCTGCAACACCTAAGTTCGAATCTTACATTTACGACAACGACCTGCCGAGTACAGCTATTCCTGCCTATGACGCCGGCGAAGGTGCTAAGAGCCAACCAAACTACACATTGGTATGGGACAACTGGAATAAGGCAGATCTTGGTAACAAACAGAATGTGGTTTACATCGCTTTGGAATTCGTAAACAACTCTGGTAAGGACTTCTGGGGAAGAAACAACCTTATTCGTAATGGTGCTACCTTCTATATCACTGGTAAACTGGATCCAGATGTAGCTACAGCAGCAAAACTGGCTGCACTCAGTAAGACTGCAGACGAATATGCAGCAGATAAGTCTCTGGGTATCACCTGGCCTGAAAAATATGCATTGCCTCCTTACGCAACTAACGGAAGCACTATCAAGGAACGTCGTGTATTCATTCAGGACTACATGACTGAGGCAAACTTCACGATTGGTGAAAATTCTTTGCAGAGCGCATTGATTGCTGTTCCTGACCTGCGTTCTACTCAGATCTCGTTAGGATTGAGCGTTGACCTGGAGTGGCAGGGTGGTTTGGTCTTTGAGCCAACTCTTGGACAATAATTTATAAGTATATTACAAAGGTGAAGACAAGAAGAAATACTTTCATGATGTGGATCCTGCTGTCAGCCTGCTGGCTGGCGGCAGGATGCTCATCCATTGATGACGATCGGACGGATTGTGGTGAGGAGGAAGAAGAGTTGCAGTTGGATTATGAGTTGCGACTGGTGACGAACATGACTACCGAGCTGCAGACACAGCTGACCACCATCACGGAGGTTGGTGTGGCCAATGCCCTAAAGACACATCTGGAAGATATCTTCAGCGACTTTGCCCACGATATCGACCTCTCATTCTATGATACCGAGGGCGATAAAGGTGTCCTCTACCATAAGAGCGACGTCATCGATGCCAACCAGACAACCTATACCCTCACCTTGCCGATGAATAAATATATGCACTTGGCGGTGGCCAACCTCGTCAATAATGCGATAGTGGATCTGGAAGACGAGCAGCATAGCTATTCGTCTAAGCTCCAGCAGCAGGAGGGTAATGCGCTGGATTCGCATACCACCGGTCTGTTTACTGCCCGTCAGCCCATGGAGGTGCTCTCAGGCGTCAGTCAGGTGTTCAACGTCCATTTGTATATGGCCAACAGTGCTGTGGCACTGGTGCTCGACACCAAAGGTCATGAGTATACCGACCTGAAGGTGTATGCCACTGGCTTTGCTACTCAGTTTAATATCAGCGACAGTGTCTATGTGTACCCAGAGGCCAGTCCGCTGATCCGTGCTAACAAGGTGGACACAGGCAATGACTTGCTCTGCTATTGCTCTGTGAACTTCCCATCACGCGATGAGGCACCGGCAGGCACCGATACCATCTGGCAGCTGAAGGTGTACCTGACCAATCTCGATGGTTCTATCACAGAGACGACCCTCGATGTGAAGGAGCCGTTGAAAGCTGGTGACCTGAGAATCATTAAGGGTGAGCTGGACGACGAAGGTGCTGTGCGTCCTTACGGCAGTACGGTTGGCGCGAGTGTGCAGTTAGATTGGAATAGTGGAGGATCGTACGATCCAGAATTGTAACGAAAAATGCTATGCACACGTGCGTATGCGCGTGCGTAAATAAATATAGGTGTAAACGTTGAAGAGATTTGACCATTATATACTACAGCTTTTGATCCTTGCCGCAGCCCTGACGGGTTGCGAGGAGGGACATTCGCTGCTACAGGATACTCAGAATGATGAATCCGTAGCAGCTACTGTTGCTTTTGCAGTAACGGTACCAACCACCATGGGTACTCGTATGAGTGGTGCTGTCGTACAGGAAGATGGTCAACCTTATCGCGGCATTGATATGCAGCGAATCGTTCCTTTTGCCGTAGCAGGAAAGATTAGTGCAACAGATATGCCCAAGCTGTTCCAAGTGGTGGGAAATGGAGAAAAACCTGAAGAAGAACGGGCCTACTACTATTACGACAACTGTGTTCTGATGAAGGGCGTGGCTTCGTTCCTCAGCTATGGACGGGCGCCAAAGTCATCACCAGAAGACAAAGCAGCCAATGGGTCTGTCATTGAGACGTTCCCACTCAGTATGGCACCAAAGGATATCCGCTTCTCGCTGGAATCTATTTCAAATAGGGTAGTACATCATGTAGCCAATAGTCTTGCTCACTATATGACTCTAATAGCTACGGCTAAAGGCAATGAAATTGCCTGGAAGAATGCACCAAGTGCTACACTCAAACTGATGTATATCAACTTCCTCAACCTGACAGAGGTGGAATCCAGTGGAAACATCCTGCCAGGTTCATCGGCAGACATCAAAGCCTATACGCAAGCACTGAAGGGTCTTTTGGTTAGCTTGACACTGACTGACCCTACTGACATAGCCATTCGCACAGCTATTATCGCACAGATTGATGCGAGTGCAGAAAAATTAGATCCCGCAACAGGCGAATGGGGAAATTTCCCAGCCTCTGTCGGATTACCCGACGGTGCTGCTGTCATTCGATGGGATGGGGAAAAATTCGTGGCGGAAATCTCCAATACGATGTTAGCAGACATCAACGGAATCGACCGTTTTACCTATCCGGCAGAACTCTACTATTACGGCAATAGCCGCATCAATACTTCCAATCTCGACAAGCGTAAGGAGCAATATACTGATCGGTCTTGGACTGAGGTGTTGAACACTTACGAATATCCGAATAGTACGGTTGGACCTAACACACAAGCTGTAGCTATCAGAGAACCGTTACAGTATGGCGTGGCTCGATTGCAGATAAGACTAAAAGCAACTGATTATCACCTCTTGGATGCCAAAGGTACTTCCGTCGAGGTGGGAACGGATAAATTCCCATTGACGGGCGTCATCGTAGGCGGACAACTGCCAGTAGGTTTTGACTTCGCGCCAACGACTGCCTATCCGACTTATTCGGAGGCAGATATGGTGTATATCTACGACAGTCAGGTGAAAACTAATGGATCATCTGGTAATGAGTATTTCTACCTCAACTCATCTGCTGATGCGTCGAAGATGACCAATACCCTGGTGCTGCAGACCTACGATCACAAGAAAATACCTGTCGTATTGGAGTTTATCAACAATAGCGACAAAGACTTTGTGGGTCTGCATGGTATCGTTTATAGAGGAACGAAATTCTACCTCGTAGCTGAGGTTGATCCAGCGGAGGCGATATCAGGAGCCACAGCCGCTACACAAGATCGTGTGTTCACACAAGACTACACGACCACACTGAATATGGAGGTAACAGGCTTGTCAAAAGCCTATAATGTAGTGCCCAACCTACTGTCACCACGACTGGAGCTGGGCGTAGAACTGGTAACAAAATGGGTATCAACAACCCCGGAGGAAATTATTTTTTAAGTATGAAGTACATCAACAGACATAATCGCCAACGACAAGGTAACAGCCCGATTCTCTGGTTGCTGCTCCTGCTATTGTGTCTGTCGGCGTGCTCCTCAGACAAGGGAGAAATACCCGTTCAGCCCACGAAGGCTACTAAGTTGTATGTCTATGTCTATGCACCCAAGCCAGCACAACCCACACGTGCTACTTATGATGGTGATGTGAATACTATTATCAACGAGAATGCGGTATATTCTCTGAAGATATGGGTGTTTGGACACACCAAACATACACTGCTGGGCTATTATGCGTCTACACAACCGTCCAGTCTTAGCACATCAGAACCTTACGAACTGATACAGATGACTATTGACGAGACGTTTGCAGAGACGGAAGCTGCCAGCCGCGAGCATGTGGATGTCTATGTCGCTGCCAATGTAGCGAACAGCAACTGTAACGTGGAATTGGATGGGCAGATGACACAGGCACAGTTGGAGGCTGCTCTGATACAGAAGACGACTGTCGACCCATTCGGAGTGACAGCTCCTGTATCTGTTGTACCTGAGCACGTGGGACTGCCCATGAGCGGTGTTGTACGTAACCTAAGCGTAACAGGTTCGGCACCAGTGCTACGACTGGACAATGGCAGTGGCGATATAGCAAGAGTACAACTGATCCGTACCGTATCGAAACTGCGCTTTGCCTTCTCACGCCAGACAGGTGGAGAGACTTTGCGAGTGAACAGCATCAAACTGAATACAGAGATGTTGCCTATAGCGGAATATATCTTTATGTCAGAAACTGAACCATACAACCGCCAACGTTGCCATATCAAGACCGATAGCGGTTATGAGACCGCAACGCCCAACCTGTTGAACGAAGCCGTCACTGAAATCGCTGAAAACGAAGATCCTGTCATCTATGCATGGGGATATGACGAGGCCACTCCTGAAGTGTATGAAGCAAGAATTGAGACGGCTGTAGCCAACGGATCCCTCACGCAGAAATATTTCTACTTCCGTGAGAGCGACAAGCTGATAACGGGAGAAATCAAATATCAGGTGGGCGACGGAGACGAACAAACAGCTACCTTTACGATGGTGGATGATGGAACGGATGACGGATTCTCCCGTAACCACGTGTGGACGATATATTCCTATCTGGCAGAAGCCAAACTGAAGTTGATTGTAGCTGAGGTGGCTCCTTGGAAACAAACGGAGACGAACTACGAATTCTATAACTGGTAAGAAAGATGAAGAAAGAAATCTATCATATACTTGTCATCATGGCACTGCTGATGGTGGTTGGCTGTTCGAAGGACGCTTCGGATGACGGCGGCAATACCGGCACTCAGGAACAGTATGCTCCCCTGCGTTTAGTAGGAGCTAAACGAGTCATCAAGGGAGTATCAGATTGGAATGACATACATGTTTTCCTGACCAGTGGCACCACCTTGGTTGAGGGAGGATTCAAATATGATAGCGATACGGAAGAGTGGAGTACACGACTGAAACTGAAATCAGGTACGCGTACCTACCGTCTGTATGGCTTTATGCCCGACAATGCTTCCCTAACATCTTCGCTGACCTCATGGGACAATAATGGCGCTGTACTAAGGATAGCGAATCTGAACCCGTTGACGGTGGAAGACTACTGCGTGGTGACAGGAGTACGTCAGGTGTCACTGGCAACAGATCAGACCTCCGCCACGCGAGGCTATTTCTCATTCGAGTACCAAAGCAACCGACAGAATTATATCAATCTCTTCCTCGATCACATGATGAGCCAGGTGGAGTTCAGCATGAAGATCAGTACGACCTACAATACCCTGCGTACCATCAAGGTTAAGAAGATGACATTGAAATTGGCGAATATCAGCAGGATGCAAGCTGACATCACCTTAACCAATGGCACAGGTATCAGTGATTTAAGCTACACGACAACAGGTACAGCGGCCAACTCGTGCATCATCGGAGAGTACAGTGGAGAAGACATCAAGACGCTGACGACCACCTCTACAGTGATATGCAACGCTTATGTGGTGCCTGCGACAGAGTTGTTGAATAGCCTGGAACTGGAGACGGAGTTTGAGGTATATGACAAAAAAGGGAACAAGATAGCTGACCGAACAGCAACCAATAAGTTGACGACACCACTGAATGAGTTGGAACGGGGAGAAAAACGTACACTCCTGATTACCGTTGATCCAACATACCTTTATGTGTTGTCGGATCCAGACTTGGACAACCCTACGATGACAATCAATTGAAGAATTGAAAAATTGAAGGATTGAAGAATTGAAAAATTGAAGATCATGCGCAAGATAACGACTATCCTACTGTTACTTTGTTTGTTTGCATCACTGGTGCAAGCTCAGATAGTCATAGGCGGACATGTCTATGGAGGCGGTAATGCTGGAGATACAGGTGGTAACTCTACGGTGACGATTAGACAAGGCGACTTGAACAGAGTCTTTGGTGGTGCCCGTATGGCAGATGTCAAGGGTAGAGCCTTCATGCATATCGACGGGGCGCACGCCTCTAACTATATTGTCATCAATCGTCTCTACGGTGGTAACGATATCGCAGGAACCATAGGCACATCAATTGAGGATTTGCCTGAAGAAATCAAGACTCATGCAGCCAACAATAACGTTGACAAGACGTGGAATGCCCTTCTGCTCATTACGACAAAAACAAATCTAGATGAAACGGAGGCTGACGATGCCCAGAAGATCTATATCGGTCAGCTCTTCGGTGGTGGTGATGGTGAGTATGTGTATGGCTCAAGAATAGAAGATGACAAAACGGTCTATTATGCCGAGGAGGATGGTGTGGAAGTGGCTACCAGTAGCAGTGAACTTTCTGCACCTGTATTAGGCAAGACATTCCTCGATATTCATGGTGGTTCTATTGTCTATGCATACGGTGGTGGTAACAATGCCACTGTGACGGAAAGAACAGTCATCAGCTTGGACAACCCGAGTGCGGTTGTTAATAGCATTATCGATACAAATAATCCCAAAGCGAATACAGATCCTGAGAAAGGTGAAGTTGGCGAACTCTTGACCAATGATCGCTTTGAGAGATTAATGGGTATCAACACCACCTTCTCTTATCCTAACAGTGATGCCTTCCAGATTGGCCGCCTCTTTGGTGGCAATAACATGGCAGATATGGCTATCCGTCCTCGATGGAACCTGCAACGCGGCAAAGTCCGCAACCTCTATGGTGGTGGTAACGAAGGTCGTATGACCAGTCCTGAAGGTCTGCTTATGCAGGTAGAAGGCGAAGGAATGGTGGTTGACAACGTCTTTGGCGGTTGTCGTAAGGCAGACGTGAAGCCTTTGTACAACAACGACGATGCTACGCCAGTGCCATACAGCGCGGTGCAGTTGCCAACTGAAGATAACCCAAATAACATTCCTGCTGGTTATGCTTCTCGTGTCAGAGTATTGGCAGGTCATGTAAATAATGTATACGGAGGTAACGATATCTCTGGTAATGTCTATGCCGGTAATACCGTAGGTATTCGTACCCGCATCTACGGTGACGTATATGGTGGTGGCAACGGTTCATATGCTTATACAGATAATCCTCTGCTGAAGGACGATCCGCGTTGGAAGGATTTCTATTACAATCCTGACGAAGTCCTCGCTGAGGCAGGTATCACAGGAGTGTCTGACGAACTCAAGTCTGCCACAGCCCTCAACCTTGTCCGTCCTAACGCAGAAAAGGTGTCTATCCTCGTGAGAGGTGATAATGCAGAACATCCTGTCATCGTAGATGGTGGCCTTTATGTGGGTGGTAATAGCGCTTCACTTCGACAGAACGTTGCAGGTATTCCTGCTGCTGACCAGACGCACATCAAGATTGGTTCTCATGTCATTATCGATAAGGTGTTCCTCGGCAACAATGGCGAGAACATGATTAAATACAATGAGGCTGACCCCTCTGGTCATAACGAAGGCGTGCTGCACACATTAAAGAAGCAACTCCAAGATGTAGATGCAGTAAAGTATGCCGGTAACACCACTAAGTTCAACTCCATGGATCTGTTGAACCAGGACGTCTTTGCCAAATACATGGAAGGCTGCGCCATGAAGGTGAAGTCAACCGTTGTCTTCGAGAGCAGAGCTAAAGGCGATGCTGCTGACTACGTACCTTATTCCACCATGTTTGGTGCTCTCGTCTGTGGCGGTAACGTGGGTAGTATGATTACCGAAGGTAAGACGACTGTCAACTTCAGCGATAAAGTTATCGTGTATAATAGGGTAGTGGGTGGATGTAACAACGCTTTGGTTAAACCAAATTCTGATTATAATGCCATCTATGAAGGCGGACTGCTGGGCAACCCCGACCCTGCACCGGTAGGTTCACCAGAAGGAGCTATCGGCGACAAGTTGGAGCTGAACTTCACCGGTCTGAAGATACAGCCCAGACGTTGGAATGGCGATCATTCTGCCTTGATCTGGAATACCATCAGTTCATCATCAGGAGATCCCGTTGAGCCAGTAACAGAGGGTGAGGCCACCAACAGTACCGATGAAGACTTGGACCGTCGTTTCGATGGTGGTAACATCTATGGCGGTTGCTACACCAGTGGTATCGTGAATGGTAATGTCGTCATTAATATCAACAGCTCTATCGTCGACCGTGAGATTCTCTTCGACAAAGTGGAAGAGGATGAATCGGGTGAGGATAAACTCTACGGCAACGACCAGTATCACATCCAAGAGCGGCATAGTGGTGTCATCCTCTCCGAACAGGGTATGGACGTACTGGGTAAGGCGCTCAACGTGTTTGGTGGCGGTAAGGGTGTGGAAACTGAGATATGGGGCTCTGTCACTATCAACCTGAATCGTGGCTATATGTTCCAGATATTCGGAGGTAGCGAGGAAGGTGGCATTGGTAAGGGTACATATAATGAAACAACAAAAAAGATTGATTACAGCTACGATCCGAGATACAGCACCTATATCAATCTGAAAGGTCCTATTGCCGGCGTTTCAAGGAAAGACAATATGACAGAGGATATTGCTGAATGCGAGTTTATGTATGGTGGTGGTTTTTTGGGCACTACAGCTGGTAACTGCATCATCAACTTAGGCAACGGACGTATCTTCAACTCCTTTGCAGGAGCTTGTAATGCAGATGTCCTCGGACACACTGAGACGTATATCGGTACTAACGGTTTCCCATATGTTCGTGACTTCGTATATGGCGGTAACGACCTCGGTGGTCAGATCCTGAATACAGCTAACTTCGACAGTCGCCTGCGCAACGATGTCGTACGCAGCAAGGTGCATAACAACGATATGCTCAACGCCTCTGCATACATTGAGTATGTACAGGGTCGCGTAGAGAAGATATTCGGTGGTGCATACGGTGTGTATGACTACAAGGACTCACACTACGGAAAATACTTCTATGCGACGGGGGGCGAGGGCACGACACCTGAAAACGAAGGTAAGGCACGCCCTGGCTACTACAAGCCTTTCTTAGAGAATGCATTTATCAACTTCCGTCCTAACGATACCAATAACTCACTGAATACCGTACATCAGATTTACGGAGCTGGTCAGGGATACCTCGGTGAGAAAGAGGAGAACCTGATGCAGAAACGCAGCTATATCCTCATTGACGTGCCACAGACCATGCAGACCTATCAGAATACTGAGGTCTTCGGTGCCGGAGAAAGTGGTGGTGTAGGTATGGGTGTAGATCCAGAAGTAGCAAAAACACCTGCAACAGCACATAAGGCATCAGCCATCATCGACCTGCTAAGTGGTCAGTTTAAGGCGGTCTATGGCGGTAGCTATCAGGAGGGTGTTACTCGTCGCACTGTAGTGAATGTGCCTGAGGGTTCTACCTTCCGCGCAGAAGCTATATTCGGTGGTGCCTACGGCTTGTATGAGGAATATGCCTGCGACGTATATGAGGCGAATGTCAACTGGAGCAGTAGTGATGCTCTCGTGGGTGGCTACCGTACAGGTATCTATGGTGGTAACAACAGCTATCGCCGTACCTTGTATGGCAAGGTGAATATCAATGCACCAGTTTATTACGACAAGACTAACCAATACTTTGCTACCGTTTATGGAGCTGGTTATGGTAAGGATACTTGGTCACAATATACTGAGGTAAATCTGAACAACAACGCTCGTGTGTATGAAGTATATGGTGGCGGTCAGTTGGGTCGTGTGATGAACAAAAAGTCGGTGGATGCATGGGCAATCGAGGCAAATACAACTTCACACGCTGCCTGGGAAGCATTATCTCCTGAAGAAAAAGCTGCGACTCCAGAACCACAGTCTATTGAGCTTTCTCTTGGTGAGGGCTATACCGACACAGGTCTTGACAATGACTTGGCAATAGCCAGAAACGGTAAGAAATACAATACCAACGTCATCATCAACCAAGGCGCTGATGTCTGCGGTTATATGTATAACGGTAGTCTCAGTGGCGCATACGCCTATGGTGGTGGCTTGGGTAATGCTAATACGCCTAATACAGGCGACGTTCACGGAACAACCTACATTGCTCTTCTTGGTGGTAAAGTGACAAAGGACCTCTACGCCGCAGGAACCGTAGGTTCGGTAAACAACAAATACAACGTAGCTACTGATGACTTCGACCAGCCATTTATCGCTTCTGCCAATGCCTATATCGAGGGCGGTACAGCACGTAACGTCTATGGCGGTGGTTGGCAGGGCAGTGTAGGCTATCACGCTGGCCTTATCAGTGACACCCCAACAGGTGATGTCCTTGGTGAAACACACGTTGTCATTGGTAAGAAAGATGGTACCAGCTTTATTGACGGTATTCCTGCCATCGAACGTAATGCCTACGGTGGTGGTGAAGGTGGTGCTGTATTCGGTACAACTAATATCACATTGAACAATGGCTTTATCGGTTATCGTCATTTCAACAATGTACCCACCACAGATACCGATCTCGATTATGTTCAGGTAGGTTCTGACTATTATCAGGAGAAACTGCACGACGAGACGTGGTCGGGCGACGGTACGAATCGTCTCTATGATAGTGGATGTATCTTTGGTGGTGGTTATATCGACAATAGTAGTGTGGATGTCAGCAACGTCAAGATGTATGGCGGTCACGTACGAAACTCCCTCTTCGGTGGTGGTGAGATAGCTGCCGTTGGACGAGGTGTCATCATTGCTACCGGTCAGGACAACAGCGTTCGTACCCTGCAGGGCATCTATAAGGCTGGTAAAACGAATGTAACGCTCTATGAGGGCAACGTACACCGTAATGTCTTCGGTGGTGGTCGAGGATATAACAACCTGGGTGAGGGTGGTACACTCTATTCCGATGGTTATGTCTTTGGACAGACACATGTAAACATTCATGGTGGTACGGTAGGTACAGCGAAGGAACAGGCACGTGAGAATGGCAACGTCTTTGGTGGTGGTGATATCGGTTATGTCTATAGTGCCTACGAGGACAACGGCAGGCTCTATGTCGGTATTAAGGACGGTGTCCGCTACGATGACAAATACGAGGGCTATTACTATGCCTATGACCTCCAAGGTCAGATGTACAACCCCGCTGCCTTTATATACAAAGAAGACGACCCCAACTGGGTCAAGGACGGTAATGAGTTTGTGCTGACGGAGGACTGCAAGGTGCTGATAGAGCCGTATTGTAGGGCAAAGTCTGCCCTGACCATCAATGGTCACAACTATGCCGAAGGTGACTATGTAACGACTGAAGACCTCCATACGCTGGCAAACAAGAACATCGATAG
>Ga0247610_10004670_pt1 | contig 14600 bp, 7 predicted proteins | sample 174DNAGHGhighgp2_FD_193483 | JGI IMG/M metagenome (GOLD analysis project Ga0247610, IMG submission 193483) | Sheep rumen microbial communities from Palmerston North, Manawatu-Wanganui, New Zealand - 1742 DNA GHGhigh gp2 | ecosystem: Host-associated > Mammals > Digestive system > Stomach > Rumen ... | reverse complement strand
ACACACCAACCAATAACACACCAACCAATAACACACCAACCAATAACACACCAACAAACAACACAAACCCAAACAATGAAGAAACACCAACAAACAACACACCAACAAACAACACAAACCCAAACAATGAAGAAACACCAACAAACAACACAAACCCAAACAATGAAGAAACACCAACAAACAACACACCAACCAATAACACACCAACCAATAACACACCAACAAACAACACACCAACAAACAACACAAACCCAAACAATGAAGAAACACCAACAAACAACACACCAACCAATAACACAACACCAGAAACACCAACAAATAATACCAACATCGAAAATCAAACAGATACAGAAAAAACTAATAATACCATTACAAATCAAACCATTGATCATCAAGATAACAATACATCTAAAAATGAAAATACTGAAAATGTAACTAATAACAATACAACAGAAGATACAAATGTTAATGATAACTCAGAAGAGAATGTTGAAAATAATACAGAAAGTCAAACAGCAATAAATAATACTCAAACTGATTCATCCAATATGAATAATACTAATGAAGTATCTAATAAAGATAATGATTTAGAGAATGAAAATATTGATGAAAATGTTAATGAACACTCAGAAGACTCATCACAGACTTCTGATGAAACACCAGCAGAAAGTTCACAACAAGAATCTTCTAGCCAGACTCCTAGTGCAACTGTTACTGAAGTAACTATTAATTCAGAAGGTTTGGATAGTGGCAATATGGAAACTGCTGCAACAGCACCTACAGGTAAAATGCACAAATTATTGACATCTAAGAAAGGTTCTGCAATTACTGATTCTGCAATGAGTGCATTGTCAGTTATCTTTGTTTTATTGTTATTAGTTTCAGTTGCTTATGGTTATTATAATAAAAGAGAATAATTTTCAAATTTCTCTATTTTTCTTTTCTTTTTTTTATTACTTTTTTCAAATTTTTAACGCTGAAAGTAATACTTTTTTTAATATAAATATTAACTATAAATATTATTTACACCATAAATAATAGATAAGGAGTGATAATAATTTATTAAAATGTATTACTAATCACTTCTACAATATTATTATTGAAAAATAGGTGAAAAAATGAATAAAAAGATACTGACGGTACTTTTTATTTCACTTACTTTGATAATGTGTTCTGCTGTAGCAGCAGAAAATTTAACTACTACAGAACAAGGTGAAGTAAACGGTGGGGTATATACCCATGCCGTTCAAAAAACACCTTATAGTAATCAAAGAGCTGGTGGAAATTTAGAAGAAGTGTCGTTTAATATAACCAATAAAGAAGAATCAAATATAAATTATCAAGCAAATTCTGATGAAAATCAACAAACATACACACAATCAATAAAAGATGTTGATAATGCCAGATTGTATACGATGGTTTATGTTCAAGGAACAAACAACAGATATGGAGCCATAGTAAATGTAACATTAGATGGAGATAATGATGGTTCCTATGAAACAGTTCTAGAAAATAATAGAGTTTTACAACTACAATCAAGTATGGATGGAACAGTTTACACAATTAACGAAAATATAACTAGAGTATATTCAGATTATCTATTATCATATGACATTGCCAAGTATATTAAAGCTGATACTATAAATGTACATGTACGAACATATAGTGGACCTGAAATGGGAATGGCCGATGCAAAAATCAAATGTATTGGATTATTAGCAGCATATAATGTTGAATCATCTGATGTAAAATATAATTACTGGTTTAATACAGGACATGCCTGGACAAACGAGGGAACATCCACTACATTCCCATCCAAAAATATTCCTGGAGAACAAGCCACATTAACTCAGGTAGCTACATCCTCTTCATCATCACAAATATATTTAAATGGAGTTGGATTGGAAAGCAATACACCATCCGGTTACTTTAGTGAAAATGTATGGGATATTAGTGATTTATATGATGAAACTACTGATACAATTCTTGAAAATCTACCTGGAGAAGGATTATACGGCAGTAGCTTTAAAACAGTATCTGCTACATTAGTATTAGCTTCTAAAGAAGAATCCTCCGAATCAAATGTAAAAGTAGATAGATTTAGAGTATCATCAAATAGTGGAGATGCATTAGTATATGTTCCTAATACAATACAAGTAACACTAAGCAATGATGGATCACAAGTAGATAATGCAAAATTAACATTAAAAATTGGTAATTATTCACAAACAAAAGATGTTACTAATATAAACAACAACCCACAAAACATTAACTTCAATTATGTAACCGAAGAAAATAATACTTATGATGTTTCATTAGAATTGGATTATTTAAATGGCATAACTGATACAATCTACAATGGTACTTTAGATGTTAAATATAATGGTTATATGGGTAAATCTTTTACTGGTGGAGAAAATTTCACAACCAAACGTGAATATGAAGGATTAAACTCATTAACAATCATACCTGTGCATGATTATAAAAGTGCTAATTGGGAAAACTTTAGTGCAATAATAAATACTGGCGATTATGGAATTGTAGACGAAGATAAATATGTGGAAATGTTATACTATCAGCCATATAATTGGGATTATGACTACGTATTAAACACATATCAACTTTCAATAAATGGCAATAAGTTAAATCCTATAGCACAATATAATGATACAAAAGGATTTGGAGCTCAATGGGACTTCCCATCAGGATTATTAGTATTTAACATTACAGATGATCTAAAAGCAAACGACTCTAATACATTTAATATTACCAGAATAGGTCCTGCAAACTTAGCATTATACACAGGATATATTATAGCCATTTATAAAAATGCAACACAACCATCAATAATAAAAATTACGGAAGAGACTGATTTATTAAATACAGAAGCTTCTGGATATGGTACAAACAGCACTACTGCTATATCATATGCAATTTACGATGATATAAATACTACTGATTTAAATTCAAGTAAATTATGTGTAATTACAGGTGCTGCTAATTGGCCAGATAGTAATATAATAGTCAATGACATAAGATACGGTTCAATGTCTGATAATTGGAATGCAACCCAACAAATGTCATTTAGTAACTATAATGATACTAATTTAGTTGATGGAGAAAATATTATAAAACTACAAAGTTTAGAAGATAATTTAGTTATCTTTAGTACAATATTATCAATGACATACAATGAAGCATTAGTAAATGTAACAAATGTAACAGTAACATCAAATAGTAAAAACTTCTTAGCACTTGAAAATAACAATATAAGTATCACACTTAAAAGCCAGAAGAAACATACGCCTATTGAAGTAACATTGAAAATTGATGATGACGAAATAACCCAAAGTGTTGAAGAGGTAAGTACAACTACAACAGTAAACTTTAACTATGCTCCAACAACCAATGGTACTAAAAATGTAGAAGTGACAATCAAATACTTAAATGATACAACAGAAACAGCATATACTGGAACTTTAGAAGCATATTACAATGGTTATATGGGTAAATCATTTACTGATGGACAAAATATTACTACAAAACGTAACTATACTGGTAAAAATACATTAGTAATTATTCCAATTGAATTCTACTTATCCAATAAGTACAATGAAACTGAATTAACTTTCAATTCAGCCGATTATGGTATCATTGAACAAAGCAAAGTAGTAGATGTCCTATATTACCAAGGATATAACTGGTGTAAAACTGATGAAAACATATTCATAGCATTAAACAATGAACCATTGTGGGATCCAATTTCACAATATAGTGATACAAAAGGATTTGCAAGTTACAACTACCCATCAGGTCTTGTAGTATTTGATGCTAAAGGCCAATTCAAAGCAAACAGCACAAATATAATGGACATATTAACAGAGGGTAATGATCGTGCATTGTATGGAGGATACTTCATAGTCATATATGCAAACAACACACAAGAAACAGATATAATCATTAATGAAGGAGCAGACCTATTAAATCCAGAATCTAGTGGATATGGTGCAAATAGTACAAATACAATATCATATGCAAATTATGAAAACATCAATGCTGATAATGCTACATTATACACAATATCTGCAGCAGCAGATAAGGCCGGAGAAAGTAAAATCTTAGTAAACAACAAGGAATATGGATCACTTGCAGATAATTACAATAATATAACCAGACTCAGTATTGTAGAAACAAATGTAAACAATCTAGTAAACGGCACAAACCTCGTAAGCTTACAAAGTATCAATGACAACCTATTTGCAATGAGCACAATACTTACAGTAACACACCCTGCAGCACCTAATGTAGCTGTAGATAATATGGATGTAACTGCAAGCAAAGGAGATCTTCTTGTAGAAACAGACAATACAATCAGCATAAAACTCACAAATGATGGTGGAGAAGCAACTGCAACGTTAAACATTACAATTGATGACCAAAGCACAACCAAAACACTCGAAAACTTTACAGGCGAAACAACCATTGATGTAACATACAACCCAACCACTACAGGCACAAAAGACATCAAAGTAGACATAATATATAATGATACAACACAAACATTATACGAAGGAACAATTAACGCATACTACAATGGATACCGAGGAAAATCATTCACAAACGGAGAAAATTTCACTACACAAAGACAATATGAAGGTAAAAACACTTTAATACTTGAACAATTCAACTACTACAACTGGAAAGAAGACAGCAAAGCAATATATGATGCAACACAACTAGACAATGATAAAATAATAGATGTATTATACTACCAAGGATACAACTGGAATAAATACTTAAACTTCACATTAAAAGTAAATGATGAAGAATCACCAATTATTGCAAACTACAGTGACAGCAAAGGATTTGGAACATACAATTACCCAAGTGGAGTAGTAGTATTCAATATAACAGGACAATTTAAAGCAGGACAAATAAACCAAATTACCCCAATACAATTAGAAAACAACAATAACATACTCTACGGTGGAATACTTATAATAATTTATGCAAACAATACAGAAACAACCAGCATATTAATAAATGAAGGAGCAGACATCTTAAACCCAGAATCAAGTGGATTAACATCAAATGATTATACAATTGCATACTCAAATTATGAAAATATAAAAACCGGAAATGCATCATTATACACAATATCCGCAGCAGCAGATAAAACAAATGGCAGCAAAATCATAGTCAACAACAAAGAATATCAATCATTAGCAGACAACTATGACAACACATCAAAACTAAGCATTATAGAAACAAACATAGACAATTTAGTAAATGGTACAAACCTCATAAGCTTGCAAAGCATTAATGACAACTTATTTGCAATGGGTACAATACTTGTAGTAACTCATCCATCAGAATTAACATTAAAAGTTGACACTACAAAATTCACCATAGGAAGCACTGCTAATATAAGTGCAAGTATCTATGATGGTGAAAGTATAGTTACTGAAATCAACAAAGGAAAAGTAGTATTTAAAGTTAATGGAAAAACATTAAAAGATGCAAATGGCAAAGTTATCTATGTTAAAATAATTAATGGAACAGCCACAATTACAGATTATGAAATTCCAGAAAGTTGGGCTAAAGAAGGAATTACAATAGAAGCAGTATACTCTGGTTCAACACAATACAGTTCATTAAGAAGTCAAAAAGAAGTAATGGAAATAACAAACGCAAACTTAACAATCACTACACAAAACGTAGCTGCCAAAATAGGTCAAACCATAACTCTTAATGCTACAATTGATGGAGGATTAACCACAATCAATACTGGAAAAGTAGTCTTTAAAGTCAATGGAAAAACATTAAAAGATACTGATGGAAAAGTAATCTACCTAAATGTGACAAATGGTCAAGCAAGTCTAGAATTCACAATACCAGATAACTACAAAGCAAAAGAATACTCTATACAAGCAACATACATTTCCACAAATTATGAACGTATAGAAGATACAAAAACATTAACAGTAACTAAATAAAAAAAATATTGGAGATAATTCATTCTCCAATAAATACTTTTTCTATTTTTAAGCATTTAAATCAAGTAATCTAATTTATAATTTCCCAATCATTTCTTATTTTCAAAAATATTCTTTAATCATATAATGCATATTTAATTAGTTGTTTGTATGTTTTATTGGAGGATAATGTGTTTTTATTTCCTATTATTATTAGTTTTCTTCGGGCTCTTGTTATTGCAACATTTAATCGTCTAAGATCATTAAGAAATCCGATTTCACCCCTATTGTTACTTCGTACAGTAGATATTATAATTAGTTCCTTTTGACGTCCCTGAAATCCATCTACACTGTTTACTTCTACAGAAGTCTTTTGAGATATTAAGTCTACCTGATTGCTATATGGTGTTATGATTCCAATATCTTCTACTTTCAATCCCTTAGATATATATTCATCAGTTATGCTGGAACATAATTCTGCCTCCAAGAGGTTAATATATGAAGTTGAAGATTCAAGTTGTTTTTCAGCATTATCCTGCATAATTGAAGTGTCAATGAAGGATATTGGATTCCCCTCATCTTCTATTAAATCATTTAATGTTATGTTTTCTATCATTTTATCTGTTTTTAACTTACTGTCATAGAATTGAGTGTTTGGAAATTGCATGAGGACATCGTTCATTCTGTATTGTGTATCAAGTAGTTGTGATTTTTGTGGATATTTGTTAATGTATGATTCAAATAGGGTTTTTTGTAGTTTTTGAGCCTGATAGTTTATGACTGTTGGTGGAAGTTGCTTATGGTCTCCGGCAAGTATGAATTTATGTGCCTTTGCAATAGGTATTAATATACTGGGTATTGTTGTTTGACTTGCCTCATCTATTATTGCAACATCAAAATGTATGTCTTTTATCACATCCCATGCTGCTGATGAATTTGTTGTGAAGATTATGTTGCTTGATGCTATTGTTTCTTTGATGATTTTATCTTCAAGTATTCTTATTTTTTCATGATAATCTTTTATTTTTTCATCATAATCAATCCATCTTGCCATTGATTGTATTGTATCCTTACTTATTTTATGTGCTGTTTTATGTTTTTTTGCATATTCTTTTATCTGTCTAGAAGTAAGTCCTTTTCTATTTTCTCTTGTTGGTTTTGTATAATATTGCAGTTCTTCCGTGTATTCTTCAATTATTTTCTGGTAACTTTGTAATTTATCATATTGTGGATGTTGTTCCATCTGGGATGTTAGTGAATATTTTCTAACGGAAGGTTCTATTCTTTGAAGTTGTCCTAATCTTAATATGTGCTCATCTTTTGTTTTGGAGACTTTTTTAAGCAGATTATCTACTGCAATGTTACTTTCTGCAGTAACTAGTAACCTCTCTCCAGACTTATTCATCTGCAATATTAGTTCGGTTAATGTTGTTGTTTTACCCGTACCAAATGGTCCGTGAATCAGATAGAAATCTTTTGTTGAAAGTCCTTGTTTTATTGCATGTCTTTGGGATTTGTTTAATGATGTGTTAATGAAATTCACTTCATTCTTTTCAGGATAATCAATTGGCTGTTCCATTTTTAGATGATAATTTAATGCTTTTTTAGCATGTTTTGTGAGATTTAAGAGATTATCTTCCATTCTTTTAAATGTTATGTCATTTATGTATAAGTCTATCCGGACCTTTTCTTTTAATGCCCATGATGGTATTTTTGAATCGAATTGTAACTGGACATATCGATTTGATTTATCTATTACTGTTGCAGTTAATCTGCTTTGAAGAGGATTGTTTTTACTAATAAGTACCCTGTCTGATATTTTTATCTGTGTATTGATGGGTTCTTTTCTTCCATATTGTACTATTGTATATCCAAATTCTTTTTTTATTTTCTTACCTGTGACTGCTGTTATAGTATGGCCAATTGCTTCACGATCTTCTACTGATAAGTATTTGATTTCACTGGTCATTTGGATTGTTTCTTCTTCTCTTTCAAGATTGATTAATTGGATTAACTCTTCTACATATTTCTTCATAGATTAACACATCTTATATTTAAATAATAGAAATTCATGTACTTCAATATTTTATATGAAAGATTTTTTATTTTAAATTTTGTGGAATTTAATTAAGAACATGAATATTTTTAGTGGTTAAACTGTTTAATCAAAAATATTTGTTAGAATTGAAGGGGATGATAAACAGGTTAGACTTTAGTTAATACAAGATATAACATTATAATAAAATAAATTAATATCAAAAAAATAGCTAAAAAATGACTGATACTTTAAAAAATCTTTGTGAAAGTTTTAAGAAGATTATGATTAAAAAGAAAAAAGATAATATAAAAAATGAAAACGAGAAAATAATATTATTCCTCTTTTTCAACTACTACTGCAGTTCCATATACTACTATTTCTTGCATTATTTGAGAAATCTCATTTGAGTCGAATCGAACTCCAATAATAGCATTTGCACCTAATTCTTCTGCATTTTCTATTACTCTTTCTAATGCTTCATTACGTGCTTCTTCCAATATTTTAACAAATTGTTTGACTTCTCCACCAATTATGGTTTTTATTCCTGCACCAACTTGTCCACCAGCACCTCTACTTCTAACTGTTAATCCCCATACGAATCCTTTAGTTTCGACTATTCTATATCCTGGAATACTGTCTGCTGATGACATTGGAAAATCATTTACTGATACCATATTATTCACATCCTAATTATTTATATATAATTATTGTATTTTGAAATATTTAAATTAATCGTATAATGAGCATATTTAAGATAATGTTTGTTCTATTAGTATTTTAAAGTATTATTTATGAGAGTTTATAAAATCAATTATTTACATTGGTTTACTCCCATATTATATGAATAATATCATTTTTTTCTATAAGGTCAATTAATAAAAAATTATATTATAAACTTATTTTTGAAAAACTGTAATGAAATTTTCCATTTTGAAATGAATTATACTATTTTTACACTTGAAATATACCTTTGATTGATTTAGAAGGAATTAACATTTAATCAAATGAATAAATTAGTTTTAAATATATATAATATAATGACTAAATAGTCATATATATAGTTTTTTTGAGTAAATTTTCATAGCAGATATTAAGGTTTTAGCAATATGAATGATAAACAGATGAACATAATTAAATCAGGAATTAAATTATTTAGCCAGAAAGGTTATGGTTCAACAACTACTGCTGAAATTGCTAAAGAAGCAAATGTTAGCGTAGGTACACTGTTTAATTATTATCCCAATAAAGAAGAATTAGTAAATAAGCTTTATTTATATGCTAACCTGGAATATTGTGAATATACTAAAAATCTTAATGAGAAAAAAGATTTCAAGAAAGGAATGGTTGAATTATGGAACAGATGCATAGATTATGCATTAGCCAATCAGGATACATTTCGTTTTATAGTGCTCTTTAGAAATTCTCCAATAATAAAGGAAGAGACCAATAAACAAATCGATGATGAAGCAATATTCTTTAAAAAGGTCTATGATAAATTTAGAAAGAAAAATGAAGTAAAAATATATTATGATCTTTTCAGTTATATTATGTTTGGATGTTTAATAGCCACATTAGAATTTATTGAAAAAAATCCTGAAAAAGACATCAAACACGTCAAGGAAATATCATTTGATTATCTATGGGACGGAGTAAACCCCTAGACAATACTTCATTTTTCATACACTAAAACATAATAGTATAGGTGATTAATATGGATAAATTTGCATTTGGAATGATGCGTCTCCCACAATTAGATGAAAATGACCCGACAAAGGTAGATATAGAACAAGTAAAAGAAATGACTGATGCCTACATTGAAGCTGGCGGCAAATACTTTGACACAGCATATCCATATCATAATGGAGTAAGTGAAAATGTACTTAAAGAGGCTGTAGTGGACAGATATCCACGTGAAGACATCATCATTGCAACAAAACTTCCAATATTTTCTGTTGACAAACCAGAAGATATGGAAAAATTCTTCAATGAACAATTAGAAAAATGTGGAGTGGACTACTTTGATTACTACCTAATTCACAACATCAATGAAATGACACATCATGCAGTATATGACTTTGATTCGTTTGAATTTGTAAGACAAAAAAAGAGAGAAGGTAAAATAAAGAATATTGGTTTTTCATTCCATGACAAACCAGATGCATTAATTGAAGCATTAGAAGCATTCCCAGATTGTGACTTTGTACAGCTACAAATAAATTATCTAGACTGGGAAAGTTCAGCTGTAGAATCAAGAAAATGTTATGAAATAGCTACAGAATATAATAAACCAGTTATTGTAATGGAACCGGTAAAAGGTGGAGCATTAGCTAAACTTCCAGAAGATGCTGAGAAAATATACAAAGAATATGATGAGACAAGTGAAAATGTTTCATGGGCTTTAAGATTCTGTAATGACTTGGACAATGTATTTATGATATTAAATGGTGTAAGTAGTCTTGAACAAATGAAAAGCAGCATAGAAATATTTAAAAACATCAAACCATTAACTGATGAAGAACAGGAACTAATAGCTAAGGTAACAGACATTGTAAATGACCTAACACCAATCAAATGTACAGAATGTAATTACTGTATAGAACATTGCCCTATAAACATACCTATATCCAAGTACTTTTCAACTTATAATACTGCTCACATCAACAAAACACAGGGCGGAGATCCACTGAATGCAATAGTCGCATACTTAGTACTTGCAGAAGCTGAAGAAAATGGTGCTGCAAATGAATGTATTGAATGTCATCAATGCGAAAAATACTGTCCACAACATCTTGAAATATCACAGCTACTTAAAGATGTAGATAAAGAACTAAATAATCCAGAAATGAGAACTTTCTTTATAAGAGACTAAGTTTACAATATACAATGCTGTTTAAAGAGAATATGAAAGTAGATAAGTAATTTCATATTCACTAATTATTTTTTTTAATCTTTTTTTAATCGAATGCTGTTGACCACCCCACTATAACCAATGAATCACCTCCTAAGGTGAGAGGAAATTACATTCATATCAACATACTTAAATATGTCAATGAGTATAAGATTATTTATTGGAAAAAATAATTTAAAATAAAAGATGATTGATAATAAAAGAAAGAAGAAGTGTTTATATATGGTTGAAAGGGAGTTAAGACTAGAAACAAAATGTTATGATGCAAATGATTACGGATATCTTTATGGATTAAATCAGAAAATTCCAGATGAAGAATTTGAAAAAGTAAAACCATACATGAGAAAATTTGGAAGAAAAGACTTTGCAGATGGAATAATTAAAGTCACAGGAAGACCAGAAGGATATCGATGCTTAGAAAAGGATGTTCCAAAAGTTGAAAAGATATTAAACATAAGAAACACATTAGAAAGAAGAAGAAATAATGTAGATAAAGCTTTTAGTGACCCTGTAGAAAAAAGAAAATTACAGGACAAATCATTAAACTGGATAATAGCCTTGTTTCAGAGGGGCGGAACACAACCAGAACAATCACTAAGCCGACTAGCACTTCATTCAACAAAAATATACGATCCAAATGATGCATTCAAAGATGGACGTGAAGATGGTGAAGGTACATTGTTTATCTACACGCCCCATGGAATGTGGTATATTATAAACAATACACATGGAGATCCAAAGAAAAACAATGTTGAAACACCCGACGGTGGAATGATAGGATATCGTCTAATGTATGAAGATAACTTGGACAGCCTTATAAGAATATATAGTGAAGAAAATGAATATAGTGGACCAAGACTATACTAAAACATTCACCTCCATTCTTTTTTAAAAGAAATGCTCATATACATCATTATTGATTAAACATTAATAGTATGAATTCTTTAAATATTATTATTAAAATATAAAAATTAACAAATAGTTAAATATAACTTATTTCTAAAATAATACTATTATATTTTAATAAACGCAGTTAAACGAAGATTGTATGAAAAATAATTTGGAGGCAAAAGTATATTATGAAATATGCTAAAGAGTTTTTATTTATGATTATCTTATTATTTCTCATAAATTCGGCTTACGCTATGGATGAAATTAATGAAACTAGCATGACCAATACAATTAACTCATATGAGAATAATATTGAAAATCCAATTAATAATGAAATACAATATTACAACACACAAACAGACAACACACAAACAGACAACACACAAACAGACAACACACAAACAGACAATGTAAAAACAAACTATGTTGAAACAGACAATACTCTCGACAATAATATTACAAAAGTAGAAAATGATAATTTGAAGACAGAGAACATAAATAGCAAACATATCACAAATACAGTATTAAAAACAACAACCAACGGCAGCCACATCATTATGAATGTATCAGTTTATTCAGACATAATAGTAAATGGTGGTTATGTTATCTTTAAGTTAAATGGCGTAACCCTTAAAAATGCTTCTGATGAGAAGATTAAGATATATGTACATAATTCCAGTGCCGTACTAAACCTATCAACAGACCAATATAGAAAAGTTTACTGGGGCTCTGAAGCAGTATATTCAGGCAGTTCAACTTTTAACGCTTCACGTAGTACACAGAACATTTCAATTAACACAAGAATTACTCCGGAAATTAAGGTTACAACCGATAAAAAGGAATATAATCCAGGTGATACTGTAAAATTAAACATAACTTTATCAAGCAGTCAGGCAAATATATTCAGCGGTATCATCATCTTTAAGATTAATGGTGAAACATTACGCAATGAAGCTGGAACAACTTACATACTAAAGTTCTTTGGAAATAACACAATCATGAATTACACCATACCTCTTGGCCTTAAGGCAAATAATCTAACAATCACCACAGTCTCAGAAGGTAGCCGATACAATAAGATTCAGACAAACAATACCATTAGTTTAAAGCCATTGAATACTTATTTGAATATTAAGAACTTCACCGTTAACAGTGACAATTACTGTGTAATCAATGCTACTATTACTGATGCTTATGGCAGGATGGTTGTTGGTAAAACATTTGTAGATGTTTTTGTAAATGGAAATAAGTTATTTGTCGATAATAAGACAAAGGTTTACACTATATATAATGGTAGCCTAAACATTAGACTTCCAATGTATAAGTATCCTTTTGGAAACTACACTATAAAACTTGTAACTAGAGACAGCAATTGTTATAATTCCGCTTCATCAAGAGTATACAATATTAGCATCATACAGAAGTATCCGACAAAGGTTATAATTGACACACCAGCAATGGTTAAAAATGGATCAATTTTATCTGTAAGAGTTTATGTAACCTATAAAGACAACAATATACTAAAGACTGTCAATGATGGAAATCTAAGTGTTGTGATAAATAATCAAAAGTATGATGCATATGTTGTAAATGGTAAGGCAATAATGTCATATAATGTACCGTCACAGAATAAAGTTTACACGATTAATGCTACATATATAGGTGAAGGTGAACACAAGGATTCATCTGCAACAAAGAACATTACAGTAACACATAACAGCATTTCAGCAGCACAGTCCAGCATATTAGGAGAAAAAGATCCACAAACAACAAGCATTTCATTGACAAATGGCATTCCAAACCTTGTATATATGACAAATTATGTATGGGGTGATGAAAATGCAACATATACACTTACAAGAAGTCAGATACAGGAAGTATTACAACAGGATTCATATAGCCTATACTTAAATAAACACCTGTCAAAATATGTGGCATTCAAGACAAATGATGAACCATACCTTTATCACGTGCTTAAACGTGAAAAATGGAATGTAATCGAGAAAACATTGAACAAATACTTTGTAGAAAAAAATACGATGACAATACCAGAGACATTAACCGTATCTTTAAAAGGAAAATCATACACATACAGTGAAGCAAGGGATATACAGGACACCAGTTATACCTGTGGCCCAACAGCTACAAGTGTATGTACACAGACTCTTAAAAACTATGTAAACGAAGATACATTAGCAGTTGACTTTAAAACATACAAATACAGAGGAACATATGCAAGCAACATACCACCCGCAATGAAAAAATACAACATATCAGCAGTATACTTCTATAAAAACAGTTTTGACACACAACTATCCAAAGTAGCACAGGGCGGATGTACACTGGTATTCTATGGTGTAAACCACTACGTATCAATATTGGACATTAGTCCTGATAAGACAAAAGTATTAGTATCCAATTCATACGGTAACTATAGTTTAGGTGGAGGAAAAATACCTAATGGATGGGTTAGCGTGTCATTAATGAAAAACAGATTCTCATCAGACAGCTTTGGAGGACTAGTCGTAACACTAGATTATACATTATCCTCAGCAACCAAGACAAAGGTTAACTATCTATACAATAACTTTGGAAGCAATTGGATTAGACAAAATATTAATGAAGAACTCAACACATAAGATATCCAATCTTACCCCCATTATTTTTTTATTATTTCTTTTTCATTAATTATACACTTAAATGAATTTTAATATAATGTAAATAAAATAAAATATTAATAAAATAAGATATTAATATAATTATATAGAATAGATTATTTTATCAATAT